>Ga0256826_1000092_pt1 | contig 44523 bp, 46 predicted proteins | sample CV79metaG_FD_185975 | JGI IMG/M metagenome (GOLD analysis project Ga0256826, IMG submission 185975) | Hydrothermal vent microbial communities from East Pacific Rise, Pacific Ocean - CV79 | ecosystem: Environmental > Aquatic > Marine > Hydrothermal vents | place: Pacific Ocean: East Pacific Rise...
CTATTTGTAATTGAACGTAAAAACTTTTTGTTTGGTTTATACTTTGCAAAAGAACCAACTTGAACAAAATAGTGTTTTGAACCTACTTTTTTAGGAGTTGTTTTTGTCTCTTTTTTTACAACAGGTCTTGTATATGTTTGGCGTTTCACAGGAGCAATAACTTTCGGTTTTTTCTCAACTTTTGGAGTGATTACAGGGGCAATGATTTCCTCTTCTTGACTCTCTTGCTTTAGTTTTTTAGCAATTTGGTCTAAGTCATCACTATATGCCATCTCTTCTTCAATTACTTCTACATCTTCAAAAAGAGGCTCATCCATAGCATCTGGAATAGCTTGTACTCTAGGCTCTGGTGGAAGAACAGCTTGAGGGAGGTTATCTGAATTATTAGATGATAAAGAGTTCATTAACATTACAACAATTATGAGAATAACACCAAGTGTTGCTACAGCTAATACAATTTTTTTATTGTTATTTGCTGATCTACCTTTATTTAAAATAATATCATTTAACTCGTTTTTTTCTTCCATAGTATTCCCTTTAAGTTATTTATGTTTTATGCTCATTACATGTGTTTTGACCAAGAAGCTCCACGCTCCTTAGCATAGACTTCATACGGTAGTGCTAAAATATTATACTCATCAGGCATATCAGAATTTGGAAACATTTTCCACTGTTTTGGCTGTTTAGCTGCTAGTTTCATACTTATCATTTTACCAAGTTGAATAGCTTCTTGCAGTGTTGTATGTCCTTTATGAATATAAACATGCAAGTGACCATCAGTTTTTGTTTTATAAGCGGTAAAATTTATGTATCCCTCTTCGCGTAGCAAGAGTTGTGCTTTATGATAAAAACGCTCAGGATCTCTTCCATTATAATCAATAACAATATTTTCAACCTTATCGCGAGAGTTAACTATCGAGTGGGCGACAGTAATGCCACCCTTTATATGTTGGTTAATTATTGTTTGAGTTAATGGAGAACTTACTTTTTCAAATTTATTATAAAAAGTACGACCTTTAAATGATAGTTTATCTACCACTGAGTCCTTTTTGACCCAGTAGTGGTCACTTACCATTTTAATGAGTTTGAGATCCATTGCTGTCATTATATTACCTTAAATTTAGTATGTTGGTTGATTATAAATCACAAAGTTTTGAGCTAGCTCTTTTAACTCTGCTTTTATAGTTACTTGAAGTTCAGTGTTTGTAATATCATCTAAAACATCAGCCATTTTGTTTGCTATTAATTCAAACTCTTTCTCTTTCATCCCACGAGATGTTAGAGCAGCTGAACCAACACGAATACCTGAAGTTACAAATGGACTTCTTGTTTCGCCTGGAACAGTATTTTTGTTAATTGTAATACCGGCGTTTCCAAGTGCTGCATCAGCATCTTTTCCAGAGATGTCTGTTCCTACAAAAGAAACAAGTATTAAGTGATTATCAGTTCCACCACTTACTACATCATATCCACGTTTAACCATAACTTCACCAAGTATTTTAGCATTTGCTTTTACTTGTACTGCATATTCTTTCCACTCTGGGCTTAAGTTATACTTAAAACCTACAGCTTTAGCAGCAATTACATGAACAAGTGGTCCACCTTGAAGTGCTGGAAATATTGCTGAGTTTATCTTTTTAGCAATATCTTCATCATTTGTCATTATCATACCACCACGAGGTCCAGCTAATGTTTTATGTGTTGTAGTTGTTACAACATCAGCATAAGGGAATGGACTAGGGTGTTCACCTGCAGCAACTAATCCAGCGATATGTGCAATATCAGCAAATAAAATTGCCCCTACAGCATCAGCTATTTCACGGAATTTCTTGAAGTCAATTTCACGTGCATAAGCAGAAGCACCACAAACGATAATTTTAGGTTTAACAATTTGTGCAATATCTAAAACTCTATCGTAGTTAATGCGACCATCAAGTTCAACACCATAAGTAAATGATGAGTAGTTTTTACCTGAAAAAGATGGTTTAGAACCATGTGTAAGGTGTCCACCATGACTTAGGTCCATACCTAAAAGTTTATCTCCAGCTTTAAGAAGTGCTGCATAAACTGCACCGTTTGCTTGACTTCCTGAGTGTGGTTGAACATTTGCATAGTTACAACCAAAAAGTTTACAAGCTCTGTCTATTGCTAATTGTTCAACACCATCAGCATATTCACAACCACCGTAATAACGTTTTGCAGGGTAACCTTCTGCATATTTATTAGTAAATACTGAACCCATTGCTTCCATTACTGCTGGAAGTGTAAAGTTTTCAGATGCAATCATCTCTAGGTGGTCAGTTTGACGCTCTAACTCTTTCTCACATAAATCAAATATTTCGCTATCGTACTCTTTTAAAAAACTCATAGTATGTAATTCCTTCTTATAATTGTAGAGATTATACTCAATCAATCATAATAATTGACTGAATAATAATTTTTGTTTTTTTGAAAATGAACTATTTAAGCTCTTAGAGTATTTAAAGGAGGGGATAGTGTATTTATTATTAGGTTCATTAGGAGAAGAATTATTAAGTTGACCCTTCTCTAATGATATTTTGTGGAAACTTTATACTATTTTATTTTTCTTCCATTTTTTCTTCATTTACAACAGGTTTCATAGCTGGGAAAAGAAGTACATCACGGATAGAGTGCTCATTTGTTAAAAGCATTACAAGTCTGTCAATTCCGATTCCTTGACCGGCTGTTGGCGCCATACCATAACTAAGTGCATCGATGAAATCTTCATCCATTTCGTGTGCTTCATCATCACCAGCATCTTTAGCATCAACTTGACCTTTAAATCTTTCATACTGATCTATAGGGTCATTTAACTCACTAAAAGCATTTGCTATTTCACGACCTGCGATAAAAAGCTCAAAACGTTCTGTAATTGCTGGATTTTCATCACTTCTACGTGCAAGTGGAGAAATTTCTACTGGGTACTCTGTAATAAAAGTAGGGTCTATAAGTTTTTCTTCAACAAATTCATCAAAAAGTTCACCTTGAAGTTGTCCTAAGTTCATTCCTGGTTTTACAGAGATGTTTTTAGATTTTAAGTAAGCTATTATAGACTCTTTGTCATTACATGACTCAGCGGGAACACCACCAATAGTTGTTAATGACTCTATAAGTGGTATTTCTTGGAAGTTTTCAAAGTTTACTTCCATATCTGCATAAGGTAGAATTGTTGGAAGGTTTAAATGCTCAAAAAGGTATTTGAAATACTCTTTTGTAATTTCAATTAAATCTTTATATGTTTTATAAGCCCAATAGAACTCAATCGAAGTAAACTCTGGATTATGTGTTGCATCCATTCCTTCATTTCTAAAGTTACGGTTTATTTCAAATACAGCTTCAAAACCACCAACGATTAAACGTTTTAGATATAACTCAGGAGCTATTCTTAAAAATCTATCAATGCCGAGTGCATTATGATGTGTAACAAATGGTTTAGCATTTGCTCCACCAGCAATAGGATGCATCATTGGCGTTTCAACTTCTAAAAATCCCTTGTCTTCAAAAAATCTACGAGTTAAAGATATAACCTTTGAACGAGTTTGAAAAGTTTTTCTTACTTCAGCATTCATGATAAGGTCAAGGTAACGTTTCCGGTATCTTATCTCTTTATCTGTAACTCCATGAAATTTTTCTGGAAGAGGGCTAATAGCTTTTGTTAAAAGTTTAAACTCTGAACAGTGAAGAGATAGTTCACCTTTACCTGTTACAAATGGAAAACCTGACACTTCAACTATATCGCCAACTTCAACAAGCTTTTTAAATACAGTATTATAAAAACCTTCAGGAAGGTTGTCTCTTGTTACATAAATTTGAAGTACACCACTTTCATCTTCTATTTGAATAAAACTAGCTTTACCCATAATACGAAAAAGTTTAATACGACCACTTAAAGTGTAGTGACGGTTTTCATCGCGTTTATTCTCTTTTTCTGCAATATCTGAGTTTACATTTACATACTTTTCTATAGTAGTGTTTCTTTTAGAATCATTTGAGTAAGGGTTGATTCCTTCTGCTCTAAGTAGTTCTGCTTTTTCGATTCTCTGTTGTATAAATTTATTTTCAAAAGCCAATGTGGTATTCCTTGTTATTTAGTTTATTTTTTGACATTCACTACAAACGCCATATATTTGCATAGAATGATCAACCATTTTAAAACCAAGTTGATCAGTTATTTCATGCTGTTTTGCTTCAATTTCTTCATCTACAAACTCAGTGATAACACCGCATTCTGTGCAAATAATATGGTCATGGTGCTCTTTTGCACCAAGCTCATACTTCTTACCTTGTGCACCAAAAGAGAGAGATGTTACCATGTTTGACTCTTCTAACAGTGCTAATGTTCTGTAAACAGTAGCAATGCCAGTTTTTAGGTTAGCATGTTTTTCTTGGATAAGATGGTGTAGAGATTCAGGAGTTAAATGTTCATCTGAACTATAAAGCATCTCTAAAATAACTTCTCTTTGAATTGTAAATTTTAAAGAGTTGTTCTTTAGAAGAGTTTTAAAGTCTGTTAAAAGTTGTTTATACTCAATAGTTCTGTCGTTAAAATTAGTTGTTAAGTTAGACATCTATATATCCTTTGCCGCTTTAGGCATAGCATCTTTCAAGTCATCTTTTACATTTTTAATTATCTGTGTTGCAGAAGTTTCTACATTTTTATTAATAGAGTCTTCTATGTTTTTACTCTGTTGGGTGATTGTATTATTTAAGTCATCACTTATTTCAACAGGGTCTAATTTCATTATATAACTACCTGTTTCAACTAAAACTGGGAAAAGAATACTTGTACTTAACATAGGGTCAACACTATTTTTAAGAGCTTTAATATTATATGCGGCATGTGCAATTACAGCAGCAATTAGAAAAAATTTACTTGCTCCAAAAACAAAGCCAAGAATTTTATCTATTGGACCTAGTCCACTCATTGAACCTAGCTTTTTAAATATTTGTCCTGTAACAATCATAAGTAACCAGAATAAAACTAATGTAAGAAGAAAACCAGAAAAACCAATAGCTGCACTGCTTTCAAATTTAAAAATAGTGTCACTTATATATTGTCCTACTTTGTCACCTAATCTAGATGCTATAAAAATACCACCAACTATACCAATAAGTCCAAAGACCTCTTTAAAAAATCCATTGATAATACCTTTTAATCCTAAAAATAGGATAACTATTGATGCTACTAAATCAAAGTAATTAAATTCCATTATATTAAACTTCCGTACATATTTTATTTTTTCCGCTGTGTTTAGCTTTATAAAGCGCTTTATCTGCTCTAGTTATTAAGGTGTCTTGTGTGTCACCATCTATATATTTTGTTGTTCCAATACTCGTTGTTACATTAATATTGTGACCTTTGTATATTAACTTATTGCTTCGTACAAGTTCTAAAAGTCTTTGTGTTATCAAAAGACACTCTTTGTCATCTATTCTATTTAAAACTATCACGAACTCTTCCCCACCATATCTAAAAATTTTATCTCCATCACGTAGTGTTTTTTTCAAAATATTTGCAATATAAATTAGAATTTTGTCACCAGCAACATGTCCATACTTATCATTCACTTGTTTAAAATCGTCAATATCTAAAATTAAAAGGTGAAGTTCAAAGCTAATACCTGATTTTGAACAAAGCTTGTTTAAATAGGTAATCATTGCACGTCTGTTAAAAACTTTAGTAAGTGCATCCAGGTTTGATTTTGCTTCTAACTCTTTTACTTGTCTGTTTAGTTGTGAAATAGTTTCATTCGCTTTTTTTACTTCTACATTCATATGAAGTTGAATTTCATTGAATTTTTCTGTAATTGTTGGTAAATCTATTTGCTCTGCATTACATTCACTAATTGTGTCTTGATGCATTTTTGTTAACTCTTCAAAACGCCCATTTGTATTTTTATATGATGTTAAACTATTTTTAGCAATCTCCTTATAGGCATTTGTAAAAGAATTTTTTGCATGTTCTACGGAGTTAATATCATCATTGTCTATACTTTCAATCGTAAGTGTAGCATCTTTTAAAAAGTCAACAACTTGCTCTTTTGTAGCATATTCTTGTTCATCAATAGTGCTGATTAAGTTTTTATACATTTGAGTCACTAAAGATTTTAAATCTTCATTCTGCATATTAGAGTTTTCCATTTTTATAGAGAAATTTTCCTTATTATACTCATAAGAAGCATAAAAATAGCTTTTATAATTAAATCACATTTTTAATTATGGGGTGAAATTTAAGGGAGTAAGAGCAATTTTATCTCTTTTTAGCTAAAATTCCGAAAATATTAATTATGTAAGGTGCTATTATGAGTCTTTGGAGCCCATCAAGTTGGAGAGAAAAACCAATTTTACAACAACCAACTTATCCTAATCAAGCGGAGTTAGAGAGAGTTCTTAATGAACTTAAGAACTATCCACCACTTGTATTTGCAGGTGAAGCTCGTTCACTTAAATCACAACTTGCTAATGTAGCAAATGGAAATGCCTTTTTACTACAGGGTGGAGATTGTGCTGAAAGTTTTAGTGAATTTCATGCAGATAATATCCGTGATAGTTTTAAAGCGATGATGCAGATGGCGGTTGTTATGACTTATGCAGGTGGCTTACCAGTTGTAAAAGTTGGACGTATGGCTGGACAGTTTGCAAAACCTCGTTCTTCTGACACTGAAACATTTGACGGTGTTACTTTAGCATCGTATCGTGGTGATATTATCAATGGTTCAGAATTTACTGAGTCTGCGCGTGTTCCTGACCCTGAGCGTATGATTAAAGCATATAACCAAGCATCAGCTACACAAAACTTACTTCGTGCATTTGCATCTGGCGGTTTAGCTGATTTACATAAAGTTCATCAGTGGACACAAGACTTTGCTCACCAAGGTGATGTTACTAAAAAGTATGAAGAATTAGCAGAAAATATTGGTCAGTCATTGAAATTTATGGAAGCTTGTGGTGTTACATCTAAAACTTATAGAACATTAAGAGAAACAGATTTTTACACATCTCATGAAGCACTTTTACTCCCTTATGAGGAGGCTTTTACGAGAAAAGACTCTATTACAGATGAGTGGTATGATACATCTGCACATATGTTATGGATAGGTGATAGAACTCGCCAACTTGACGGTGCACATGTTGAATTTCTAAAAGGTGTTAACAACCCTATAGGTGTCAAAGCTGGGCCATCTATGGATCCTGAAGATTTAATAAAATTATGTACTACTCTAAATCCAGAAAATGAAGCGGGCCGTCTGAATGTTATAGTTCGTATGGGTGCTGGAAAAGTTGGTGATGGTCTTCCAAATCTTATTAAAGCAGTTGAGAGAGAAGGTCTTAAAGTGGTATGGTCATGTGACCCTATGCATGGCAATACTATTAAATCTTCAAACAACTATAAAACTCGTCCAGTTGATGCTATTTTAACTGAAATGAAAGAGTTTTTTCAAGTTCATAAAGCTGAAGGAACATTTGGTGGTGGTGTTCACTTAGAGATGACTGGTAAAAATGTAACTGAGTGTATTGGTGGTAGTTTTACTGTAACTGAAGAAGATTTATCGTCTCGTTATCATACTCACTGTGATCCACGTTTAAACGCCGACCAAGCTCTAGAATTAGCATTCTTAATTGCGGACTCTTTAAAAGATGCACATTAAGTAATTTACTAAGAGACTTTCAAACAACAATTTAAAAGTCTCTTGCTAGTTTTTAGTTATTTATCTCTTCTACTTTCTCTTCAATAGCAAAAAGTTCTTCCATTTTTTCTTCATATATAATCTCTATTTTGGCTAATTCATTTGCCAATGTACTTAAACCTATCTCTTCATAACATTTAGGATTGGATAGACAGTCATTTTTTTCTTCTATTTGAATTTCTAATTTTTCTATTTCTACTGGTAGCTCTTCTAAGGCGATTTTCTCTTTAAAAGTTAGTTTAAGTACTTTAGTTTTTTCTTTTTTGATTTCAAGAGGTTTCTCTTTACTTGCATCAATTTCCATAACAGAAAGCTCTTTAAGTTCTTTTTCTAGCTCTAAGTATTGTGAATATTGTTGATGAGACTCTTCTATAGTTTTATCTTTTTTAAATATAAAGAGTTTTTTTGCAATTTTATCTACAAAATATCTATCATGACTAACAATGATTACTGCACCATTAAAATTAGTAAGTTGCTCTTCTAAAATGTTAATAGTAGGAATATCTAAATCATTTGTTGGCTCATCTAGAATTAATATATCTACTTCTAGTGTAAAGAGTAGGGCAAGTGCTATACGGTTTTTCTCTCCACCACTTAGTATACCTATTTTTTTCTCTAAGAATTCGCGAGGAAAAAGAAAATTTTTGAGGTAGCCATAGACATGCATATCTTTGCCTCTTACACTTACTCTATCTCCTCCGTGAGGACAAAATGTCTCCATTAAGTTTTTAGAGTCATCTAGCATTTCACGATGTTGGTCAAAGTAGCCTATTTTAAATTCACCCTGTTTTATTTTTCCACCTGTTGGTGTTAAACGCCCAAGTAGTGCTTTAAGAAGAGTTGATTTACCACTTCCGTTTGGTCCAACAATAGCAATAACATCCTTTTGAAGTATTCTAGTTGTAAACTCTTTTAATAGTTCTTTATTTCCAAGTGTTAAGGCTAACTCTTCTACTTCAAAAAGCATTTTTTGTTTATTTATTCCTTTCTCACCATTAAAATTTCTAGCTTCTCGTTGTAGTTCCATAGACATTTTACGTATTTTAGCAGGGTTGTTTTTTGCATCTTCACGAAGATTCATTAGTCGTTCTTTTCTGCCTTCATTACGTTTTAGTCGAGCTCTTACACCTCTTGCATACCATTCATTTTCTCGTTTAAGAACACCTAAGAGATTATCATGTTGTTTCTGAAGTGTTCTTATCCATTCTGCTTTTTGTGTGAGATAGTTTGAGTAACCACCGCTGTATTCACGGAGTGCACAATCTTCTACTTCTATAGACTTTGTTGCAATAGAGTCTATAAAGTATCTATCATGAGAGATGAAAACTAGAGTAAATTTCTCTTTTAATATTAATTCTTCTAAAAATTCTACCATGTAAACATCAAGATGATTGGTAGGTTCATCAAGTAGTAGTATGTCCGGTTTTTGTAGAAGTAAAGAGGCTAGTGCCACACGACGCTGCTCTCCTCCACTTAAAAGAACTATTGGTTTATCTTCATATCGTTTTAAGTCAAAGTGTTGAATGATTCTTTCAATTTTATCATCTAAATTCCAAGCATTATGATGTTCTATATAGCGGGATAATTTTTCATGCTCATAAATAATTTTTTTATTTTCAAAATCATCGGCTAATAGTAATGAAAGTTCATCGTACCTTTTTTTAGCAGAGTTTAGTTCGCTTAGACCATCTTCAACTGCCTCACGGACACTATGCCCATCTTTAAAATTTGGACGTTGGTCGAGCATTTTAATCTCTAAATCATTTTTAGTAATTCTTCGTCCATCATCATGCTCGAGTGTACCGTTAATGATTTTCATAAGAGTTGATTTACCACTACCATTTTTACCAATGATAACAATACGTTCTCCCTTATCAACATGAAAATTAACTTCTGTAAGAATTTTTTGTGCGGAGTAGTGTTTAGATATGTTTTGTAGGTCTATTAATGCCATAGTCACTTTACTTAAAATTTATTTTTGTAATAATAGCCACTAAGTGGTTAAGAGGTGCTTTTTAACTCTTAATCTACTTCATCAAAGCAAAATTCTCTGTATGTGTACCAATTTGCAATCTCTTTGTCACTATATTGATACTCTCTTTGTGAGGGAGGAATGACACTATTACTTATTTTAGAGCGTACTATTCCTATAATTATAAACGCCAAAAGAAGTGTAGCTATTGCTACAAAATAATCATATAAATACCAAGCAAAAAGCATAAGTGTAAAACTTGAGTAACGTAATAAGCTCTTGATGACAAAAGAAATCAGTTTACATTTTTTAGAGTTTAAGGTAGGAGTCTCTTCAATAAGTTCAATATATTCTCTATTTATCATATTTTTCAAGTTTATTGTAACGGATGATTTTACTTAACTCTTCTCCATATTTTGCACCAATCTCAGAATATTTATCAAGCTTTTTAACTAATTCATGAGGGTTAGAGTTTTTTAAACGTAAATGACGGAAATCTTTAAAGGCTTTTCCTTGAGCAATAAGTTTATAATATGCTTGAATACTCTCTTCTATAGAATTGAATTTTCTAAGCCAAATAGTTCTTACTCCCTCTCTTTTTATATTTGCAGCAATTCTCGGTTCCTTTGCATTAGCACTCCACATACCAAATGTATTGTTTGCTTCTTTAAAAAAACGTGAAGTTGCCCAAGCACTTTCAATAGCAGCTTGAGCAAGAACTATACTTTGTGGATGAGGTTTTAGTGCTTCTAAAAGTTCACTGTCAGTTTTAACTCTATATATATATTTTAAATTATTTATCTCTTTTATATCTGTTTTGTTTTTTATAGACTTTTCTACTTGAAGAAATTTGTTAAGAAGTTTTGTGTGAATTTTTTTAACAGCAGGTGCAATAAGGTAAAAAAATCTCTCTTTTTTCATGCTAACACTCATGTTTTGAGGAATTTCATGAGCTAAGTAGTCGGTTTTATTGAGTGTATTTGCCATAAGTAATAAAGGTAGAAAAAGATAAAGGTAGAAAAAGATAAATTTCATATTAATCCTTAGTAAAGAAAGTTATAAAAATAGTATACAGTAATTTAAAATTATTTTAAAGTAATTCTATTTTGACTAATAAAGGTTTAGTCTTATTGACTAAAGAGTCTTGACTCTTTTTTAATCTATTAACCTTTTTTTGATAGAATTATGCAAAATAAGATTAAGGATTTAACATAATGGCAAAACATCAATTTCAAACAGAAGCAAATCAAATATTAAATTTAATGATTCACTCACTCTATTCAAATAAAGAAATTTTTATTCGTGAGCTTGTCTCAAATGCTTCAGATGCACTTGATAAGTTAAATATGTTAGTTTTAACTGACGAAAAATATAAAGAAGTATCATTTGCACCTCGTATAGATATTGTAACAAATAAAGAGGCTAAAACACTTACAATTAAAGATTCTGGTATAGGAATGAATGAAGAAGATTTAATGAATAATCTTGGTACTATCGCAAAAAGTGGTACGAAAGCATTTTTAGAAAATCTTACTGGAGACCAAAAAGAGGATTCTAACCTAATTGGACAGTTTGGTGTTGGTTTTTATGCTTGTTTTATGGTTGCAGATAAAGTAGAAGTTACAACTAAAAAAGCTGGTGAAGAGACAGCTTTACTTTGGACAAGTGCTGGTGATGGTGAGTTCGATATTGAGACAACTACACAAGAAGGTCACGGTACAACGATTGTAATGCACTTAAAAGATGATGAGGATGAATTTTTAGAAACACATAGAATAGAGTCTATTATTAAAAAGTACTCTAACCATATTCCTTTCCCAATCTTTATGGACAAAGAGAAGCATATAGCTGCAGTTATGGATGATGAAGGTAAAGAAGAGCTTGAACCTTCAAAAACTGAAATTGAAAATGAACAAATTAACCGTGCAAATGCCCTATGGACTATAGGTAAAAAAGATATTTCGGATGATGAATATAAAGATTTTTATAGCTCTATTGCCCACTCAAGTGAAGAGCCTTTAGCTTGGATGCATAATAAAGCTGAGGGAGCAGTTGAATATACTACACTTTTTTATATTCCATCTAAAGCACCTATGGATATGTATAGAGTTGATTATCAAACAGGAATTAAACTTTATATTAACAGAGTATTTATTACTGATGATGAAAAAGAGTTAATGCCTACATATTTAAGATTTTTACGTGGTGTAATTGATTCTAAAGATTTACCATTAAATGTATCTCGTGAAATTTTACAGTCAAATGCAGTTATGAATAAAATTCAAAAATCATCAGTTAAAAAAGTTCTTTCAGAGCTTGCTAAAATGGCTAAAAAAGATAGTAAAAAATATGATGACTTTTATGCAGAATTTGGAAATGTACTTAAAGAGGGACTTTACAACGATTTTGATAACCGCGAAAAAATCTTAGAGCTTATGAAGTTTAACACTTTAAATTCTGAGTCTACTGTTATGATAGAAGATTTCGTAAAAAATGTAGATGAAGAGAAAAAAGAAATTTACTACTTAACTGGTAAAACTTCTTTAGCAATGTTAAAGTCTTCTCCTGCATTAGAGCGTTTCAAAGCGAAGGGAATCGATGTTTTAGTTTTAAATGAAGAAGTAGACACTATCATTTTCCCAATGGTAACTGAGTATAAAGATTATAAATTAGTTCCAGTAGCTGATGCAAAATTTGAAGAGAGTGAAGAAGAGAAAAAAGAAGAAGAGGAAGTAGCAAAAACTTATGAAGGCTTAGCCAAAGAGTTTAAAGATGCTCTAGGTGATGCTGTTAAATCAGTTGAGACTACTTCAGATTTAACTGACTCTCCCGTTGCAATAAAAATAGATAAAGAAGATCCTTCATACATGATGGCTCAAATGATGAAACAGATGGGACAAGGTGGTGAAACGCCAGAACCAGCACCAATCTTACAGATTAATCCAAAGCATGAACTGTTAATCAAGTTAAAAGATTCTGTTGATCAAAATCTCGTAAATGACGCAGCTCATGTACTACTAGATCAAGCAAAACTTTTTGATGGTCAAGAGCTAAGTGATACGGCAGATTTTATTGCAAGATTAAATAGAATAATTACTAAAGCGTTATAAAATTTTATATATGAGTGCATTCGTAGCACTCATATTATATTTACTCACTTAATTACACAATTTAGACACTTTATTAATAAGTATGTTATTCTTCTAAAATGTTTAAAAAATTTAGCTTTTCAAAAAAATTATCGAAAAAAGAAGAGATAGAAGAGGTCTTAAATGATGCTGCCGCAATGTGCGATAAGCTCTTTAGAGATGAACTTGAATCATTGAATATTTTCGATTATGAGTATGTAATTAAAGATGCGGTTGATGATTTAGGATTAGATGAAGATTTAGTAAATCAACTTCTAGAAGATTATGTGGCTCAAATAATAAAATCTATAGATCAATTTAATGAGTATATAGAATTACTCAAAGATTTAAAAATGAATGTTTCTGAATCTGATTTTATTACACTTAGAGAATTAGCACATAAAAACTTAGGTGTAGCACGAAACTTACGCATAAAAGATGCTGAGAAACTTCTGTATGACTTGTTAAAGAAAGATGACTTAGAACATCTCTCTTTATGTTTAAAAGCATTAGAAGCCTGTGCAATAAAACTAAAACCAGAGTGTGCCTACGATACACTTTACCTCATAAAAATCAAAAACTCTTTTTAAAATCTATTTTAAAGAGTTTGAAATTTGTTCAAGTTTCCCTGGTTTGGCTTTTAATATTGGCATTTCTTTTTTCTTAACAGGAAGAGCAAACGCCAACAGTATAAAAATAAATGAGAATATAACCCCACTTAGAAGACTAAGTATGATTTTTAGTTTAAAGTCTTTCATAAATAACCTTATTTTAATAGTGTTAATTATATCACGTTAAAATATTAAATGTTTAAAATAAAACAATTTATTTTTATAAATATACTTTTTTCTCTCTTTAGTTTAACACAAGCTAAGGAGCCTTTCTTAGCAATATTAACTAAAACAGAATCAAATGAAATACAGATTTTTAGATTTTCAAGTTACACAATTACTTGCTCTCCTTATGGTGTAACAAGTTTAGAAAAATTATATTTTAATAGTAAAGATGGATCAAGTTGTAAAAAAAGTATTGAGCTTTTTTACAGAAAAAATCCTCAAGCAGAATACTATTGGGCAAATAAATTAAAAGTAATGCAGATGTATCATATTGAAATAAAACCTAAAAGTTGTGTAGTTCATGTAGATGGTTTAAAAACTTATTCTGAACTGTTATTAGAAAATGGTCTAGCTATTAAAAAACCTTTTTTTGATGATTATGAGTATAATGCAGTTTTTACTAAAGCACAAACAAAGGCAAAAAATTTAAAAATAGGTTTTTGGAGTGAACAACTTTTTAATGATTGCATAGCTGAGTCTTATAAATAACAGATAAGAACTAGTCGGCGTTTGTCATATATACCCAAAACTCTTTGTGCGTGTAGCCTTTATTTAAAAAATAAATTTGTAATATCATAACTCGGTAGAGTGTTACAATCATTTTGGCATAAGGTATAAAAAGGGTTAAGCTTACGAGAATTGATTGCTGTTTATCACCTTTTGATGTAATCATCTCTTGCATACCGATATTTTTACTTAAGTAAAGACCAAAAAGTATAGATAAAAGAAAGTTAAGTATTAAACCAAAAATCATATAAGCAATAAAATCTTGTTCATTCATTCCAGCAATCATATTGAGTGTTTCCTTTATATATTGTATAAGCGAATTTTATCTAAAAATTGCTTTTGTGATTATTTATTCATAGCTTTTAATTTTTTTCTTTGTAAAAAATGTACCAAAAGGAATAAGTGATGCGATGAAAAAAGTGATTGTTTCTTTTGTTGACCATTTAGTTTCTTGCCAAGATGCTAGTAGCAAATAGATAAAAAGTAAAAATAAAATACCATGAATCATACCTACGATTTTTGTAGCTATTGCTATTGCAAATATATATTTCATAGGCATAGCGACAAAGAGTAGCAGAAGATAAGAGTATCCTTCTATAGTATTTATAATTCCAAAGTTTTTAACAGTTTTATTCATAGTTCCTCTTTAATTTAAAATTACCGAAAGTATATAATCAAAAAGTAACAGTATGGATATATTTAAAATATAAGCATTCCTCTACAAACTTTTTTTAAACATTTTTATACTATACTCAGCCTACAAATTATGAAAAGAAGGTAATTTATGGAAACGAACCTCGTACTAGAGGGATTTAAATTTATGGGCTTAGGAATGGGAATAGTATTTTCATTTTTAGTGATTATGATATTTAGTATGAACTTAATGTCAAAGATTATCCATAGGTTTTTTCCTGAACCACAAGCAATCGAAACGCCTCCGGCGGCACCACAAGACAATAAAAAAGTAATTGCTGCTATTACTGCGGCAATAAAACATCATAGAGGTTAAGGATAATAATGGCTAAGAAATTTATAGATGTAATGGACACAACTTTTAGAGACGGTTTTCAGTCAGTATTTGGCGGCCGTGTTCTAATGAAAGATTTTTTTCCAGCTGTTGAAGCTGCGAAAACAGCAGGAATCACACACTACGAGTTTGGTGGTGGAGCAAGATTTCAATCTTTATACTTCTACTTAAGAGAAGATGCTTTTGAAATGATGGACGAATTTAGAAAAATCGTTGGTCCTGATGCAAACTTACAAACACTTGCACGTGGTGTTAACACAGTTATGCTTGATACAGGTTCTAAAGAGCTTATAGATTTACATGCAAAAATGTTTAAAAAACATGGAACTACAACTATTCGTAACTTTGATGCACTTAATGATGTTGAAAATCTTAAGTATTCAGGTGAAAGAATTGCTCACCATGGTTTAAAACATGAAGTAGTTGTAACTATGATGGACTTACCACCAGGATGTCATGGTGCTCACGGTGTTGATTTTTATGAGAAAACACTACGTGATATTTTAGACAGTGGTATTCCTTATAATAGTATTTGTTTTAAAGATGCATCAGGAACTTCAAATCCTCAAAAAGTTTTTCAAACTATTCAAATGGCTAGAAAATTAGTTCCAGAAGGAACTCACTTACGCCTTCATACACATGAAACAGCAGGTGTTTCTGTTGCTGCATATATGGCTGCATTAGAAGCGGGTATAGATGGTATAGATATGGCAGCAGCACCAGTTTCAGGTGGAACAAGTCAACCAGATATTTTAACTATGCTTCATGCAACAAAAGGTATGAACTTTGACCTTGGTGGTTTAGAAATTGGTAAAATTCTAACTTATGAAAAAGAGTTACAGTCTTGTCTTTCTGATTATTTTGTTCCTCCAGAAGCAACAATGGTATCTCCTATTATCCCATTCTCTCCTATGCCAGGTGGCGCACTTACAGCGAACACTCAGATGATGAGAGATAATGATATATTAGATAAATTTCCAGAAGTAATTGCAGCTATGCAAGAAGTAGTTGAAAAAGGTGGTTACGGTACATCAGTAACTCCAGTTTCTCAATTTTATTTCCAACAAGCACTTAACAATGTTATGCAAGGTCCATGGAAAGCTATTGCACCAGGTTATGGAAAAATGGTTCTTGGTTATTTTGGTAAAACACCAGTTGCTCCAGATCCAGAAATAGTTAAAATTGCTTCAGAAAAATTAGGTCTAGAACCTACAACTGAAAATGCTTTAACTATTGCAGATGCAGATGAAACTAAATCTCTTCAACACGCTATAAATGAACTTAAAAAAGTTGATTTAGAAATTACTGAAGAAAATATTTTTATTGCAGCAGCATGTCAAGAAAAAGGTATCGCATTTCTTCAAGGAAAAGGCGAGTTAAATATACGTAAAATATCAGAAATGAAAAATGATTGTGAAGGAAGTTCAATGGGTAATGGAAACTATACAGTAGTAGTAAATGGCGAGAAATTTAGTGTTCAAGTTGCAGAAGGTGATGCAGATATTCAAGTGACAGCAGTAAATGGTGAATCAGCAGCTCCAGCAGCACCAAAAGCATCAGAAAACGACATCGAAATTAAAGCACTTCTTCCGGGTAACGTTTGGAAAATTGTTGCTAATCCAGGTCAGAGTGTAAATGAAGGAGACGTAATAATGATTTTAGAATCTATGAAAATGGAAATAGATGTTATCGCACCAAAAGGTGGAGTAATTAAATCAATTAATGTTGCAACAAATGACAAGGTAGTTGAAGGTCAACTAGTAGCAGTACTAGGGTAGCAGCATGAAGTTTTTTGTATTAAAATTACTTGCACTTATACTCTTTAGCTTCGGTACACTTCAGGCAAATGCTTCTGGACATGTCCAAAGTACAGAAGCTCCTTCAACACATAAAGAAGAGACATATCAAACACAATCTTTTTCAGCAATGATTAGTGGATTTTTAGCTTCTACTGGAGTAAGCGCTATATTAAATCCAGATCCAAATGAAGTAAATGCTCATGGTCATAAAATAAGTGATTTTCATAAATCGTGGGGTCGTGTTCTTATGATTTTTGTGACTTTTTTTCTTTTTTGGTTAGCAATTAAGAAAGGGTTTGAACCCTTACTTCTTTTACCTATAGCATTCGGTGGACTTTTAGCAAATATTCCAGTTGCGAATATTGCTGGTGCTCACGGTTTCTTAGGTGTGATTTACGATATGGGTCTTTCAAATGAGATGTTCCCTATATTGATTTTTATGGGTGTTGGAGCTATGACTGACTTCGGTCCACTACTTTCTAACCCTAAAACTGCACTTCTTGGTGGAGCTGCACAGTTCGGTATATTTGGAACATTAGTGGGAGCAGTTGTTTTAACTCAAATGGGTATTGTAGATTTTACTCTACAACAAGCATCAGCTATTTCAATTATTGGTGGGGCAGATGGTCCAACATCAATATTTATTGCTTCTAAACTTGCTCCTGAACTTTTAGGTGCTATTGCAGTTGCTTCTTACTCATATATGGCTATGGTTCCTATTATTCAACCTCCAATTATGAAAGCATTAACAACTGAAGCAGAAAGAAAAATCAAGATGACTACACTTCGTCATGTGTCTCGTTTAGAGAAACTTGTTTTCCCTGTAATGGTTCTTTCTCTTGCTATTTTAGTTCTTCCAGAGTCTACACCATTAATTGGTGCATTTATGTTTGGTAACTTCTTAAAAGAGTCTGGTGTTGTTGAGCGTTTAAATGACACTTTACAAAATTCACTAATAAATACAGTAACAATTTTCTTAGGTCTAGGTGTTGGTTCAAAACTAGCAGCAGATCAGTTTTTAGTTCCTGAAACTATGTTTATTATGGCTCTTGGAATTATTGCATTCTCTGTAGGTACTGCAGCAGGTGTTTTAATGGCTAAACTTATGAACCTTTTCCCAGGTCATAAAATAAATCCTCTAATCGGTTCAGCTGGTGTATCTGCTGTTCCTATGGCTGCTCGTGTATCAAATAAAGTTGGTATGGAGTATGACCGTACAAATATGCTTTTAATGCATGCAATGGGTCCAAATGTTGCAGGTGTTATTGGTTCAGCTGTAGCGGCTGGTGTTCTTATCTCTCTTTTTCAGTAACTTCTTTTAGTTACTGTTATTTTATCAAAGAAAACTTCTTTGATAAAATATACTCTCTCTTCTCTTAACTTTTTTGCATAATTGATATAATAAGTGGAATAATATTATGACTTTTTGTTTTGTCAATAAACCCATTAGCACCTAGAACTTCTGCTTCTCTTTTGTTATTTGTACCAGTCATTGAACTGTTGACTATAATAGGTATCATACTTGTAAGTGGATCAGATTTTAATGTTTTAATAACGGTGAACCCTGACATTTCAGGCATCTCTATATCTGTAATAACAACGGGAATTGAACTCGCTTTATCTTTAATAGAGTGAATAAAGTTTACTAACTTTTTACCATTATCAAACATCTGAATGTTAATATTAGCATTTTTAAATATTTGAATTAAAGCACGTTGTGCAGTTCTTGAATCCTCTGCAATTAGTACAGTTCCAAATTTTAATTTTTCTGGTATAGATATATCTAAAAGGCTTTCTGTATCTGCTTGAATATCAACCATAGCTTGTGGAATAACATCTGATAGTAGTTTTTCATAATCTAGAATTAAACATAACGATCCATCTTCAAGACGTGTGTCATTCATTACAACACCTTCATCTTTAAGTCTATAAGAGTCTGGAGCATGCATTTCACTCCAATTTTTCTTAATAACTCTATATGCAGACATAATTCTTAATCCAATAATAACTCCATTAAAGTCACATATAAGAATATTTGATTTTAATACTTCTTCTTTTGTTAAAGTGACATCTAGCCACAAAGGTAAGTTTAGTATTGGAATTTGTAAACCACGAAGTAAAATAGTTCCTTCAAGAAGTGGATGTGGAGAGGGGATTTGAGTTAGAAAGTGATTTTTGGCTTCAACTACCTCTCGTGTTTTAAAAACATTAATTGCATAAAATGCAGACTCTTTACTATCACTGACTCTAAAGACTAGAAGTTGTAGTTCATTATTTTTAGCGAGGTTTGTAGCAGCATCGACATTATCTAATACAGACATAAGTACCCTTTAATTAAATCTACTTCATAATACCTAAAATAAAATGAAATATGCTTGAATGTTAATAATGAAATGGTAAAATGATTATAAAAATAAGGAATAATAGATGAAAATAATAATGTTAGTTTTAATCTCATTTACACTACTTTTCTCAAAAGTTTACTACTCAAAAGTTGAACCATACGAACTTCGAAATATATCCTCTAATGTATCTGGTTTAGTTCTCTTTATAGATGAAGAGAGTATTGGAAAAAAACTTCTTTCTAAGGCATATATTAAGATAGATTCTAAGTTAAATATTGCAGAGTTAAACGCTATAAAAGATAAATTAATTTATCTTCGTGAAACAGTAATTTCTAATGAAAAAGTTCTTAAAAATTTAGAAAATTCTTTACTTAAAAAGAGAAAAAATTATAAACAAATAGAATCTTTAAATATTAAATCCCGTCTTGAAAAAGATAGAGAGTTTTATGAGTTAATTAACAGTGAAAACCTTTACTTAAATACAAAAAAAGAGATTAATAATTTAAAAATTCAGATAACAGATTTGAAATTTAGAGTAGTACAGTTACAGCGAACTATTAATGATAAAAATTTGAAAAATAGAGGGTTTATACTATATTCAATTCTTGTTAAACCAGGTCAAGTTGTTGGCGTTTCAACTCCGTTAGCTCAAGTTGCAGATATCTCATCTGCAAAATTGACAATCTATTTAGATTCAGAAGATTTAAAAGATGCACAGAAAAAAATTGTATATATAAATGGAGTAAAAAGCAGTTACAAAATTTCAAGAATTTTGAGTATTTCAGATAGTAAAAATATATCGAAATATAAAGTACAAATTATTATAGACTCTCCAGAAGTATTCTCTAAGTTAGTAAAAATTGAGTTAAAAAATGAATAATATAACAGCTTGTCCTCTTGATTGTTATGATGCTTGTAGTATTCACTTTTCTGATAAAAAAATAAAAGCAGTGAGTGATGGACATACTAAAGGTTTTTTATGTCCCCATCTGAATAAATATGAGAATTATAGCACTATAGAACTACCCAGATATAAAGGTGAAACTATCAGTTATGAGAAAATGTTTTCTCTTTTGCGAAAAATGTTAGAAGTAAGTAAAAAAGAGGAAGTTTTACATTATAGAGGTAGTGGAAACTTTGGACTTATGCAAGGTGTTACAGATCATTTTTTTGCATCTTTTGGAGCTACTTTAACAGAAGGAACTCTCTGTGATGGAGCTGGAGAAGCAGGAATTATAGAGGGAAGAGGTAGTAATAAAAATATGCCTTTAAGTGAGATTGAGAAGTCCGAAGTGGTAATAATATGGGGGAGAAATCCACATACAACATCTTCGCATCTTCTACCTCTTTTAAAGGGCAAGAAAATTATTGTTATTGACCCTGTAAAAACACAAATAGCAAAAAATGCAGATATATTTTTACAAATTAAACCAAGGACAGACCTCTATTTAGCAATGTTAATTGTCCGTTTTTTATATATAAATGATTATTGTAATGACGATTTTGTTCAAGAGTATGCTAGTGAACTTGAAGAGTATTATGAACTAACACAGACTGTACGTATAAAGTCAATGTTAGAAAATATAGGAATTTCTTTAGGTCAAATAGGTGATATTATTGAACTAATTAAAGACAAAAAAGTGGCTATAGTTTGTGGTGTCGGTATTCAAAAATATAGCGAGGGTGCAGATGTCCTAAGAGCAATAGACTCAATAGCTGTTGTTCTTGGACTTTTTACTAAAGAGGGGAGTGGAGTAGCTTATTTAGGTAACTCTAAAGAAAATATTGTTTCTCCTTTTTATAATCAAGCAAAACGAGTTTCAAAAGTAAATACTCAGTTTGATGCTTTTAAAACTGTTTTTATTCAGGGTGCAAATCCTCTCGCACAAATGCCAGATAGTTTAAGGGTTGAAGAGTCTATAAATAAGGTAAACAATATTGTCTATTTTGGTCTTTATGAGAATGAAACAAGCAGTGTTGCTGATTTGGTTATTCCAGCAAAATCTTTCTTATATAAAAATGATATTAGAACATCTTATTCGCATAATGCTATGCTAAATATGCTAAAAGTTGCTGAGTGTGACTATGGTGTAAGTGAGTATGAATTAAGTGCTTATTTATGTAAAATATTTAACATAAAAATAGAGAGTGAAGAGTTCTATTTGCAACATTTTAAAAACTATATGGTACAAACACCAGATGCTATGTATAATGTAAAAAATAGAGAAGAGAGACCTTATAGTAAAGGTTTCGACACTGATGATGGTGAATTTATATTTTTAGAAGAGATAGAAATCGACAAACAAGCAAATAAAATCGTTTTGACTAAAAATAGAAATAAAAAGAAAAAAATAAGTGATGAGCTTTATCTTATTACATCAAAAAGTCCAACTAGTCTTAACTCCCAATTTAATAGACAAAAATATGTTTATATAAATGCTTCACACGGGTATAGAGATGATGAAACTTTAACAGTATCATCCAAAAATGGAAAAGTAGAGTTAAAAGTAAAAATAAGTAGTGATTTACGAGATGACTCGATTTTAATATATAGTGGTACAAAGGGAGTAAATAATCTTACATCATCTAAGCACTCTTATGAAGGTAAAAGTGCTATATTTCAAGAAGATAAGGTTCAGCTAATTTCTCAATAGATTTTAGATATAATTTTAATAAAATAATTAGGTAGTTTTATGAATACAGAAGAGTTAGATAAAAAATATGTGTTACCTACATACGCAAGAGTAAATGTAGAGTTTGTAAGTGGAAAGAACGCAAGATTAGTAGATGCTAATGGTAAAAACTATATAGATTTTACATCGGGTATAGGGGTTGTAAGTGTTGGTCATGCAAATGCCGAGGTTAATAGTGCTTTATGTAATCAACTCTCAAATATTACACATATTTCAAACCTATATAACATAGCACCTCAAGTAAATGCAGCTCAAAAAATAGTTGAAGCTAGTGGCTATAACATGAAATGTTTTTTCGGTAATTCAGGTGCTGAAGCAAATGAAGGGGCTATAAAAATAGCAAGAAAATTTGGTGAAGTAAATGGTGAGGTAAAACGCTATAAAATTATTACACTTAAACACTCTTTTCATGGTCGTACGATTACAACGGTTAAAGCAACAGGACAAGAGTCAATGCATAATTACTTTGGACCTTTTCCTGATGGTTTTGTGTATGCTGAAAAAATAAGTGATATTGAGGGACTTTTAGATGAACACACTTGTGCAGTAATGATTGAATTAGTGCAAGGTGAGGGTGGTGTTGAACCACAAAATAAAGAAGAAGTAAAAGCCTTAGAAAAACTTTTAAAAGAGAAAAATGTACTTTTAATGGTTGATGAAGTGCAGACTGGCGTTTATAGAACAGGTGAGTTTACTGCAAGTCAAGTTTATGAAATATCTCCAGATATTATAACCTTAGCTAAGGGACTTGGTGGTGGTGTTCCTATTGGTGTTGTTATGACGAGTCTTAAAGAGAGTTTGAGTGCAGGTGATCATGGCTCAACATTTGGTGGAAATTACCTAAGTGCAACAGCGGCTTGTTCTGTTATAGATATTTTAAAAGAGCATAAATCTAGTGGTAAACTTGATACTACTACAGAGTATTTCACTACAAAACTAGAAGAATTTTATGTGAAAAATAGAGCTATTTTTACAAAAAGAGTTGGTGTTGGAATGATGTGTGGCCTTCGTGTTATAGATGCTGATACACTTTCAAATATTATAAATAGTGCAAGAGAGAGTGGTGTTATGCTGTTAAAAGCGGGAAGAAATACACTCCGTTTTTTACCACCACTTACAATTACAAAAGAGGAAATTGATGAAGGCTTTAAAGCTCTTAACTCTGCTATCGATTCTATCTAACACGGTAGTTTTTGCAAATGAGAATAATAATACTTTAGATAGATATATTTCAAATTTAAAAAAAGAACAGTTTAATTATGAATATAAAAAGAATGAGGCAGAGAGTTCTAAGCTTCGTGATTCGTGGATAGCACCTTTAAATCTAAATTATAGTTACTCTAGAAGTAAACCTTATGAAGATGAGCAAGTTAATCAAAATGCCGCTATTAAAATGGATCAACCTATATTTCAAAGTGGTGGTATATACTATGGAATAAAATTTGCAAATGCATCTAAGCTCTATTCAGAATATACCATTGATGTTGCAAAGCGTAAAATGATAAAAGATACAATCAGCATACTTATGCAGATTAAGCAAACAGAGTTGAAAATTGAAGCACAAAAACTGCAAATTATAAATTCCGATATTAATCTTGCACAGAAAAAAGAGCAGTATTTGAGTGGTCAACTAGACTCTGGTTTTTTAGATAATGCCATTATTCAAAGAAATATAGTTATATCTGCATTTTACGATATACAAACAGCACAAGAGAGACTCATTACACAGTTTTCTACTTTAAGTGATTTAAATTATAAAACTGCGGTAATTCCTCATCTTGAATTTTTAAGTAGTGAAGAGTTTATTCAACATAATATTGTCTTAAAAAAGAATGATGCTGTTATAGCTAAAAGTGAGTATTTTAAAGATGTTACAGTCGCAAAATATCTTCCAAAAGTGAGCTTTACAGCAGGATATAACTGGAGTAAATCTGAGCAACAGTTTGCATCAGGTCAAACTCCTTTTAAAAATAATTTATCTTATTATGACTATGGTGTACGAGCTAGTATGCCTTTAGATATAAATACTTTTAGAGATATTGAATCTGTAAAAGTGGATTATTTAAAAGCAAAAATAGTTCGCGAGGATAAAGAGAGAGAACTCGAAGCTCTTTTTGAGCAAACACAACACAACATAGATAATTTTGATAAAAAAATAGCATTAAGTAATGAAAATATAGAACTTTATAAGAAACTTTCACAAGATACATTAAAGCTTTTTAATGCTGGATATAAAACAGAGTATGATGTAAATACTCTAAAAAATTCTTTAGCAATTCAGAAAATAGATTCTAAAGTATATGAAATAGATAAGCAACTAGAGCTACTTAATCTTTATGAAATGTATGTAAATGAGGGTAAATAATTTGAAATTTTCAAAATATATGACAGAGTGGTTATATGGTCAAGATGGCTACTATGCAACATATAAAAATATTGGTAAAGAGGGTGACTTCTATACAGCAGTAAGTACAAGTAAGTTTTTTGGTGGAACAGTAGCAAAACATATAATTGCTTTGGTAGATGAAGGTTTTCTAGAAGCAAACGCCACTATATGTGAAATTGGTGCACATCATGGATATTTTTTAGCTGATGTTATTGAGTTTATATATACATTAAGACCAAAATTACTTTCTAGTTTGGCGTTTGTAATTATTGAACGCTTTGATGATTTACAGGAGCAACAGAGTTCTTACTTTAAAGACTCTTTTGGTGATGTTATTTCTTTAAAACACTATAAATCATTAAGTGAACTTCAGTGTAAAAATGCTTTTTTTATAGCCAATGAAATTTTTGATGCATTTCCTTGTGAACTCTATTATAAGGGTAAAACAGCAAGAGTTAATGGGCATGAAATTGAATTTGATGTAGATAATAAGTGGGTAGAATCTAAAGCAAAAAAATATAACAAAGATAGAGGTGAAATAGCTGTTGGTTATGAAGAGTTTGCAAAAGAGATGGCTCAAAGCTGTGATAAATTTGAGTTTATGACTTTTGATTATGGTGAGATGAGTGCTCGTCCAGATTTTTCATTAAGAGTTTATGCTAAGCATGAAGTCATTCCATTTTTTGATGAAAATATAAAACGCCAAGAACTTTTTGCAAAAAGTGATATTACCTATGATGTGACTTTTGCTCATGTAAAAGATGCTTATGAAGAAGCAGGAGTAGAGTTTATAGAACTAAAAGCTCAAATGGTAGCACTTATAGATATGGGCATATTAGAACTTTTAGAGATGCTTCAAAAAAATGCTGAAGAAAAAATATACAAACAAGAGTTAGAAAAAGCTAAAATGCTTATATATCCAGATTTCTTAGGTGAACGTTTTAAGATGATGCGATTTAGAAAAAATGCAAATAATTAACACTGAGATTTTAATAGTAGGTGGAGGACCAGCAGGTGCTACTCTTGCTAAATATTTGTCTAAAAGTGGTACTGAAAATATACTTGTTCAGAGGAATTTTAATTTTAAAAAACCTTGTGGTGGAGGTATTAGAGTCGATGCCTTTGATAAATTTGAGATAGATAAAAGTTTAATTAAAACAGAAGCAAAAAGCTTTTCTTTAGTATATAAAAATAGACGAATAGATATAAATATAGCAGATAAACCTATTGGAATTGTTGATAGAGTAGCGTTTGATAGAGCGTTAAGAGAGGAAGCTAGTCGTTGTGGTACAGACTTAAAAGAGGCGACATTTGTTAGTTTAAAGCTTTATGAAGATTATATTATTTCAACAATAAAAGAGGATGGTGAGTATATTCAAATTAAGTCTTCTTATCTTGTAGCTGCTGATGGTGTAAATTCTAAAATAAGAAAATTGATAAATAAAGATGATGTTCCCTCCTCTTTGACTCACTACTGCGATATAACATCACAAAGTTATAAAGGGTGTGAGTTTCATTTTGCAAAAGAGATAGCAGGTTCTCATTATGCATGGGCATTTCCTCATGCAGAAGGCTCAAATATAGGAACAATAGTAGATAAGGAAGCTTTAAATAATTTCAAATCAACTATAAAATTAGAAGAAAATACAAAAGATTTAGGGTATAAAATACCAATTTATAAAAATCCTCTTTTTTATAGAGATAGAGTTTTCTTTGTTGGAGATAGTGCATCACAGGTTCTTCCTTTTACTTATGAGGGTATATATTATGCATTAAGTTCTGCTGAAATTCTTTCAAAAGTTATTATTGAAAAAGTTCATCCTCTTGAGTATGAGAAAAGATGGAATGAAAAATTTAAAAAAAGATTTACAACTCTATTAAAGTTACAAAAAATATTTCTTTATAATAATTTTACTATATCTATTATGATGAGACTGTTTCACTCTCAGCGTATGCAGAAAAAATTAGTTGATTTGTGGTTGGAAGAGAGAGAAGTTAAAGTTGATATGGCATTTTTTATCAGAACCCTAAAGAGGCTCTTTTAGAATTTATAGATAATTAAATATCATCTATAAGTTTCATAAGCTCATCTGGTCTATTTGAACTTTTAAGTGCATTCTCTTTAGTTATTGATCTTTTTTTCAGCATTTCAACAAGTTGTTGTGTCTGTGTTGTCATATGTGTCTCTTGCTGATTTAGTTGCATTTGAGAGTAGATTTGGTGTACTTTATCTTCTCTTATCTGATTCTGAATAGCTGGGTTCGTAATCATAATCTCTTGAGTTGCAACCTTACCACCTCCAACTCTAGGAATTAATGTTTGTGAAACAACCGCTACAAGAGAAGTGGCAAGTTGTGCTCTAACTTGAGCTTGTTCTTGACCATCAAAAACATCGATAATACGGTTAATAGTCCCAGGTGCTGAGTTTGTATGCAGAGTTCCAAAAACTAAGTGACCTGTTTCAGCAGCCGTTAGTGCTGCTCCAATAGTTTCAGCATCACGCATCTCCCCAATCAAGATAATATCAGGATCTTGTCTAAGTGCATACTTTAATGCTGCAGCAAATGAGGCTGTTGAACTTCCAACATCACGTTGGGAAAAGAGAGACTTTATGTTTTTATGAACAAACTCAACAGGATCTTCAACTGTAATAATATGACGAGCTTCTGTTAGGTTAATTTCATGAAGCATAGAGGCTAGCGTAGTTGATTTACCACTACCAGTTGGTCCAGTTACAAGTATGAGCCCTTTCTCTTTTTTAATTAATTCTTTAAAAATTGGTGGATTACCATACTCATCAAGAGTAGGAATATCTATAGGAATCATACGAAATGCACAGGCAATACCGTGAATAGTACGGTAGTAGTTTGCACGGAAACGCCCAATATCTTGAAGTTCAAAAGAGAAGTCAAGCTCATTATGCTCTTCAAACTCTTTTTTCTGTTTATCTTCAATAAGACTATATGCCATCTCTTCAACTTCTTTAGCATCTAGTACAGGAAGGTTTAAAGGACGAAGTTCTTTGTCTATTCTTATTTGCGGTTCACTTCCAACTACTATGTGTAAATCTGACGAGTTAAACGCCAAAACACTTTTAAGTAATTTTTTAATGTCTATCGTTTTTTTTGTAGTTGTTTCTGTAGAGGTAGTTTCACTCATAGAAAGACTCCTTTATAATTATCTTCTTTAAAAGCGACTATAAGTTTCTCTTCAAACTCAACAACTGGTCTTTTAATAAGAAGATTCTCTTTACAAAGCCACTCTTCTTGCTCTTTTTCATTCAGGTTCATCTCTTTAAGCTTGAAGGTTCTATATGTTGTACTTCTTGCATTAAAAAGGGTCTTAATGTCAGTTTTTTCTAGCCATTGAGAAATTTTAGAGCATGGAAGGGACTCTGTTTTAAAGTCATAAAATTCATACTCTAAATTATTTTTTTTAAAAAAAGAGAGTGCTTTTTTAACACTATCACAGTTTTTTATTCCATAAACTTTTATCATTTTTACTCTATAATTTTTGGAACAACAAAGAAATGATCTGCACTATTTGGAGCATTTTTTATAATGTTATCATTTATATCTGTATTACAAGAACTAATATCTTCTCTTAAGGGGGTTGCTACATCATTCATAGCAAAATTATCATCAACACCATCAGTATTAAGTTCGCTTAGATTATCAACAAAACTTACTATCTCTGATAACTGAGAGATTATCTCCTCTCTTTTGTCATCTGAAACTTTTAAAAAAGATAACTTTTCTAATCTTGATAATAGTACATCATCTACTTGCATATATAATTCCTAAGAGTAATTTATTTCTTAGATTGTAACAAAAAAAGCTTAGAATAACGAAATTAAGGGTATTATTTTAAACTTTTTTAATAATATATTTGTGAAGGATGATTTTTGAGTTTAAAGAACGATATAGAGATGGTAAAAGAGGAGTTAAACTCCGAAGAGAAGTTTTTTGAGAAAGCTGTTATAACAGAAAAGTTTGTACAAAAATATAAAAGTGCAATGATAGCTGGAGTTATTGCGGTTGTTGTGATAGTAGGTGGAAATATCGCTTATGACATAAACAAAGCATCTCAAATTAGTGCTGCAAACATGGCTTTAAGTAAACTTCAAAAAGATGCATCAGACACAGATTCACTTGCAAAATTAGCTACTTTAAGCCCCGCTCTATATGATGTTTGGAATTACTCTCAAGCAGTAGCTTCAAAAGATATAAAAGCTCTTGAGTTATTACAAAATTCTAAAGCAGTTCTACTAAGTGACCTTGCTAAGTATGAACTAGCACAAGCTTCTCAAAATACTCAAAAATTAGATGAGTACTCATCTATGCAAAATGCAATATATACAGACCTAGCACAGATACAGAGTGCTCTGTTACTTATAAACGATGGTAAAATTGACTTTGCACACCAGAAACTTTCAATGATAAATGAAGACTCACCTCTTTATGCAACTGCAAAATCACTTCGCCACTATGGAGTGAAATAAGGTTTGAAAACATTTGTAACACTATTAGCTTTTCTTTTTCTAGTTTTATTTAGTGGTTGTAGTACTAAAGAAGTTTTTGAACCAACTAAAATTTCTCAAGACTGGTCAGCCTATGGAGAGAGTAATTCTTCACTTGTTGAACTCGGCTCAAATATAGCTCTTTTAGAAAATGGCACTATTTTAACTAAAACTGACTCGATAAATATTGACTTAAATAGAAGTTTTAGAGTTATTACACGAAGTGATGAGTGGATAATTAGTTCAAGCGTTGATGGTAATCTATCTCTTACTAGTATAGATAACAGTAACTCAAAAATAGAATTTAATCTAAAAAAAACTATAGCGAGTGCAAGTACACATAAGGACACATTAGCAGTACTTTTTGCAGATAATGAGATGGCACTGTATTCTATATCCTCTAAAAAGTTACTTTTTAAAGAGCAGGGTTCTAAGTCTACTGTAGTTGACTCAAGAGTAATTCCTCCTTACTTCATGAGAGGTTTAATTCTTTTCTCAACACTTAATGGTAAAGTGGTAATTATAAATGAGAAGTTAAAGAAAAAACTACGAACTATTATAGTTTCTACTGAAGAAAATTTTAACAATATTATATATTTCAATGTTATAGACGATAAAATAATTGCAGCTACAGGTACAAAAATGCTCTCTTTAGCCGCAAAAGAGATAAGAGTAAAGTATGAAATAAGAAATATTGTTTATGATGACAAAGAGATTTTTATAACAACAAAACAGGGTGAAATTATTTCACTTACTCCAGATTTACAAGTAAACGCCAAAATAAAACTTCCATTGGCTCACTTTTTAGCACTTATATATGATGGTGAAAAACTCTATTTGTTAGAAAATGAGGGTTACATGATAGTTGTAGATAAGAACTTAAAAAACTATACTGTTCACCCAGTAGATATAGAAGATGGTTATATTTTTACAACGCAAAAAACTTTTTTTGTTGGAGATAGCTATATTTCTATAGACGAATAGTAACGTGTCTAATGAGTTAGAAGCTTTTTTAGAATACATTAGTATAACACGAGCATTAAACGCCAAGAGTGTTAGTGCTTATAAGAGTGACCTACTTTTTATAGAAGAAGAGTTAGGTAAACCTCTTATAAAATTAGAGTCAGAATCTCTGTTAAAACTTCTTGCAAAATTTAAAAATAAACGAACATTAAATAGAAAATTTTCTGCTGTAAATGCATTTTTTGATTTCTGCTATAAACAGCAATTTAAAAATGATATAACAAAGCTTAAGTTCTCAAAAATACCAAAACTACTCCCAAAATTTTTAACTTCTAAAGATATACTAGCTTCACTCGATTTAATTGACAGAACATCATGGATTGGTTTAAGAGATTATGCACTTATTCTTTTTTTATACGCAACAGGAGCAAGGATTAGTGAGTGTTTAGAACTTTGCAGAGAAGATATTGAAGGTGAATGGTTGAAAATACGCCATGCAAAGGGAGATAAAGAGCGAATTGTCCCAGTTGCCCAAGTCTCTTTAAATGCCATAGAAAAGTATTTAGAGGCTTCAAGTTATGAAAAAGGCCCTATATGGAGAAATTATAAGGGAACAAAATTAAGTAGAATATCGGCATATAAAATTACCCAAAAATACTTAGGGGTATCACCTCATGTTTTGCGTCACTCTTATGCTACTTCACTTATAACTGGTGGTGCAGACTTAAGAGTTGTGCAAGAACTCCTAGGTCATGCTTCGCTTATAACAACTCAAATATATACACATATTCAGAAGCAAAACTTAAAAGAGACAGTTGATGTTTATCATCCAATGAGAAATTATAAACAAGAGGTGTGAAAATGAAAAAACTATTTTTACTTTTAGCTCTAAGTGTATCACTTATGGCAAAGACAGAAATTATTGTTTTTGGAGCGGGATGTTTTTGGGGTGTAGAAAAATATTTTGAAAAACTAGATGGTGTAGAAAAAGCTTATGCTGGATATGCTGGAGGTGAATATGAAAACCCAACATATTCAGAAGTACTGAAAAAAAGAGCTCTCTCTGGTAGTATTAAAAATCATACAGAGGTTGTGAAAGTTGTTTATGATGACACAAAAATTTCAACACAAAAACTAATAAAATTGTTTTGGGAACTACACGACCCAACACAAGGTAATAGACAAGGAAACGATAGAGGAAATAACTATCGTTCTGCTCTTTATTATACAAATTTAGCACAAAAAGAGATGGCATTTCAGACAAAAAAAATCTATCAAAAACTGCTAAGAGAAGCTGGGTATGGAACTATAACAACAGAAATAAAGGTTTTAAATAAATTCTATATAGCAGAAGATTATCATCAAAATTATTTAGAAAAAAATCCATTAGGATACTGTCCTAATCACTCAACGGGTGTAAAATTTTTTAAAGAAATAGTAGAAGAGAAGAGTATCTCTCCTTTAGGTTCTAAAGAAATTATAGTGGTTGATGCAGAGCATTGTCGATTTTGTGAGAAATTTAAAGTTGATGTCACAAGCAAATACAAGGGAACTATACCTTTACGAACAGCACATAAAGAGAACTTAAAAGGTTTTAAACTTAGTTCAAAAATTAAAGCAACACCTACAATTGTTTTTATAGAAAATGGTGTTGAAATCTCTTCTTATCTGGGTTATATGGATGAAAAATCTTTTTACAAAGCGGTTGGTGCTTTTAAGTTAGGAGAAGGGAGTGAAGGCTATGAAGTCGCATTTCAACAAAATACAGATAGAAGATTTTGTAAACAGTATGAAGAGTTTAAGCATACGGGTGATGGTGTTTTTATAGACAAAATTTCTGGAGATATACTCTTTGACACAAAAGATAGATTTAATTCTGGCTCAGGATGGCTTAGCTTTTTTAAAGCAGTTGAAGGTACAACTGTGGAAAAAACTGATAGTACGTTTGGGATGAAACGTGTGGAAATTATTGCCAAAAAATCGGGTGCTCATCTTGGACATGTTTTTAATGATGCACCTGGTGGTAGAACACGTTTTTGTATAAATGCAACTATATTAGAGTTTGTACCACGCGATAAAGTGAAAAAATAAAGAGTTCTATGATATGATTTATAAAGAAATTAAAAGGAGAATAGTATGAGAAAATATGAGACATATAAATGTGACAAATGTGCAAATGAGGTTGAAGTACAAAATGTAGGAGGGGGAGTTCTCTCTTGTTGTGGTGAAGATATGCAGATGGTTACAACAAACCTTACACTTGTAAATTTAATGAAATCTTTTGCAGGTGAGTCTCAAGCTAGAAACAAGTATGAATACTTTGCAAAAGTTGCTCAAAAAGAGGGTTATAGAGATATTGCAGCACATTTTCAAAGAGCAGCTGATAATGAAAAAACTCATGCTAAACTTGAACTTGCTCTTCATAATAGAATGCTAACTGACTCTAATAATAATTTTGGTGACACTATGCAAAATTTAGAGTCTGCTATAGAGGGTGAAAACTATGAACATACAGATATGTATCCTGATTTTGCAAAAATTGCAAAAGAAGATGGTTATGATGAAGCAGCAAGACTCTTTAAGGGAATAGGTAAAATAGAAATAGAACATGAAAAAATGTTTCTTCTTATGTTAGGCCGCTTAAAAAATAATACAGTATACGAGAGTGATTTAGAAGATGAAGCATGGATTTGTGAAGTGTGTGGACATATTCATTATGGTAAAAAAGCATTAGAGATGTGTCCAGTATGTAAACATCCACAATCATACCAAGCAAGAGTTAGAGATATTAAATAGAGGATATAAAAAATGGCATATAATGAACTAAATGAAAGAGAAAAAACTGTAATTATAGACAAAGGGACAGAGATCTCTTTTAGTGGAAAATTTTGGGATCATCACGAGGAAGGTATGTATATCTGCCGTCAGTGTAATGCGCCACTTTTTCCTTCAGATACAAAATTTGACTCAGGTACAGGTTGGCCTAGTTTTGATGATTCTGTTGAGGGTGCTGTAAAAGAGTTATCAGATGCAGATGGAAGACGCATAGAAATTGTATGTGCAAACTGTGATGGTCATTTAGGTCATGTTTTTCATGGTGAAGGAATGACAGAAAAGAGTACACGTCACTGTGTAAATTCAATATCATTAGATTTTAAAGAAGAGTAGTATGAAAATTTTTCAACAATACAAAGTGCTAGTAATATTTAGTGTACTTTTTGTTGTTGGTTTATTAGTCCGTTATATTTACGGTGAAAATAGCTTACTATGGAAGATGTGGAGTTCAGTTGACATCTCTTTTGCTGTGGTTCTTGGTATTTTGGCATTTATAGCTTACCGTGATTTAGTACGTGACCAAGAACAAGTGAGACTCGTTTTTAATGTTGAAAATAAGAGAGAGGTAGATACTGGTTTATGTCTTCTTAGAAAAAATTGTACTCGTGGTGAAGTTATTGGCATTTTAGGTATGATGAAACGCCAAAATAAAACAAGTTTTAAGTATGATTCAAGTCATTTACATAATCTGCTTGATGAAATAAATAGAGTTCAAATTGGAAGAAATACTAAACTATTTATTATAATAAATGAAGATGAATTTAATGAGTTTGCACTCTCTTTAACAACATAAGGTTTTTAGATAAACTTTATGTTCTCTTTCTCTTAACAATCTTATAGTAATATCTTTTCATGAATGAAATAAACAATAAAATTTTCTCAAAACCATTTTTAAAATCTCTCTTTTTTACACAGAACAAATGGCACCAACATGGTGTTTTAGTACACACTTTAAGGGTTGTTTATCATATAACTAAAGCAGGTATTTTTAAGTTTTTAGTAGCTGGCTTTTTACACGATATTGGAAAACCATTTACGGCATTTGTAAAAGATGATGAAGATAGGGAGTTTAACGAGTATAGTTTTACAGACCACGAAGAGAGAAGTTACCAAATTATAAAAAACTGGTTTTTTATAAGTGAATATAGTAAAAAAATTGTTCGTTATCATTACCTTATAAGAGATATAAAAAAGAGTAAAACAGAGGATTCAAAACGATATATAGAAAAAAAAGCTATTTGGGACTCCTTAGATGAAAGTATGCACGAAGATTTAAGAGAATTTTTACTTTATGATGATAGAGGAAAAGGTAAAAAGAGAAGATAGTTGCTATAATTGCGCAAGTAAACTTTGGAGAGTAATATTATGTTAAAAAAATTAGTACCTGTTTTTATTGTTGGCTTAATTATAAGCATAATAGTAGCAATTTTTCTCTCTTTAGCTAAAAATCAAAATATGATAGTTATTAAAGAAGGAAACCTAAAAAAACTACCTCTCAAGATGGAGTTAAACAAGTATCAAGATAGTGACTGTGGTATGGTTATAGAAAATTTTGAGTATGTTGCACAGGTCATTTCTCCTTCAGGAAATACTTGGTTCTTTCATGACCATGGTGGTTTTGTGAACTGGCTTAAAGATAAAAAGTTTGAAAAAGAAGCAGTTATATGGGTAATGAGCAGAGACACAAAAAAGTGGATAGATGCAAGAGAAGCCTTTTACTCTTTAAATGAAATAACACCTATGGGCTATGGCTTTGGTGCATATAAAAAGACAAAAGAGGGATTTGTTACTTATGAGGAGATGAGACTTAAAATGCTTAGAGGTGAAACAATGAATAATCCTCTTATTCGAAAAAGACTTCTGGAGAAGTAAGATGGAAACACTTAATATTATAACAATTATTAGCATCGCTTTTTTAGGCTCTTTTGGTCACTGTATAGGTATGTGTGGTGGTATAGTTGTAGCATATTCAACTATAAAAATTTCTCCTAATAGTTCAAAAGTTTCTCAAAGTATTGCACACCTCTTATACTCATCGGGCAGAGTTTTAACTTATGGTGTTTTAGGTGCGATATTTGGTTATTTAGGTGGGGTAGCAACTTTTAGTAATAGTGCAAATGGAGCTCTTCTTATTTTCGCTGGTGTTGTAATGATTTTAGCAGGTTTGTCTCTTATGGGAAAAATTAAATTTTTAACTCTTATAGAACACTCTTTTTCATCTTCATCCATTTACAAAAAAGCTTTTCAATCTGTTTTAAATTCAAAATCAAACTTAAGTTTTTTTATACTTGGAATGTTAAATGGTTTACTCCCTTGTGGCTTTGTCTACTTTTTTGCGATTACAGCCGCAAGTACAGCAGATGCTTTTTATGGTGCTTTAGTAATGATTATTTTTGGTTTAAGCACAGTTCCTGCAATGTTTGGACTCGGTTTTTTAACATCATTAACAAACGCCACTAGCTTTAGAAATATGATGATGAGTCTCTCTTCGATAGCTGTTATACTCTATGGTGCATATACCATTTATAATGGGTATGACTATATAAACAATCCTCTTAAAACATTAAGAGATTGTCATAACTAAGTTAATAAAATAAAGGAAATTTTTGTGAAAAGTTCGATTATAGATAGTATTAAAGCACTCCCTCCATTGTCAAAAACTATTTTAGATTTGAATAAGGTTTATGCAGACGAAAACTCTTCAATTCATGACTTAGTAAAGGTGATAGAAGGGGATCCAATGATTGTAGCAAATCTTTTAAAAGCTTCAAATTCACCCCTTTATGGATTTGGAAAAGAGATTAAAAATGTGGGTCAAGCTGTTAGCCTTTTTGGTATGAGTATGACACGTTCTATAGCTCTTGGAAATTCAGTAAGAAAACTTTTAAATGTAGATATGCAACCTTACGGAATCACGAGTGAAAAATTTGCTGAAATTTCAGCAATGCAAGCAACACTCATGGTAAATTGGTATCAGAAAATAGATAAAAAGAAAGCTGAACAGCTCTACCTTGCTGCTTTTTTACAAGAGACAGGAAAAATTTTAATTGCGAGTGACATAATTCAAGAAGATGAAGCGACCTCTTTTTACTCTGAGGTAGAAACATCAATGGATTTAGCTCAAGTAGAAAAATCTTATGTAGAAGTTACAAGTTCAGAAGTAACAGCTAAAGTATTTGAGCATTGGCGATTTGACAAAAGATTTATAAAAATGATTCAGTATGCAGATAATCCAGAAGCAGCCCCTAATGAGCTTAAAGAGTATTCGATGGCTCTTCATATAGTTAAGACAGCTTTAGCTGTAAATAGACCATTATGTGAACAGTCAATAAATTTTGCACTTCAAAAAGCGAGTAATGCAGGGTATGACCATACACTTCTCGAAGATGCTATAGATGATATTTTAGACCATGAAAAAGAGGAAAAATAGATGAGCAAAACAGTTACAATTATAGATACTTTCGGTTTTTTCTTCCGTAGTTTTTATGCACTTCCACAGCATTTGAAAAATAAAGAGGGCTTTCCTACAGGTCTATTAACAGGTTTTACAAATTTTATTTCTACTTTACAAAAAGATCACGATAGTGATTATATTGTTTTTGCTATTGATACAAAGGGTGATACATTTAGAAATGAGATAGACCCAAATTATAAAGCAAATAGAAGTGCTCCACCACCAGAACTTACTATGCAACTCCCAATAGCAATAGAGTGGATAGATAAAATGGGCTATAAAACTTTAGGAATGTCAGGTTATGAAGCGGATGACATGATAGCGACTGTAACATACTTAGCACAAGAAAAAGGGTATAAGGTTCGTGTAGTTTCACATGACAAAGACCTTTATCAACTTATAGATGATGAAAATGTAGTTATAGTTGATGCAATAAAACGCAAAGAGATGAATGAAAAAGCTTGTTTTGATAAATATGGAGTAACTCCTAAGCAGTTTATTGATTATCAATCTATTTTAGGTGATAGCGCAGACAATGTACCAGGTGTTAAAGGTATAGGAAAAGTTGGTGCTGAAAAATTACTAAAAGAGTTTGGTGATTTAGATAATATTTATGCAAATGTTGGTGTTATTAAGGGTGCTAATCAGAAAAAACTCATAGCTTCAAAAGAGCAGGCTTATATGTCAAAGTCGCTTGTAACATTAAAGCAAGATGTTTTTAGTGAGTTTGATTTTGAAGAGTATAAAATGGATGTTGAACACCCATTTTTAAATATTTATGATGAACTTGTAAGGTATGAACAAAATGCTGTTCTTCGAGTTCTTCATGCAAAAAATATGGTGAGTGAAAATAGAAAAGAGAATGCATTATCTGTAGTTGAACCTGAAAAAGAGATAAGAAAGTTAAAATTCGAAGCAACTTTAATAAGTGATGAAAAAGTTTTAAACACTGTTTTGTCAAAATTAAAAGAAGATACTTTTGTGGCGTTTGATACAGAAACAACAGGTCTTGATTACGAAAAAGATAAACTTGTTGGTTTTAGCTTCTGTTTAAATGAAGAAGAGGCTTACTATGTTCCTTTTGCTCACTTTTACTTAGGTGTGCCAGAACAGATTAGCCAAGAGGCTGCAAAAGTAGCAATGAGAAAAATATTTAAGTCAAACGTAATAGGACATAATATTAAGTTTGACCTACATTTTGTTTCTCGTTTTTTAAATGATGACTCTTTATCAATATATGCTGATAGTATGATTTTAGCATGGCTTATAAACCCTGAATCTGCTCTATCTTTAGACAAACTCTCAGACAAACTCTTAGGTCATGATATGGTGGCGTTTAAGGACACTGTTAAAAAGGGAGAAACATTTGCAAGTGTAGAACTTGAAGATGCTTGTAAATATGCAGCAGAAGATGCTTTTATAACTCTTAAGCTTTTTAATCTTTTCCTAGAAAAACTCTCTTTGCAAGAAGCTACACATCTTATAAAAGAGGCTATTGAGGTAGAGTTTCCTTTTATTCAAACACTGCTGAAAATGGAAAAAGAGGGTATCAAAGTAGATAGCTCATTTTTAGAAGAGTTCTTAGTTGAGGTTAAAAATACAATTACCGAGCTTACATCATCTATATATGAGTTTGCAGGAAGTGAGTTTAACATCAACTCAACAAAACAGCTAGGTGTTGTACTCTTTGAAACACTTGGTCTTCCAGTTGGTAAAAAGACAAAAACTGGCTACTCAACAAATGAGGCAGTTTTAAAAGGCTTAAAAGATAAACATGAAATAATCTCAAAACTTTTAGAATACAGAGAAGTATATAAACTTTACTCTACATACATCGAACCTCTTTTAAAGCTTAGTAAAGAAGATAGTTTGTCTCGTATTCATACATCTTTTGTTCAGACAGGAACAGCTACAGGACGTTTAAGTTCTAAAAATCCAAACTTACAAAATATTCCAGCACGAAGTAAACTTGGTTTAAAGATTCGTGAGGCATTTGTAGCACCAGAGGGTAAAAAGCTCATAGGTATAGATTATTCTCAAATAGAACTTCGTTTACTAGCGCACTTCTCAGAAGATACAGTTTTAGTTGATGCTTTTAAAAATGACAAAGATATTCACCTTCAAACAGCTATTGCTCTTTTTGGAGAGGAGGAAGCTCCCTCTAAGCGTTCTGTTGCAAAAACAGTTAACTTTGGACTTCTCTATGGAATGGGTGCAAAAAAACTCTCAGATACTTTAAATATTACAACTAAAGAGGCAAAAGAGATTATAGAGAAATATTTTGAATCTTTTCCGACAGTGCGTAGATATTTTCGTTCTATTGTAGATGTCTCTAAAGAGTATGGTTATGTAGAGACACTCCTTAAACGCCGTCGTTATTTTGACTATGAAAATGCTACACCAATGTTTAGAGCAGCTTATGAGAGAGAGTCTGTAAATAGTGTTTTTCAAGGAAGTGCAAGTGATTTAATTAAGCTTTCAATGAATGAGATTCATACACTTATAGAAGAGGAGGGCTTAAACGCCAAAATGCTTCTTCAGATTCACGATGAGTTAATTTTTGAAGTAGATGCTGCTCAAGCAGACTCTTTAGCCCAACGATTTAAGGGAATTATGGAGGGAATTATGGAGCTTAATATTCCTCTAAAAACGAGTGTAAATATAGGAAACCATTGGGGAGAGTTAAAATAGTGAAAAAGTTAACAACAAAAATAGTAGAAATATGGCATAAACATTTTTCAGATGAAGAGAGACAATATAGTGAGTTTGAAAGTTCAGATGTTGAGTACTTTGTAGGGTGTATGCTTTATAATCATTTTAAGTTTTCAAAGGCTTTAGAAAATTTAAAAACTATGGATTTATCTTATGATTTTTTATCTGAATGTGGTGATGAATATGATGAAATTAAAAGCTTAATTGCAGAAATAAACTTTGAAGAAGAGAGTAGTAGTTTGGCGTTTCTACAGGAGTTTATAGTAGACTCTAAAGCTAAATACAAAAGTGATGAGTTATACCTACTAGATAGACTTGATGCACATGTCCAAGCTATGGCACTTCGATATAAAGAAAATGTGAATGCACAAAGAATAGATTTTCAAAACCCTCTTTTGAAAAAATGATAGAGAGTTATTTAATAACTTCGAGGGAGTTTTACACGGACACTTCTGCTGTATTTAGAAAAATACTTCACGAGCAGTTAGTTAAACATACTCCAAGTTATGCACTTTATAGAGATAAAACTAACCCAAATTATAAGTTTCAAGCAGAACATTTTGTAGAGGTTTGTTCACAATTTCAAGCTATAAAAAGCTTTATTCACAGAGATGCTGATTTAGCAAAATCATTAAACGCCACAGGTGTGCATTTGACTTCAACTATGTTTGATAAAATTGAGTATGCTAAGTCATTAGGATTAGAAGTCATAGTAAGTACACACACTCTAGAAGATGTTCAAGAGGCTGAGAGTAGGGGTGCTGATGCTGTTACATATAGCCCTATTTTTGCTTCACCAGGAAAAGGTGAAGCAAAGGGAGTAGCTAAGCTAGCATCTCTTGTAAAAAAAGTAAATATTAAAGTTTTTGGACTTGGTGGTATTTTAAATCAAGAAGATGTAGATGCTATAAAAGAGACAAATGCTTATGGTTTTGCCTCTATTCGGTATTTTTATAAAGATACTGAATAAAATTTTATTTTACTCTTTGCTTTCTTTATAATCATTAATAGAATAGTTTATTATCTTATTATCTCTTATAAAAAAAGCTGTTTCGTTGTCATATTTTAAATAAGAAGCAAAGTTTATAACATTCAAATTTACCATAATATTTAATATATCTTTATTTTTTTCTCTAGTAAAATTTGCCATATCAGCGGAATCGTAAGACAAATACTCTGTAAAATCTTTCATTAAGCTTTGTAGCTCTTGTTTATTAACAGTTGTACTTATTTTTATATAGGTATCACTACTACCTTTTTTTTGTATCCTTGGCATAATTTTAAAGCTCCTTATTCGCCACTTTATTTGTAAATGGTGTCATAAAATTTCTTATTAAGAGAATTACATTTTGTATGTCATAGTATTAACATACAAAATATAGTTTGATTATTTTAGAGAAGTTAGTTGTTCTAGAACTTTTTCTCGTTTTGCTTTAGCATCTGCGAGAAGTCCACGGTTTTTTGTTAAAACATCTTCAGGGGCATTTGCTACAAATCTTTCGTTATTTAACATACCGTTTAGTTTGCCTATCTCTTTTTGAAGTTTTTCATCTTGTTTAGTAAGCTTTTTTATAATTGGTGAGAGGTCTATACTATCGGTTGGTATAAAAGTTTCACATTTATCGGCTATATCACTTACTGCATTTTCTATTTTAGATTCAGTAAATTCAACATTAGTAACTTTAGCAAGTTTTATGATAAATGGAAGCATCATCTCTTTGTCTTTTTCAGTGATACCATCAATTTTTACATAAGCTTTTTCTATTTTTTGGTTTGCTAAATCTACAAGAACTTTGGCACGGCGTATAGAGACAATAGCATCCATAATTATTTCAAATTTTGCTTCTTCTTTACGCTGTTTTGTTTTTGTTGGAAAACGCATAAGCATAATAGATTCACCATCTTCTAAGCTAGTACCGCTAAGTTCATGGTAAAGGTGTTCTGTAATAAATGGCATAAATGGGTGTAGAAGTTTCATAGCTTCTTTAAAAATAGCACCAAGTTCAACTATAGAGCCTTTGTCTGCTTTGCTTAGTTCAATTCCCCAACCACAAAATTCGTTCCATAGAAACTTATACATAACAAGTGCAGCATCATTAAATTTGTACTCATCAAGGTAAGCACGAACTTCTTTAGTTGCAAAGTTAAGACGAGACATCATATAACGACCAAGGTCAGTTTCTACACAAAAACCAGACATATCAGGAAAAACATCTACATTCATCTGTAAATATTTACTAGCATTGTAAAGTTTGTTTGTAAAATTACGGTTAAGCTCAAGTTTCTCTTCACTCATTCTTATATCACGACCTTGTGCAGCACTTATAGCTAGCGTAAAACGTAAAATATCTGCTGAATATTTGTTAATCATATCGAGTGGATCAACAACATTGCCTTTTGATTTACTCATTTTATCACCATTAGCATCACGAACAAGTGCATGAAGATAAATATGGTTAAACGGAAGTTTGGCGTTAAAATTTTCACCCATAAGCATCATACGAGCTACCCAGAAGAAAAGAATATCAAACCCAGTAATAAGAAGAGTATTTGGATAAAAATCTTTCATATCAGACTCATTCCAAAGGCTATCTTTTCCCGCTTCTCCATTGTTCCAACCTAATGTAGAAAATGGCCATAAAGCAGACGAGAACCAAGTGTCTAAAACATCAGGGTCTTGTGAAAGGTTCTTACCTGAACATTTTGGACAACTCTCAGGGTTTTCTTCTGTCGTTGCATACTCATGTCCACAGTCATCACAGTAAAATACAGGTATTTGATGTCCCCACCATAGTTGACGGCTTATACACCAGTCACGAAGTTCACCCATCCAAGAGTTATAAGAGTTTATCCAGTGTGGTGGGAAAAATTCAGCTTCACCATCGTTTGTTTTTTTAATAGAATCGTCTGCTACTTTAGATTTTACAAACCACTGTTTAGATATATAAGGCTCAACAATATTTTTACAGCGATAACAGTGACCAACTTGGTGTTTATGGTCCTCAATTTTAACTATAAAACCCTCTTCATCAAGGCGTTTAACAATTATCTCACGAGCTTCAATACGTTCAAGTCCTTTAAACTCACCAGCATAGTCGTTTAAAATACCTTTTTCATCAAAAACAGTAATAAACTCTAGGTCGTGGCGTTTGCCGACTTCATAATCGTTTTGGTCATGTGCTGGAGTAACTTTTACAACACCTGTTCCAAAGTCCATATCTACATGTTCATCAGCAATAATTTCAACTTCACGCTCTAAAAGTGGAAGTTTTATTTTTTTACCAATAAGTGCTGTATATCTAGAGTCATCAGGATGAACCATTACTGCTGTGTCTCCAAAGTAGGTTTCAGGACGAGTTGTAGCTACTTCAACCGAGCCACTACCATCAGCAAATGGGTATGTAATATGGTAGAATTTACCATCATGATCTTCATGCTCTACTTCTATATCACTTAATGCACCATCATGAGTACACCAGTTTACCATGTAGTTTCCACGAACAATTAAGCCATCATCATAAAGCTTAACAAATGCCTCTTTTACAGATGTTTGTAGACCTTCATCCATCGTAAAACGCTCTCTATCCCATGCAGGGCTTACACCCATGTGGCGAAGTTGCTCTGTCATAATTCCAGCTGATTCAGCTTTCCATGCCCAAGCACGTTCTAAAAACTTTTCACGTCCAAGCTCTTCTTTAGTTGTACCCTCAGCTAATAGCTGTTTTTCTACAACATTTTGAGTCGCAATTCCTGCATGGTCAGTCCCTGGTTGCCAGAGAGTTTTATAACCATCCATACGTTTATAACGAGTAATAATATCTTGAAGTGTAAATGTAAGTGCATGACCAATGTGTAAACGCCCAGTAACATTTGGAGGTGGCATCATAATAGAGAAGTTTTTTCCCTCTTCTTGAATAGCTTTGTTACCATCTATCTCAAAGTATTTACGCTCTTCCCAAATTTTATAATATCTGTTTTCTGTTGCTTGTGGATTGTATTTGTTTTCTGACATATAATCGCCTTATCACTAGTAGTTTAAAATTGCGCGATTATAGCTAAATAGAGGTGAGTATTTGCTTATACTTCTATGCCTGTTATTCGTTTTTTAATTTTTTCTTTATCTATATACATATTTTTATCAGCTTTTTCAATACTTGATTCAAGAGAATCATCTTTATTATACTGGGTGATTCCTATAGAAAAACTGGTACGAAACATAGCAGAGTGAGCTTTTAATTTTTGAGCAATGACATTTTCTCTAATTTTATTTAGCAGTTCACTAGCTTGTTCTAAGTCTATCTTTTGAGGAAAAAGTATAATAAACTCATCACCACCATATCTTACTACATCATATTTACTCAGTTTGAGTTTATTTGCTATAAAAATTAAAACTTTATCGCCTATAACATGGCCATAAGTGTCATTTACAAGTTTAAAGTAGTTTAAATCGACAATAGCGAGTGTACCACTCTCTTTAAAATGGTTTTCATCTGAATAAACATAGTTGTCGTGAAGCCATTTTCTGTTGAAAGTATTTGTGAGTTCATCTTTATAAATTGCTTCTTTGAGTTTCTCAATTTCTAAACGAAGTTCTTGAGTCTCTTTGAGGACTTCGCTTAGTTTACTCTCATCTTTTTCTTTAATAGCACTAATAGCTTTAATCGTGCTATGGCTTAAGTTACTGATGTTTGTAGAAGTGTTTTCTTGAAGTAGTGTCAGTGTTTGGCACTCTTCTTGAATTATATTTTTTGCATACTCTTGTTCATTCTTTAAGTCTGTGTTGTGTTTAGAAGCATATTTAGAAAAGAGTGAAGTGTAAACAGATGGAGTAACAATAGACATAGTGTTAATTGAGTCTTTAGTTTCGTTAGAGATTATATGAAGTATTTTATCGTCATTTTGCATAGTAAAAACCTAAAATTTTGATAGTTATGTATTATACCCTATTTAAAATTATACCGCTATAATCACACTCTTAAAATTCAAGAGGAGTTGTTTATGCCACTATCGCGTTTAAATGAAGAACAGTATGCAGCTGCAACTTCAGAGGACAAAGAGAACCTTATTATCGCATCTGCTGGTACGGGTAAGACTTCTACTATTGTTGGAAGAATTGGTTTTTTGCTCTCTCAAGGTATAGAGCCAAAAGAGATTTTACTTTTAACTTTTACAAATAAAGCAGCTGCAGAGATGGTTGAGCGTGTTGCTGAGTATTTTGGAAAAAATGTAGCCTCTAAAATAGATGCGGGAACATTTCATGCAGTCTCCTATAGATGGTTGAAAAAACAGGACCATAGGGTTGTTCTAAAACAGCAAAGAGAGCTTAAAACACTCTTTCGTTCTGTTTTTGAGAAGCGCTCATTTATACAGATAAATGCCGAAATCACACCTTATGGTGGAAATCATCTTTACGATATGTACTCTTTTTACCAAAATACAGAACTTAACAATAATTTTGAAGATTGGGTATCTGAAAAATACCCAGAACATGAAGGTTTTGCTCTCATATATGCCGATGTTGTAGATGAATTTGAAGCACTTAAAAAAGAGTATGGCTTTGTAAACTTTAATGATTTACTTCTAAATTTTCGTGAAATGTGTAAGACAAAAGATTTAGGTTATAAGGAGGTATTAGTTG
>Ga0256826_1000093_pt1 | contig 44425 bp, 39 predicted proteins | sample CV79metaG_FD_185975 | JGI IMG/M metagenome (GOLD analysis project Ga0256826, IMG submission 185975) | Hydrothermal vent microbial communities from East Pacific Rise, Pacific Ocean - CV79 | ecosystem: Environmental > Aquatic > Marine > Hydrothermal vents | place: Pacific Ocean: East Pacific Rise...
ATGATAAGTAAAATAAAAGATTTTTTAGGTTTTGACATAAAAGAGGAGAAGTATAAACTCTCTCACGATGCTACTTTTGGAATGATAAGTGATGAGAAAAAACCTGATAAATGGGTCTTTTCTACTTGTGGTTACTGTGGAGTAGGGTGTGGACTTTATATCGGTGTAAAAGATGGAAAAGCAGTTTATACAAAAGGAAATCCAAAACACTTTGTAAATAAAGGGACACTTTGCCCTAAAGGTTTATCTGAACACCAGATGATAAACTCTCCCCATAGAATCCAAACGCCACTTGTTAAACGCTCAAATCGTTTAGCACCTGCTTCTTGGGATGAAGCTTTTACAAAAGTAAGTTCTGAGTTTAAGCGTATTCAAAAAGAGCATGGAAAAGGTGCTGTTGGTGTCATAGGGACAGGGCAGTTTCTTACAGAAGAGTTCTACACACTTGGTAAATTTGTGCAGTTAGGGCTTGGAACAAATAACTACGATGGAAATACAACTCTCTGTATGGCTTCGGCTGTTATGGGCTATAAACAGTCTCTTGGAAGTGATGGAGCGACAAGCTCTTATGAAGATTTTGAGTTAGCAGATACTATCTTTTTAGTTGGTGCAAACATAGCTGACAATCATCCAATACTCACACTTCACATAAACAAAAATAAAAATCCAAAGAAAAAAGTGATAGTTATTGACCCACGTGCAAGTAAAACTTCACAGATGGCAGATTTATATATACCTATAAAACCTCGTACAGATTTAGCACTCTATAATGGACTTGCATATATCGTAATAGAGCAGGGTTGGGAAGATGAGGGTTATGTAAAAGCCAACACAAACGGCTACAAAGAACTCAAACGCCACTTGCAAGACTATCCTCCACAAGAGGTAGCAAATATTACGGGTATAGATGTAAAAATTCTTTATGAGTTAGCACGTCAATTTGTAGCAACTGATGCTGTTTTAACGGGCTGGACTATGGGGATAAACCAATCTTTTATGGGGACTGATACTGTTAGTTCTATCATTAATCTTCACCTTTTAACTGGACATATCGGTAGAGAGGGTGCTGGTCCTTTTAGTATTACGGGGCAGTGTAATGCTATGGGAACTCGTGAGGTTGGGTTTACTTCTTCACTTCCAGGGTATAGAAACTTTGGTGATGAAAAGGCACTTAAAGAGTATGCAAGTATTGTAAATGTACCTGAGGAGATTGTGCCAACTTCTCGTGGTTATAAATATGCTGAGATTATTGATGCGATAGACCGTGGAGAGATAAAAGCACTTTGGATAACGGCTACAAACCCACTAGTTAGTTTTGTAAATCAAGATAAACTCCGTAAAACCTTAGCAAAACTAGATCTCCTTGTCGTGCAAGATGCTTTCTTAGGAGATACAGCACAAATAGCCGATGTTGTTTTTGCTGCTGCTACTTGGGGAGAGAAAGAGGGAGTTTACACAAACTCTGAACGCCGATGTAACAAGGCTAACAAAGCAGTAGAACCATTAGGAGACTCTAAGGGTGATTTTGACATTGTTTTAGAGTTTTCAAAATACTTTGAGGGTGTTAATGAGATGCTTTTTAATGGTTGGAGTGAACCTCGTGATGCTTTTAATGAGTGGAAAAAAGTGAGTAAGGGACAGCTCTGTGACTATAGTGGTATGAGTTATGAGCTTATAGAAGAGAAAGGTGGGATTCAGTGGCCTTGTAATGAAGAGCGACCAAATGGTACAAAAAGACTCTACACTCCAGACATTCCATTTAGAACGCCAGACCAAAAAGCAAACCTACTCTGTTTAGAGTGGCACCCTATGGCTGAGCCTATTAGCCCTAAGTTTCCAGTTATTTTAAACACTGGTCGTACTGTTGAGCAGTGGCATACTCGTACAAAAACACGAGCTATCGACATACTCGATAACTTAGCACCTGAAGCTTGGGTAGACTTAAGCCCCAAAGATGCTCTCAAACTCAAGGTAAAATCAGGCGATAGAATGAGCCTAAGTTCACCTCGTGGTCGTGTTGATGATGTAGTAGTGAGAGTGACTGGAAGTGTAAGAGAGGGAACAGTTTTTGTACCTTTTCACTTTAATGAACAACTTGTAAACACTCTTACAAATGAGAGTTTCTGTCCAAAGTCAGGCGAGCCAAACTTTAAACAGACTGCCATTCAACTTCACTCTGAGGAAGTTCCAGATGGACTTAGCTTAGAAGAACAAGAGGTTAGTGGAGCTATCGCTCATCATAAAGTTGTTTATGAGGGAGTGGCGTTTAAGGAAAAAGAGAGAGTTGTAAAAGTATAGATAGATATTTACATATCTATCTTATATCCAATACCAAAAATATTTTTGATTATATTAAAAGGAAGTTTTTTTCTAAGAACTTTGACAAGAGTTTTGATACTCCCTATCTTCAACTCTCCAGACATTCCCCAAATATAAGTATATATTGTTTCATAAGTAGCACGATAATTAGGTGAACTAAATAAAGATGTTAAAAATAAGATTTCATTTTTTGTTAGGTATATCTCCTCATCTTGATAGATAAGATAAGAGTGTTCAGTGTTCCAGTAGAACTCTTTATTTATAACAATAGTATGTTTCTCTTGTATAGTCGCAATCTCTTTGAGTGCAGTATCTGCAAAACAATATCTATTTTTACCTGAGTTTTTAGCAAAGTACATGGCTACATCTGCAAGTCTCAATAGCTCACTTTTATCTTCAGTGCTTTTAGGGAACATACTTATCCCTATACTACAAGATATCTTAATGCTTATTCCATTATGTAGTGTAGATACATTTAAGGTATTGAGTATATCACTCGCTAAATCTTCTAAGTATAAAGAGTGAGGTGAGTTGTTGAGAATGAGTAAGAACTCATCACCACTTCTTCTAGCTAAAACATCATCAGGATTGATATGTTCAGAGATAGTTTCAACAACAGATTGAAGAACTAAATCTCCAACTTCATGTCCATAAGTATCATTTATATCTTTAAAATGGTCTAAATCTATAAAAAATAGAGCAAAATGACTTCCATCTAGTTTTGATTGTTTAATGCTCTTATCAAGTTCTAGATTAAACAAAAATCTGTTAGCAACATTTGTTAAAGTGTCATAATGGGCTAGTTTATAAAGATCTTCTATTTTCTCTTTTTCTTGAGTATCTATTCTTTTTTGAGTCTGTAGATATGAAGCAACTTTATGAAGTTGTTCATAAAGTAAGTCCATATCTATAGGTTTTGTTACAAAGCCATTTGTACAAAGATTAATAGATGCAAGTAGATTTTCCTTATCATCAAATGCAGACATCATGATAATTGGGACATTCTTATCTACAGCTTTTATTTTTTTAACCATATCAAGACCAGAAGATGGCATATTTATGTCAGATAAAATAATATCAGGTCTTTTATCGATAAATGCATCAAATCCTTCTGAGCCATCATTTGCCTGAAAAAACTCTTTAACATCATCTTCTAAAAGCATTTTCATCTGCTCTTGAGTAGTTAAGTCATCTTCAACAAAGAGAAGTGTAAAATCTTTAAGTGGCATTATTAAGTCCCTTTAGTTGTATTTCAAAAGCAACACCAACATCTGTGTTGTGAAAACTGACATTTCCATTGAGTTTTTCTGTGATTATCATTTTTGTCATATAGAGTCCAAGTCCCGTTCCATTTTTATCTTTTTTTGTTGAAAAGTAAGGGTCAAAGATTTTATCTTTAACTTCTTCAGGTATCCCACCTGCATTATCTTTAATATAAATGTAAATTAAATCATCTTTTTGTATTATGTTTATCTTTATAAATTTTTCTTTAATTTTTAAGTCATCTAAAGCATCTCTAGCATTGTTTGTTATGTTTAATATCGCTTGTCCTAGCTCATTAGGATAACCATTAGTATAAAATTTATCTTGAGCATTAAATGTAAGTTGTACACCATTGTTATCAAAACTATTTTGAGTAATACTTAGGATATGATTTATAACATCATTGATACAAAAATCTTGACTCTCTTGATCCTCTTTGAAAAAGTTTCTAAAATCATCAATAGTTTTTGACATATGTTGTATCTGCTTTTGCGAGTTTTCTTTAAAAGTTAAAACTGTTTTTTCTGTGAGTTTTCCTTTGTTATATTTTGAAATCAGAAGTTGATTTGCTAAAGATAAGTTGTTTAAAGGTTGTCTCCACTGATGGGCTATCATTGCTATCATTTCACCCATCTGAGCAAGTCTTGACTGCTGTAGCAATAAAAGTTGTTGCTCTTTATTTTTGTTTGTTTCATGTAGAATTTTTTCTTGTAAAATTTGTACATTTCTCCGTCTCTCTTCAAATAAAACGCCAGTTATAAAAACCATAGAGATATGTGCGAATATAAATAAATTGTAGTTGATGATGTTATCTAAAGTGTTGTTGAGGTGAAATACACCGTGACCTAAATAGACAGAGTATGAAGAGACAAGTGCTAGAACTACACTCATGGCAGTACCATATGCAAAGCCTCTATAAGAGACAACAAAAACTATAAAAGGTATAGTTATACTCAAGAGAAGCATGATATTTGTCATAACTATAACTATTTCAAGTATGTAAATAAGAACAGCAAAGAGAAAGATAGATAAAAAATATTCAGAAATTTTAATACTTTTATAGTGGATAAAAGTGAGAAGAATAAAAGGAGTCACAAGAAGTTGACCCATTACATTTCCAAACCACCAAGAGAAGCTTGAATCAAGAAAGTTCATACTTAAAATAGTACCACTAAGTAAAAGAAGAGTATTTGAGAGTGATGCACTTATGAGCTGAATAAATAGGATGATACCTATGAGATAAAATATATCTTTAAATGTAGAGAGTTTAATATCTAAGTTAAATCTTTTAAATAGTGAGTATCCTATAACAGCTTCAAGAGAGTTAATAGCTGCAATACCTATAGAAGCACTCATAGGAATACCATTACTATATGCTAGAAAAAACTGTCCTATAAATATACCTATCCAAACTTGTTTACCGAAGTAAAGTACAAAACCTAGTGCAATCCCTTCAGCAGCAAATAGACCGATATTTACGATATTGTTTCCATGTAGAAAAAGTAAACTAAATTTTCCTGCCATAAAGTATAAGAGTGCTAGAGTGAGTATCACTAAAGTTTTTGATTTTGATTGTTGTAACATATATATCCTCTTTTATGTGAGCAAAGGCTCAGGTTTACCAAAATAGTAACCTTGTGAAAAATCAACACCTATCTCTTTTATAATGTTGTAAATCTCTTCATTTTCAATAAACTCAGCAATTGTTTGAATGTTTTGCTCTTTTGCGAAAGTCACAATGCTTTTTACAACAGAGAGAGAGTAGCTACTGCTTTCTATGTTTCTTATAAGACAACCATCTATCTTTAATATATCTGGTTGATAATCTAAGAGTCTTTCATAGTTTGAGTATCCAGCACCAAAATCATCAATAGCTATTTTTACACCATACTCTTTGACTTGCGAAATGAACTTTGTAACTTGACCAAAATCTTTGATGTTTTCATCTTCAAGAAGTTCAAAAACTATTCTAGAAGCATCCTCTTTATGTGTTTGAAGAAAGCTTAAAATAGTTTGACGCATATGTTTGCTTTCTATATCTAAGGCTGAGAGGTTTATAGATATATCAACACTACAATTTCTTAAAATATTAAATGAGTGCTCAAGAACAATAGTAGTAATTTTTGAATAGTAGTTACTCTTTTTTGCCGTTTCTAAAAAATAAGCAGGTGAGATAACTTTGTTATCTTCATTTATAAGACGAACAAGGGACTCATACTTTACTATTTCTTTTGTTTTATTATCTATGATAGGTTGGAAGTAAGAGACTATTTTAGAGTTGAGAATAGCATTTTTTATCATATGAACTGTTTTCATATTTTCCTGTGCTCTCATCTGTTCAAGTGCAGCAAAATTATTTGAAAGAATAAAAGTTTTTTTAGTTCTTTCAAGTTTTGCTATACCGATTTTAACAGATTCTAAGATATTTTTTTTCTCATAAGAGATACTTATAAGGGTAGATATATTGTATTCTATCTCTTCATGGTTGATTCTATCATCTTTTATTATGAGTTGAAAATCTTTGAGTTCTTTAATAAACTCTTTGATATTGTGGCGATACTCTGGATACTTAAGTACTAAAGCATACTCACCATTTTCTAGTGGATAAACTTTGTCAAATTTATAATGTTGTGAAAATTTATTTTGTAAGTATATTGCAACATTTTCTTGAAGTATCTCTATAGTTTTGTGGTTATAAAACTCTTGGGTATTAGTAAAACCTTCTAGTTTTATATAGATAAGTAAAGGTTCTTGAGAATCTTTAATCTCATCATTGAGTTGTTTAAGAGGATTCATAACATTTGTTATATCATGACGTAGAGAGATGTACTCAAGTATATTTCCATTGAGGTCTAAGACAGGCATAACAAGTGTGTTAACATAGTAACTTTTCCCACTCTTAGTACGGTTTCTTAACATCCCTTTCCAAATCTCTTTTTTGTTTGCAATTGTTTCCCAGAGTTCTTCAAAAATTGAAGATGGATTGTCAGGGTGTCTCACTATACTATGTGATTGTCCTACAAGCTCTTCTCTTGAGTATCCAGATATATCACAAAGAGCATCATTGACGTAAGTGATTGTTCCGTTTACATCTGCTTTTGAAACTAAAGAACTCTGATTAGTTGCATTTTTATACTCTTCTAGGAGATGGAGGTTTGTTTTGGCTTCATTTATATACTTATATTTTTGAACAACTCTATAAATCATGGCTGTAAGTTGCTCTATATCTATTGGTTTTAAAAGATAAGCATTTACACCACACTTTATACTATCCATAAAAAAATTATCTTCATTATGTGCAGATAGTATTATAAGTGATACCTCTTCATCACTCTCTCTGATTTTTTCACAAAGCTCTAAACCATTCATCTTTGGCATATTGATATCTGTAATAACAAGGTCTATCTCATTTTCCATAAATTTATTGTAGCCATCTGCTCCGTCAACAGCAACAATGATATTGTCAAAAAAATCTTCTAAAATCATTGTTGTCATTTCTCTGGCATCTTGGTTGTCCTCTACATAAAGTAGTCTTAAGTCTTGTGAATAGCCAATTAGTTCATCTATATCAATCATTTTATTTCTCCCCTAAGGTTATCTGAAATTGTGCACCATTTTGAATGTTTTTAACATCTATTTGACCTTTGCAGTGATCATTAATAATCATTTTACTCATGTATAAACCTAAACCTGTACCATCTTTTTTTGTTTTAGTAGAAAAATAGGGGTCAAATATTTTGTCTATAATATCTTCAGGTATACCACCAGCATTATCATAGATAATAAAGCTCGTTCCTGAAATGACTATATTTATCTTAGCATTTTTTATCTTTTTTTCCACTAAGGCATCTTCAGCATTTTTGATAAGATTAAGTATAACTTGTTTCAACTCATTTTCAAAAGTGTTAAACTCTTGTATATCTTTTACTTCAATATCTAAGATAATTATATTTTTTTTGAGAGAGCCTTCTACAATAGTTAAAACACTTTCCAATATCTTTTGAAAATTTGTAGCTGTTTGAACCTTATTTGTCTTAAAAAAGTTTCTAAAATCATCAATAGTTGAACTTAGGTGAAGAGAAAAACCTTTAATCTTATTTGCGATATCTATGGCTGTATCTTGGTCAAGACGATTTCTTTTAGCTTTGAGCTGAAGAGAAGCAGAAGCTGCAGCAATAGCACTCAAAGGTTGTCTCCATTGATGAGCTATCATGCTTATCATCTCTCCCATTTGTACTAGTCGGGACTGCTCTCTTATCATCTCTTCTTGCCACTTGTTTTTCTCTTCTTCCTCTTTTACTTTTAAAAGTAAAAGTTCACTCTCAGTTATATCTAGACGAATTGAAATATAAGAATCTACTTTCCCATTGGAAGTGAAAAGTGGCTCAACATTTGCATAAACCCAGTAAAAACTACCATCTTTGCGTTTATTTTTTACTTTACCACTCCAAGACAATCCTTTAGTAAGACGATACCACATACTTTTAAAGACTTTTTTGTCAGTATCTGGATGGCGAACAACATTGTGCGATTTGCCTAAAAGCTCTTTTCTTGTGTACCCTGATATAGTACAAAATGCTTCACTGACATCTATAATCTTGCCCTTAAGATCTGTTGTTGAGCTAATGATGTATTTATCCATAACAACACGAAGTCTCTGCTCTTCACGAGCAAGTTTGAAAAAAGCAACGAGCATTAAAACAAAGAAGAACAGGCTAATTAAAATTAGAACGGATAGTACAAAAAAGATATTTTGAAGACTAACAAGCTCTTTTTGAATGTTAACTTTAGTCTCTTTTTCTATAAAGTTTGACACTTTATCTAGTATGTTTAGACTTAAAGTAATTGTATTGAACCACTCTTTTGCATCGACATCAGTTGTATTGAGGTCTTTATATAAAATAACATTATGTAGAGTGGAGACTTTTATAAAAGAGTCATCTTTTACAAGATTATGATAAAATTTTTGCATATCTTTAGAAGCATATTTTAAAAATATATTTTCACTTCTAGTCTCCAAAGAGAGAGTGTTTGAAAAAGCTATAAGAGTTTTTCTATTTATCACTCTTTTAGAAAATATAGTAACACCTTGTGCTCTTTCAATACCCATATACTCTTTTAGATAAAGTAGGTTACTGTATGCAAGGATATTTTGTGTTATAAGAGGAACATGAGATGTTTTTGAGATGTTTATTATCACATCTAATAAAATAGCATTTATATTGGAATAATATATAATTATATCATTATATGAAATAGTATAATTATCTATGTTCTCTCTTATTATTTGTAAGAATTCGAGTTGAACTTGAAGTTTTTTAATATTATTGTTAAAATTTTCATTAGAGAGAGTTTCTATCATCTGCTTGAGTTTAGTGATTTTTAAATCACTAAGTTTTCTCTGTATAGTGATGTCTTTGTCAAATTTATTTTTTTCATTCACTACATAGGCACAAGAGAGACCTCTCTCTTTTTGAAGCATATGTAAAACAGCAGATACCTCTTCACTAAATACAATATTTGTATTTAGTTTTTTAAGGGAGAGAATTTTAGAATAGTTTATGTAACTAACCATTCCTCCAATAAAAACTAAGATAGCAGTAAGAAGCAACATTGGAATTAAAATTTTATTTTTAGTAGTTATTAGCTGAGTCATGATTCTCTATTATGTTAATTTTGTCTACACTAATCATATAATACAAATCTCAGCTAATTTACACTATAATCTGTTAAATCTGTATTTTGAGGTCGAAATGATAACAAGTAAAATATTATTAGTAGAAGATGATGAGTTAGCATCCGAACTAATATCTGAATTTTTAGTTGATTGTGGATTCTCTGTAGAGACTGTTTTTACGGCAACAGATGGTGTTGCTCGTGTAAAACATGAAGAGTATGACTTACTTATTCTCGACATTAATCTACCTGATTTTAATGGTTATGAAGTTTTGAAAAATATTAAAAATAGAGTCTCAATTCCCATCATAATTACAAGTGCACATAACGATACAAAGTCAAAACTTCTGGCGTTTAAGTATGGAGCTAGTGATTATATGGTTAAACCTATAGATTTAGATGAGTTAGAAGCTAGAATCTGGCTACAACTTGGAAAAAATAGCGAAATAAAAACCTTTGAAGAGAAAAAAACTTTTGAAGTTAAAGAGGGTAAAATTTATTTTCAACAAAATGTACTTCAACTAACAACTATAGAGTATGAAATATTAGAAGTTTTGATAAAGAACATAAATAATACAATTACAAGAGATGAACTTGTAGAATCTCTTTCTCTCTTAAGTTCTAAACGCTCACTTGATAACCATATAAAAAATCTTCGTAAAAAGATAGGAGATAATGGAACTCAAGCTAGATACCTAAAAACTGAGTATGGAGTAGGGTATAAACTACAAAAGTGAGTAAAAAATCATCATAAAAGTCTCATAAACTGCTTAAAAAAAAGATAAAATATATAAATAAAATTTATCTGATGGAAGTAATTTAATGAAAGCACTAGAAGAAGCATACCTCGCTAGAAGTAAAAAAATCAACAAAATAGAAAAAATCAAAGAGTCTAAAAATGCACAAGATGCATATGATATGCTTGATGAGTATGCAAAAAATGGGTTTGATTCAATTCCTGAAGAGGATAAAGCATATTTTTTAAAATGTTTTGGAATTTACTACAGAGCAGCTACACCTGAAAAGTTTATGCTAAAACTTCGTATCCCTGGTGGTTTTATGAAGGCAGAGCAGGCAAAAGTTATAGGGGAATGTGCAAAAGAATTTGGACAAGACTACATAGATCTTACAACACGTCAACAGTGTGAACTTCGTTATCTCACTATAGAAAGTTTGCCTACTATTATCAAACGATTAGCTGATGTAGGGATAGATGCTTACCAGACAGGTGTAGACAATATCCGTGGAATAGTAGCTGACCCTTTTGATGAACTGGCGTTTGACAATGTAATCCCATCTCACAACACTCTTTTAAAAATCCAGAAAAAGTTTCTCTACTCAGCAGAGTGGATATCCACACTACCTAGAAAATTTAACACATCTATCTCAGGAAACCTCTCTAATAGATGTAATGTATATGGAAATGATTGCTGTTTTGTGCTTGCTCAAAAAGATGGAATGTTTGGTTACAACATGTATCTTGGTGGACGTGTAGGTATTATTGCTAAAAGTGCTGATATTTTCTTGAAAAATGAGGATGAAGTCTTATCAGCGTTTAGCTCAATAACAGAACTTTTTAGAAAATATGGTTTTAGAGATAATCGTAATAAAAATAGACTACATTTTCTTATAGAAGCAGTTGGAATGGATGAGATGGCAAAAGCCATTCGAAAAAATGCTGGTATAGATTTCGCCAAAGCTGGTGAGACTATGACAAAAATGGACTACATAGAACCAGACCATGGGAAGATACAGCTTCGTGATGGGACGATAGGTGTTCATGTGGTTGTACCTTCTGGTATGTTTAAAGGTTCTTCGATGTTAAACGCTGGAAACTTAGCAGAAAAATATGGAAATGCTGAACTCCGTTTTGATATGGAGCAGAGTTTTTATATCATGGGTGTGAAAGATGTTCCCTCTATACTAAAAGAAGATTTTTTTAAAGAGTATAAAAACATTAATACTCCCTACTTTAACCATCTAATCGCTTGTGCTGGAACAGAACACTGTCCTTATGGTGTAATAGAAAATAAATATGATGCAATAAATATGGCGCAATACTTGAGTGATAATGTAAGATTAGAGAGTGGTCGTGTTCGTATGTACTGGTCGGCATGTGTTAAAGGTTGTGGTATACATGGTCTTGGTGATATTGGTTTTGAAGGATGTAAGGCCAAAGTAGAAGGGATTAATGGAAGTGGAGTTCATATTTTACTAGGTGGAAAGCTTACTGGAGAGTCCCAAGAAGGGCATACTGTTATCAAATCAGCTCCATTAGAGTATGCAAAATATTATGTGGAATCTCTTATGTTAGAGTATAAACGTATGAGAAAAGAGGGCGAAGCTTTTGAACTTTTCTATGATAGAGTTTTAAAAAGCTATACAAATGCTTATATAGGCTTTATGATGATGCTAAAAGCTTATTTGCGTGCAAAAAATATAGAGGTTGAACTAGGATTTGAAACAAAAGTGATGAGTGGTAAAAATGAAGAGTTTGAAGTTTTTGAACTTGGTCGTAAACTCTACTATCAACTCTCAAAAAAAGAGCCTTATTCCTCTTATGAGCGTTTCACAAATGTAAATAAACGTGAAAAGCTAGTGGATATAAAAAAATTAGTTCCAGATGTTGATGAAAACATCGCTCAAATGTTAGATTTGATCTTAAATACAGATGAAAATCGTCGTGCAGTTGTCTTTTCTGAAATAGTAACATTTGTACTTTTATATAAGAAATGATTTATATTTAAGTAAAAGTAAGTGCTAAGTTGTGATAATATGTAAGTAATATAAATTCACAAGGAACTCACATGACAATTAAAACAAAGATAATAGCATCAGTAGTTGCACTACTATTACTACTAGTAACTATTATAACCGTGATATCTGTATCAGAGTCATCAGATGCAATGGTCGAAGCGAACATGGCAAAAATGGAGTCTGTTGAAGTTGCAAAACAAGGAGAGATAGAGGCTTATTTAGGCTATATCGGAGGACTCCTAACATCTTTAGCATCACAAGAGGGTACAAAGGATGCTTTTACTTCCCTGTCTAAAGGGTTTTATACTCTACAAGAAGAGTTAAACCTTGATAAGTCTAAGGTAATGAGTTCTTTAAAGTCTAACTTTAGCGCAGAGTATCTTAATAGTGTAAACTATAAAGTGCCAAACTCTGCACAGAGACGTGATATCTCATCATATATTCCAAAAAATGAAAATGGACAAGTTGCTCAGTATGTTTTTATAGTTGACAATAGTTCTAAGCTTGGTGAAAAAAATGGTATGACATATAATGCAAAATATGACAGTACTTATATGATATCGCATAAACGTTACCACCCATCATTTGATAAATTTTTAAATGCATATAGCCTTTATGATATCTTCATGGTTGACCTTAATGGTAATGTAATCTATACTGATTTTAAAGAGAAAGATTTTGCTACAAACTTAAATGATGGTATCTACTCTCAAACAGGGATAGCAAATGCTTATAAAAAAGCTTTAAGAATGAACGAAGGTCAAATTGCATTTGATGATTTTAGACCTTATGAGCCAAGCTACAATGCTCCAGCATCATTTATAGCAACTCCAATATATGTCGGTGGTATTAAACAAGGTGTGCTTATCTTTCAAATGCCTGTTGATATCATAAATAATATTATGCGTTTTAGCGATAAGTTTAAAGAAGCTGGTCTTGGTGAGAGTGGAGAGTGTTATTTAGTTGGTCAAGACTATATGATGCGAAGTAACTCAAGATTTCAATCTGATATAGATAATGAAGTTGTTAAAGAGTTAGGTACTACTATTGGTGTTTGGAAAGTAGATACAGCTAGTACACAAGCTGTTTTCGCTGGAAAAAATAGAGGAAAAGGAATCATAAAAGATTATCGTGATGTAAGTGTATTAAGTGTTTATGGAACAGTAAATGTATTTGATCAGGTATCATGGGCAATTGTTGCGGAGATAGATGAAGCCGAAGTTATGGAACCAGCGTATGCTTTAAGAAACTCTATCATTTTAGCATCTTCAATTACATTGATTATAGCTGTTTTATTATCACTAGCATTGATAACTGTTGTTTTAGTTCGTCCACTAAAAACTTTAGAAGAGAGAGCTGCTGACCTCGCACATGGTGAAGGGGACTTAACTCAAAGATTAGTTATAGATGGAAATAATGAAATTTCTGCAGTAAGTGCTTACATAAATGACTTTATCGAAAAAGTTCAAGATACTATTGTTCAAGCAAAAGAGACAAGTAATGAAAACTCATCAGTTAGTGAAGAGTTAGCAAGAACATCTCTACAAATTGGTCAAAAAGCTGAAGAAGAGTCAGTGATAGTTGGAGAAGTTAGTGCGCAGGGTCAAGAGTTACAAACTGTGCTTAATGTAGCTATCGAAAATGCGAAAGTAACTGAGTCTGAACTTAATGGTGCAGAGAAAAGTTTAAGTAGTGCAAATAGCCTTATTATTACTCTTGCATCTGATATCAGTATTCGTTCTGCTGCTGAGTCAGAATTAGCTGAGCGTTTAAGCTCATTAAGTAGTGATGCACAGCAAGTAAAAGGTGTACTTGAAGTTATTGGTGATATTGCAGATCAAACAAACTTACTCGCTTTAAATGCAGCTATTGAAGCAGCTAGAGCCGGTGAACATGGTCGTGGTTTTGCAGTTGTTGCTGATGAGGTAAGAAAACTTGCAGAGAGAACACAAAAATCACTTTCAGAAATAAATGCAACAATTAGTGTCATTGTACAGTCTATTACAGATGCTAGTGATGCTATATCTTTAAATGCAGGTGAGATAGAAAAACTTTCTGGAAACGCTAGTGATGCACAATCTGAAATTTCAAGTAGTGTAAGTGTTATGGAAGGTGCTGTTAAAAAAGTTGATGAAATGGTAATTGGTTATTCTGAAAATGGAAGAGCGATTCAGGTAATGATTGATAAAGTTGAAACTGTAAAAGATCTTTCTACTTCAAACGCTAGAAGTGTTGAAGAGATAGCATCAGCATCAGATCACTTATCTTCTATGACAGCTAAACTTAATGATCTGTTAGCATCATACAAAAGCTAACACTCCTTGAAACATAAGGTAGTACTTTTAGGGGCTTCAACAGGAGGTCCCTCTCAAATTAAAGAACTTCTAAAAGAGATAAAAAATCTCTCTTCGACTATTATAATAAATCAACATATGAAAGAAGAAGTTATACCGTTTTTCACAAAAGATATTCATAGTAGTTGTAGCTTTAGTGTTCAAACAACACCACACACATTTTCTATAGATACTCCATCTGTAATAATCTGTTCTCATAGTTCAGTTATCGAAAAAATTTCAGATAAATTTCACATCAAAACAGAGATAGAAAATCAACATTACACACCAGATATAAATAAGTTTTTTAACTCTTTTTCAGAGTATGCACACCTTTTTGATACTGATGTGATTGTTATGACAGGAATAGGGTGTGATGGTGTTTTAGGGGCAGAAGCTCTTAAAAAATCAGGTGCAAAGATATATGCACAAGATGAAAAAAGTTCTCCAGTATATGGAATGCCTAAGGCTGTTTGTGAAAAAGGTATCGTAGATAAAGTTTTGAGTTTTGAGGAACTAAAAGAATATTTTAGGAATTTATAATGGGAATGTTTGATTGGTTCTCTGGTAAAAAAAGAGAGAAAATAGAAGTAAATAATACAAAAATAAGTAGTGACTTTTCTAATTTTAAAAGAGTGACAGATTATATTTATGAAAAAAGTGGTATTACAGATCTTGATAAAAGAGCATTAACTGCTTCGCATTTAAAAAACTATGCAAAAGAAGAGGGTGTCTATACTACAACAGAATTTTTAAAAATGATGGAAACTAATAAATCTTTTTATCAAGAAGTTATGAATATCGCAACCATTAATGAGAGTTTTTTTTACAGAGAAAAGAAAGAGTTAGAGTGGTTAATTTCTTACATAAAAGAGAGTAATCATAAGCTTGATATATTAGTTTTACCATGTTCAACAGGAGAAGAAGTCTACTCTATACTGTTACTAATGCTAGAGGAAGGGATATCTTTAGATAAAGTAAACATTAGTGGATGTGACTTAAATTCACAAGCTGTTAAAAGTGCTAAAAGAGCAGAATATGATGAGTACTCTTTGCACAATATTAAAACTCAGATTCGTGATAAATATTTTACTCAAAATGAACAAAAATTTTATGAGATAAAAACTTCAATAAAAGAAAAACCAAAATTTTTTCAAGAAAATATTTTTGAAATTAATATTTCACTTAAGAAGTATGACATCGTACTGTCTAGAAATATGTTTATATATTTTGATGATGAAAATAGAAAAAAAGCATTACAAGTGATAGTTGATATATTAAAGCCAAATGGTGTTTATATTAAAGGTCATGCTGATTATATTCAAAAACATGAGTCATTGAAAAATCTAACATACGGTATCTACTCAAAGCAGATTTAAAGAGACTTTTCTGTATAATTCGAGGATTTTTACAAAAAGGTGTACTCATGGCAAAAAAACGAGTTTTAGTAAAGTTTTCAGGTGAAGCCCTCGCAGGTGAGGCAGGTCATGGAATTGATACACAGATATTAAAATATATTGCGCAAGAGATAAAATCTCTAGTAGATGCTGATATTGAAGTTGGTATAGTGATCGGTGGTGGAAATATCATTCGTGGTGTAACAGCAGCAGAAGATGGAATTATTCGTCGTACTTCTGGTGACTATATGGGAATGCTTGCTACTGTTATAAATGGTGTAGCAATGCAAGAAGCTTGTGAACATGCAGGACTTGAAGTACGTATGCAAACTGCCATTAAAATGGAACAGATAGCTGAACCTTACATAAATCGTAAAGCAGTACGTCATTTAGAAAAAGCTCGTGTTGTTATTTTTGCAGCTGGAACGGGTAATCCTTTCTTTACGACTGATACAGCTGCAACACTTAGAGCTGTTGAAATAGGTGCAGAAGTAATCATAAAAGCTACAAAAGTTGATGGCGTGTATGATAAAGACCCTTCAAAATATAGTGATGCAGTAAAACTAAATGAACTCTCTTATGATCAAGCACTTCAAGATCATATAAAAGTAATGGATGATACTTCAATAGCTTTAGCTAAAGATAATAAACTCCCAATTATTGTTTGTGATATGTCAGTTAAAGGAAATCTACTAGATATCTTAAATGGCAATATGGCTAACTGTTCAATAGTTAAATAATTTAGATAAAAAAGGAATTTCAATATGAAAACAGAAGAATTAACAGCAAAAATTTTAATAGATAATCCAAATATGGACCGTTATCAACTGGCACTTGCAATAGCAGCAAGATGTGATGAACTTGAAAATGGTGCACAGAGTAAACTTAGTGTAACTTCTCATAATATTAAGTCAGCTGATTTAGCACTTATGGAAATTGCAGAGGGCCTTGTAGTAGTTAAAGGCTTTGTTGATATAGAAAAGTAAAATCTAGTGGGTCTGAGTCATGTAGAGATAGAAAAAGTTAAACATCTTCATGATGTTGACTCTTCAATTGCATATCTTTATTCCCATATGAAAAGGAGTGATAAACTCCAAAAAGCTCTCTCTTTCTCCATTGAAGCTCATAAATTGCAGTTTCGAAAAAGTGGAGAACCCTACATAATACATCCTATTCTTGTCGCTTCTATTGTTGCATCAATAACTTCTGACGAATCAATGGCTATTGCAGCATTACTTCATGATGTAGTTGAAGATACTGATACTACGATTGTTAATATAGAAAATCTTTTTGGATTGGATGTCGCACACTTAGTAGGTGGTCTTACTAAGATAGATGTTATACGAGACAAGGAGTTAGTTCCTTCTGTTTCTGATGAAAGACTAGTCGCTTCTGCTTTAACATTTAGAAAAATGCTCTTAGCAAGTATAGAAGATGTACGTGTTTTAGTAGTAAAACTTTGTGATAGACTTCATAATATGCTGACTTTAGATGCTCTAGCTGAACATAAGCAACTTCGTATTGCTGAAGAAACTTTAGTTGTATATGCCCCTATTGCACACCGACTAGGTATAAGTTTTTTAAAAAACATATTAGAAGATTTAAGCTTCTCTTATCTTTTTAAAGAAGAGAAACATCATATAGATAATTATCTTGACACAAACTATCATGCTATCGAATTAAAACTCAATGAGTTTAAAGAGGCAATATCAAAAACATTAATGCTTAATGGTTTTTGTGAAGATGATTTTGAAGTTCTATCACGTGTAAAACATCGATATTCCATATATCTTAAAATGCAGAGAAAAGGTGTAAGTATAGATGAAGTTCTTGATCTTCTAGCTATTAGAATACTTACAAAAGATCCAGTAAAATGTTACAATATTTTAGGTCTCATTCATCTGCACTTTCGTCCTTTAGCCTCTCGTTTTAAAGATTATATAGCAGTTACTAAAGATAATGGTTATCAGACTATTCACACAAGTGTTTTTTACAAAACAGCAATATTTGAAGTGCAAATTAGAACTTACGATATGCATAAAACTGCTGAACTTGGTGTGGCTGCTCACTGGAAATATAAAAGTGGTGCAAGTAATATAAAATTAGATTGGTTAGATAATTTACAATATCAAGAAGAGAATGTTGAAGATTTTTATGAGTTAATAAAAAATGATTTATATTCTGAAGATATTAGTGTTTTCTCTCCAACTGGTGATGCTTTTACTCTTCCACGTGGTGCAGTAGTTTTGGATTTTGCATATAGTGTTCATAGCGAAGTAGGAAACAAAGCATTATCTGCTTTAGTTAATAAAACTAAAAACTCTCTCTTAAGTGAACTCAGTAATGGAGATATTGTTAAAATAATTACTGATGATAAGGTGACAACTCGTTGCTCATGGATAGATGCAGTTAAAACAAGTAAAGCAAAAACAAATATGAAGTTAAATTGTAATGCACGAGTACGTGATATTGATATGAAAGTAGCTGTAAGTATTTTAGCTACTGCAATGGGACTTAATAACCATAGAATAAAAGAGTGGTTTAATGATAATCATTGCGATAATAGTGTTAGTATTGTAAGAGATGTAGAACATTTTAAACATGTATTACACCGTTATTTTGCTGAAATAAATAAAAATAACCGTTTTAAGCGTTTCATATCAAAACATATGTTTAAATTAAAGCACACTTTAATAGCTGGTTTGGAAATTTACTCAACATCAACTATTAACGATTTAGTTTTTGATTACTGTTGTCACCCAAAAACTGGTGATGAAATAGTAGGATTTCTAGATAAGTCAAAGGTGAATGTCCACCATAAAATGTGTTCAAATGCAGCTAAAAAGATTGATGAATCTCAAAAAATGGTTTTTGTAAAATGGGTACAAGAAAAAGTGTATGCATATAATCTTATAGCATCCTTACATAATGAAAAAGGTGCATTAGCAGAGTTTTTAACATTTTTAGTAAAACTAAATATCGATATTAGTTCTATTGCACTTGGTAAAGAGAGTGAAGAGTATACAAAATTTTGTGAATTGGATTTTGAAGCAAAAGAATCTGATATTAATGCTTTGCGTGTTAAAATAGAGAATAAAATAAAAGTGATACATCTTACAAGAAAAGATGATGCATATAAAAATTAGAATGATTGGAGAAAAGTGTAGATGATTGAAGAAGCTTTAAGAGAGATAAATAGAGGTTGTGCGGAGATAATTGATAGTGAAAGAATTGAAAAACTTTTAAAAGCTTACTTTGAAGAGGGTAAAACATATACAGTTAAAGCTGGTTTTGACCCAACTGCCCCTGATTTACACTTAGGTCATACGGTACTCTTACAAAAACTAGCTACATTCCAAAAATATGGTGCACGTGTTCAGTTTTTAATTGGAAGTTTTACCGCTATGATTGGAGATCCTACAGGAAAAAGTGCTACTCGTAAAGTACTTACTAAAGAAGATATAGTTCATAATATAGAATCGTATACTACACAAGCATTTAAAATACTAGATAGTGATAAAACAGATATTGTTTACAATAACGAGTGGCTTGATGAGTTAGGTGCAGCGGGTATGCTTCAACTTGCTTCAAACTTAACAGTTGCAAGAATGTTAGAGCGTGATGACTTTTCTAAACGCTATGCATCACAAACTCCTATTGCAGTAAGTGAATTTATGTATCCCTTACTTCAAGGTTATGATAGTGTATATCTAAAATCTGATATTGAAATTGGTGGTACAGATCAAAAATTTAATCTTCTTATGGGTCGTCAACTTCAAAAATCTTATGAGATTAAGAAACAGCAAGCTGTTTTAATGATGCCTATTTTAGAAGGGCTTGATGGTGTTCAAAAAATGAGTAAATCTTTAGGCAATTATATTGGTGTAACTGATACTCCAAATGATATGTTTGGGAAAGTTCTTAGTATCTCTGATGATTTGATGTGGCGTTTTTATGAGCTACTCAGCACTAAAACATTGGACTCCATTGCAGAGCTGAAAAAAGGTGTTGAAGATGCTTCACTTCATCCTAAAAAAGTAAAAGAAGAACTAGCAATAGAAATTACTGCACGTTTTCACTCTCAAGAAGAAGCTGATAATGCTAAAATAGAGTTTGATAAAGTTCACTCTAAAAGTCAAATTCCAACAGATATCCCCGAATTTAGTTGTCAAGGGGACGTTTGGATAGCAAAAGCACTCCTAGATTGTAACATTGAGCCATCAACTTCACAAGCTAGAAGAGATATTAAGCAAGGTGGCGTTAAAATAAACCAAGAAAAAGTGACTGATGATAAGTTACAATTAACAACTGGTGAGTATTTACTACAAGTTGGAAAAAGAAAATTTGCAAAACTAAAGGTAAACTAATGGGCTTTAAATCTTTAAAAATTGGAAAATATACTATTGAAAAACCAATTGTTCAAGGTGGAATGGGTGTTGGGATTAGTTGGGACCAGCTTGCTGGAAATGTTTCAAAAGAGGGTGGACTTGGTGTTATATCTGCTGTCGGAACAGGATACTATCTTGATAAAAAATTTGCAGGAAAGTTAGTTGCAAATAGACCATTAAGCGAAGATAACTTTTATTCTCGTGATGGATTTGAAGCAATAATCAAAAATACACGTAAAATTTGTGGTAACAAACCTATAGCAGCAAATATTCTATATGCAATTAATGGTTATGGTGATGTAGTAAGAAATGCATGTGAATTTGGTGTTGATATCATAATCACAGGTGCAGGACTTCCAACTAATATGCCAGAGTTTACAGAAGGTTATCCTGATGTAGCACTTGTACCCATAGTGTCATCTCCTAAAGCATTGAAAATTATTTGTAAAAGATGGCAAAAACGCTACAATCGTTTACCTGATGCAGTAATAGTTGAAGGTCCTAAGTCTGGTGGTCACCAAGGCTTCACTTATGAACAGTGTAAATTAGAAGAAAACCAACTTGAGAATATTGTAGCACCAGTAGTTGAAGAAGCACAAAAATGGGGAGATATTCCTGTAATTGCAGCTGGTGGTATTTGGGATAAATCAGATATAGAAGAGATGTTGTCATTAGGCGCTAGTGCTGTTCAAATGGGAACACGTTTTATTGGAACTCATGAGTGTGATGCACATGAAAATCTTAAGCAAGTTCTTATTGATGCCAAAGAAGAAGATATACAACTTATGTCTTCTCCTGTTGGTTATCCAGCACAAGGTGTTGTGACAAACTTAACTCATTTAGTCGCAAAACGTGAAGGTCCAGCAATAAAATGTATATCAAATTGTGTGGCACCATGTAATAGAGGTGAAGAAGCTAAAGAAGTTGGTTTTTGTATAGCAGATAGATTGAGTGATGCTTATGAAGGTAATCTTGAAACAGGACTCTTTTTCTCTGGAACTAATGGCTATAGACTCAAAAATATAATTTCAGTAAAAGAGTTGATGCAAAAATTAACAGAGGGTGAATAAGTTATAAATGCTTCGTTCTCTAGTTATTCTTCTCATCTTTGTTCTCTCTCTTAGTGCTTTAAGTAATAAAAATTTACTTAAACGTGCGGACGGTTTTGTAAACTCATCAAATAAAAGCAACCAGTTTCGTGCATATAATGACTATAAAAACCTTTATCTCAGAGCATTAATGAATGATGACTCAAGATACAAGAAAAGTGCTTTAGTTGGAATAGTAAAAAGTGGAACTAAGTTACATATAGATATTTCTCAGTATGAAGATGAATTGAGTTTGCTTCAAAAAAAATCGTATAAACCTTCTATCTCAAAGAAAACAAAAAATAAAAACAGTACCCTAAAAGTAAAATCAACACATAGATTAAAATCTGTTCGTTGGAAAAATGAAAGATTAGTAATGCGTTTTGATAAAAAATTAAGAAATAATCAGATAAATTATTTTACACTTTATGATTCAAAAACTAAGCTTTATAAATATATTTTTGATATTCATGCTTCTATGTTAACACGTTCTCAAACACTTAGAAAGAAAGGTATAGATAAAATAAAGATTGCACAATTTAATACAAATACATTACGTTTAGTGATTCAAAATAAAAGTAAAGTTTCAATACACTTCAAAAAAGATACTACATCTTTACTGATAAGTATAGTGCCTTCTAAAAAATCTTCTACATCTAAGTCTGTACATAAAAAAGTTAAAACACCCCCTAGATTAGATAGAAACAAAGTAATTGTTATAGACCCAGGACACGGTGGTAAAGACCCTGGTGCAGTTGGTTATAAGAGATATAGAGAAAAGATAGTAGTTCTACAGATAGCTAAAGAGTTAAAAAGAGTTTTAAAACAACGTGGCTACCAAGTTTATATGACAAGAGAAGATGATACTTTTGTAAGATTAAGAAATCGAACTAGATTTGCAAACAGAAAAAAAGCAGACCTATTCATTAGTATCCATGCTAATGCAGTTGCAAAAAAACATGCAAGTAAAGCTCATGGTCTTGAATGTTATTTCTTAGCTAAATCACGTTCTTCTCGTGCAAAAAGAGTTGCAGCTAGTGAAAATAAAGCAGATATGGCAGATATGGGTTTTTATGGGAAATCATGTTTACTCAATACTTTAAGTTCACATAATATAGTAGCTGCAAATAAACTAGCTATTGATCTTCAACGAGGTGCATTAGGTAGTCTTAAAAAGTTATATACGATTAAAGATGCAGGAGTGAGAGAAGGTCCATTTTGGGTACTTGTTGGAGCTCAAATGCCTGCAGTTTTAGTAGAAGTTGGTTTTATTACTCACCCAAAAGAAGCAAAAAATCTTGTAAATAGAAAATATCAAAAAACATTAGCAATTGGTTTAGCAAATGGAGTAGAAAGGTATTTTCTAAATAATTAAGAGAAGTAATTACTCCTCTTTTTTATACTCAAGTTTCCCTGCTACACTCTCTTTATCACTAATCAACATCTCAATTTGTGATTTAACTTTTTCATAAACATACTGTTCTTTAAAGCCCATTATTCTACCACCTGCTGCATTTGGATGACCACCACCATTTGCCCACTCTTTAGCAATTTGTGCAACACTTACTTTATAATCAGCTCTAAGGCTCATTGCCCCTTTAAAACTAACATCTACAATAAAGTCATACTCCGGGTAGGCTACTAAAAATCCATTCCCTACGATTGAAGTATTTCCAACTGCATAAGATAGAAAACCTTTATATCCTTTGTAATATATAGTATTGGTTTGGCGTTTAGCACCAAGTAGTTCTACAACATAATCTGTAGCAAGATTATCTAATGTATCATTTACTTTATCTTTGAAGAATTCTTTTTTAATGAGATGTATTTTTTCATCTAAAACTATAGGTGCATTATCGTGGCTAATATATTTAACAGCTTCTTCAAGTAAAGAGAGTTTATATGCATTATCTTCATTAGCAAACATAATACGATTTAGTTCTCTAGTTTCATTAACTAGTCTCATACAAACTTTTCCATATTCAAAATTATCATGTTCATCTTTTTTCCAAAGATCAACAGCATTTACTATGTCAACATACTTGCTCATCCATTCTGGTTCATCAAAGTCTAGATTCTCTTTTGCCCAATCATACATTATTTTAGTAGCACATCTCTCTACATCAAGATAATACCACTCATGTTTTTTTGCACTCTGCTCACCACTTCCATGATGATCTAAAAGTTGAAGTTTAACATCCATCTTATTTTTAGTTAATTTGTCAATTTCGTAACTTAACCAGTTTGATTCATCTGCTGTTAGATTAAGGTCTGTGATAAGAAGGAGAGATGGTTCCTTGTCTTTTTTGATACTATCTAGCATTATGTTTAGTTTAGATTTTACTTCAGGGCCATAGTTTGCATTAAAATTGTGTTTTATATATGGAGTAGCATTCATTACTAATTGACAGCTGTAGCCATCAAGATCTATATGTGAGAGATGATATATTGTTCTATTTTTCATTTAATTACCTTTTTTTTAATTATTCTTTCATTGTTATGGAACCAAGCACTTCAAATGTAGCAGTTGAATCAATCTCTGCATGAGATAAAGTTACAACATCAAGTGAAAAACGCTCAAATATTTCTGAAACGCCACGTCGAAGTTGTGGGTCAACTATGATTATGACAGGTGAAATGCCTTTTTGAAGTATCTCAGCAGCTTTATTACTTGTAGCCTGAATCAAAGCATTAATCTCTCCGACATTAAGCATTAAGTTTCTTATGCCATCTTTATCTTGTGATTTTTGGAGTAAAAGTTGTTCAGCTTCTGTGTCAAATGTTAAAAGACGAATAACACCATCCTCACTTGCATACATCTGTGTAATAACACGAGAAAGTTTGGCACGAACTTGTTCTGTAATAAGTTCTACATTCTTTGTAAATTCTGCTATATCAGCTATAGTTTCCAAAATCGTCAGCATATCCCGTAGAGGGATTTTTTCATGTAAAAGAGCTTTTAGTACACGTTGGAGGAGACCAATAGAAGCAACTTTAAGTACATCATCTACAATTACAGGGAATGAATCTTTTATCTTATCTATAAGTGCTTGCACTTCTTGACGAGTTAATAAATCTTCTGCATTGCGTTTTACTAATTCACTCATATGTGTAGAGATTACAGTAGCAGGATCAACTACTGTGTAACCATTGATAATGGCATCTTCTTTATCTGCCGTAAAAATCCAAAAAGCATCTAAACCAAATGCAGGTTCTTTTGTCTTTTCTCCACTAATTTCACCTGTAGCCATGCCACTATCCATAGCTAAAAATTTATCTGGCTGGATTTCACCCTCTCCGATACTGATACCTTTGAGTAAAATTTGATACTGTTGAGGCTGAAGATGTAAGTTGTCTCGAATTCGTACTTGAGGCATTAAAAATCCAAAGTCACTTGCTATTTTCCGACGCATAGAACGGATACGTTCAAGTAAATCACCACCTTGATTAGAATCAGCCAGTTTAATAAGTTGATAACCTAGAGTTAGTTCTAGCATTTCAACTTTAAGTATATCTTCTAAGGCAGCTTCTTCTTCCTTAGCAATCTCTTCTTGAGTCTTTTTAGGATTAACCTTATCTCGCTCTTTTGCAAGTTGTTCTTGTGATTTCTTACCGACAAGGTTATCCACATCAAGTATACTTAGTTCCCCTTTGTCAAATTTATATATAGCCCAACCAAGACCGCCAAACATTAAACCTACAAAGCCCATCGATGCTGTTGGTAAACCAGGGACAAGAGCAAATAGTATCATTATAAAACCAACTATCATCATGATTTTGGCATTTCCAGCCATCTGGTTAATTGTACCTTCTGCGAAGTTATCCCCATCACTTGAACTACGCGTAATCATAATACCTGTCGCAGTTGAGATAATTAGTGCGGGAATTTGTCCTACTAAACCATCCCCAATAGTTAAGAGTGTAAATGTAGAAGCAGAATCACTTACTGTCATGTCATGTTGGAAAACACCAATTAAAAAACCACCAATAATATTGATAAGAGTAATGATAATACCAGCAACGGCATCACCTTTTACAAACTTACTAGAACCATCCATCGCTCCATAAAAATTGGCATCCTGTAGTATTTCTGCACGTCGTTGTTTAGCTTCTGCATCATCAATTAACCCAGCGTTTAAGTCTGCATCCACAGCCATCTGTTTACCTGGCATAGAGTCTAAAACGAAACGAGCAGCCACCTCTGCAACCCTAGTTGAACCTTTAGTAATAACCATAAAGTTTATAAGTACTAATATAGAAAATACGATAATACCAATAACAAAGTTACCACCTACAACAAAATCACCAAAACTTGTAATAATATCACTGACAGAGTCTTCCCCTTCATGTCCATGACTCAGAATCATTCTCGTGGTAGCGATATTTAAAGATAACCTAAAGAGGGTTAAAATAAGAATTATGGTTGGAAAGGTTGTTAAATCTGTAGGCTTTGGAATATATAATGAAATTAAAAGGATCAAAACAGCCATAGCAATGGAAATAGTTAGAAGGATATCTAGTACAGCAGATGGAAGAGGTACAATAATTATGGCGAGAATAGCCATAACAAAGATTACAACACTTAAGTCTCTTTGTCCTAGTAAAAAGTTTAGAGTAACTCCAACTTGCTGTTTAAGTGTACGTTTCTTTGCCAAGGCTACTCTTCGTCTATAATATCAAAGAGTGTTAATTCACTTAAAAATGAATCTATTTTTCCTTGAAGTTTATTTAGGAAAGGCCAGATAGAACAGATATCTGCTTTATCTGAAGGGCAGTTACTTTCTGAAGGTGCACATTCAAAAACTGCGGGTGCTTTTCCTTCGACACTTGACATAACTTCTAGCATACTGATGTCTTTAGGATTTTTATTTAATGAAAATCCCCCGTTAACACCTTTATAAGATTTTAATATTTCTGCTTTTGCTAAAGATTGTAAAATCTTTGCTAAAAAACTTTTTGGTATTGATAACTCACGAGAGAGAGTTTCACTATCCATTGGCTCTTTTGCTGATGATAGTAAGATTAAAGAGAGTATTGCATACTCACTTGCACGGGTTATTAACATATTTTATACTTTATAATTATTTAGAACTTTTATTATAGCTAAAATTTTGATATAATTTTGATTCAACTTTATACATAATGTATAAATGTTAGATAATATACCCATCAGGAGGCCACTATGGCTTTAGATTCGGCTAAAAAACAAGAAATTGTTGCAAAATACGGACGTAATGAAAACGACACTGGTTCAAGTGAAGTTCAAATTGCATTATTAACTGCTAGAATTGCAGAACTAACTGAACACTTAAAAGTATTCAAAAAAGATCATGCATCACGTTTAGGACTACTTAAATTAGTTGGACAACGTCGTCGTTTAATGAGATACTTCAAACGTACAAATAAAGAAGCATATATTAATCTTGTAGATTCATTACAAATCCGTGATAACATCTAGTTATACACTCTTTCTTTAAATTATTAAAGCTCACTTTTGAGCTTTAATAATTCTTTCTCTCTCTTTACCACACACTCCATAATAAAAATAACAATTCTTATCTTTATTCCCATCATTTCAATTTTAATTTAGTTTACAAAGAGTAACATTTGCGTAATTTGATTTTATTGGAGGTTTATTGTGTCAGAAAATAATAATGATATTAACACAGAAGGACTTACTTTTTTGGAAGATGGAGAAGTTCTTTATAATGATTTATATCTTTTATCTGAAACAGATGAAAAGGGTATAGTTACTTATGCTAGTGACTCTTTTTATAAAGTAGCAAATATGAAAGAGTGTGACCTGATTGGACAACCTCATAATGTAGTAAGACATCAAGATATGCCAAGAGCAGCATTTAAATCTCTTTGGGATGACGTGCAAGATAAAGGATTTTGGACAGGTTATGTTAAAAATCAACGTAAGGGTGGTGGTTTTTATTGGGTATATGCAACGGTACTCCGTTCTGTTGATAAAAGTGGACATATAAAATATGTTTCTATTAGAGTTAAACCTTCACGTGAAGATATACAAAAAGCTACAGAGCTTTATGCAACACTAGATTAAGAAAAAAGGACAATATAATGGCATTAATGAAAAAAGGTAATTTTAATTCATCTTCTGCAGTAGTATCTTCTGGTGGCGTTGATAAACGCAAGCAGAGAACATTAGCAAAACAGCAACAAATCAGCGAGAGTATAGCTGGTGTTTCAATGAGTATTTTAGATAATGCACAAGAGAGTGTAAGTGCTATAGAAGAGTTGAAATCTTCTATGGAACAGATTGCAACAGCTGCAGAAGAGAATAGTGGAGCAAGTGAACAAGCTCTTTCAAATGTAAAAAATATCAGTACAAACATAAACAGAATGACTGCAACTATAAATACAGTTACTGTATCAACTCTTTCTGCTGGTGACAATATAATGTCTGCAGTTGGAAAGATAAATGTTTCAGTTGAAAGTATGGGTGTCGCTGTTACTGTGGCAAAAGAGTCTTCTAGAAAAAGTGAAGAGCTTAAAGAGTCTTCTCAAAATATTGGGAATGCCGTTGGGTTTATTGCAAAAATTGCTGATCAAACAAATTTACTTGCATTAAATGCAGCAATAGAAGCATCACGTGCAAAAGAGCATGGAAAAGGTTTTGCAGTTGTAGCTGATGAAACACGTGCTTTAGCTGGTGAGAGTGAAAAAAATGCAGAATTTATTTCTGAGCTTGTAAATAAAATTCAAAGTAGTATAGATAATATTATAAAAAGTATAGGGTCTACAACAAATATAATTTCAGGAAATGGTACTGAAGGAAATAAATTAGCTTTAAAAATGGAAGAGTTGACTAAAATAGCAATTTATTCAGTTGAAGCATCACGAAGTATAGGTTCATATACTGTACAACTTGGAGATTATATAGAAAAAATAAATGCAGGTTCAATAGAAATTGCAAAAGCTTCAAGCGAAATTGCACTCTCTGTAGAAAAAACATTAAACAGTATAGAAATCCAATCGGATGCACTTGCTCAGACGGAAGATGATATTAAAGAGTTATCTAGTCAAGCAGAAGAGTTGAAATATTCGACAGATACAATGAAATCAGCTGAAGATATAGCAATGAGTGCAGATACTATTAGTGGTTCTATGGATGAAATTCAAAATTCTTTAGGGGATGTTACATCTTCTCTTAACCAGATGGAAGAAGCTTCTCAAAATACGAATCAAAGTGCGCTTAATAATAAAGAGTTGGTAGAAGCTGGCTTAGTTACAGCAAAAGATATTGATAAACTAGTTGAAATAGCAAGAAGAAATTTTGACTTACTGAAAGTCTCTTTTAATGAAGTAAAAGCTTCTGTTATAGAGATTAAATCTTCTTTTGGAAACTCAATAAGAGAAGGGAATAGTGCGGCTACAGAGTTAAATGTAATAGTGAAAGAGACTAAAAGTGTTGATAAAACAGTTGGAAATATCTCAAATTCTATTGTGCAATTAAATATGTTAGCAATTAGTGGTTCTATCGAGGCAGCTCGTGCCGGAGATTTTGGTAAAGGTTTTGCTGTTGTAAGTGCAGATATTAGGAACTTAGCTAAAGATTCAGAATCAAATACAGAAAAAATAAATGATATTGTAGAATCTATGAACTCTGAAATAGATACAGTTAAAACAGACTGGAATGATTTACTACATTCTCAAGCAAGTGAAGAAAAAAACATTGATGCACTTGTAAATGATATCATATCTATTACAGATTTATTAGTAGATTTATTAGATAAATATACAGGATTAAAAGCCTCTAATGATCAAAATTTAGAAGGTATGAATCAAGTGATGATAGGTATAAGTGAAATTCAAAAAGCAGTTGAGTTAAGTGCTCGAAATGCTAGTGAATCTCGTAAAGCAAGTGAACTTATTATTGACACCGTAACACATATTGGTGAGGGTGTTGAAGAGTTAGCCGTTATGGCCGATGAGCTACAACAAGGTTAAAAAATAGGTGCAAACTATGGAAATTGAAGAGATTTTAATAATTAAAAATGCTCATGAAAGTTATGGTGTTTCTACTGAAAATATAAGCCAAATTTCTAGAGTACCAGCATTAATGCCTTTACCTCTTCGTCCATCAGGAGTAAGAGGATTATGTTCTGTTAGTGGAAATGTAGTTTCCATGGTTGATATGAATTTACTTTTAAATATGCAAGAAGTAGATTTAAATAACCCAAAAAGTAGAATAATTAGCTTAAATAATGAACTTTCATCTCAAACTCTTTTAGTAAATGATGTTTACAATACTGTTGAGATAGAAGAAGAAAATATTGAATACTTAAACAATGAAGATGATCCAATAATCGCTATTTATAGATATGAAGGTTTATTGATTCAAATTATTTCACTAGATGAGCTGTTTTTGAGAATGAAAAAAGTTGAGATAGCTGCACGAGAAATTGTGACAGGAAAAGTAAAAGAAGATCTAGTAAAAGAAGAAGATAGTAGTAGATACTTGATATTTTCAATGTCAAGAGAAAGATATGCACTTGAAATTGACTATTTACAAGAAATTATTTTAGCTGATATAGAATTGACTGAAGTAGCTGGAACATCAGATGAAGTATTAGGACTTGTAACATTAAGAGATGAATTGTTAATTGTTATTGATTTAAGAATTCATTATGGGTTTAAAGCTCAAAAAAGTGAAAATAATAGAATTTTAGTTGTTTCATATAAGGGAAGAAAAGTCTGTCTTTATATAGATTCAATTATTGATATAAAGAATTTTTACAATAAAAATATTGAATTGATGAATGAGAGTTTTAATGATAAAAAAATAGCAGGTGTTATTCATGATAACGAATCTTTAATATCCTTTTTTGACCATAATGTTATAAGTAAAATATTTGATGCTAATGAAGCTTTTATAGATACGAAAGAGAGTGTTAATCAAGAGAATAGTATAGAATATGCTATGGAAGTAATAGTATTTAAGTTGGCTCAAAAAGAGTATGCTTTTAATGTTGAAAATGTTGATGAAATAATAGATACTGTTTCTGCAACAGAAGTGGCGTTTACAGACGATGCTATTAATGGAATAATCAATATCAGAGGTCAGATAGTTACTACAGTATCGCTATTTAAAAAGCTCAATATTGATACAGTAGTTAGTGAAGATTCTAAAATAATAGTTTGTAATATTAATAACAATCGAATAGGTTTTGTAGTTGATAGTGTAAGTGATATTTTGAGTATCAAAGAAGAAGAGATAAGAGAAGAAGAGGAAGGGTATTTTGATAATATTCTTTATCTTAATAATGGTGAGAGATTAGTTTTATCTATAGATATAGATAAAATAGTAGATAAGGAAGATTTAAATGACTAAAAATGTACTTATAGTAGATGACTCAGCTTTAGTTAGAAAACAGTTAAGTGAAATGATTGATATATTAGGTTTTAATATTGAAACTGCAAAAAATGGTAAAGATGCTGTTGAAAAAGCTACTTCATTCCAATATGATGTAATAACGATGGATATTAATATGCCAGTTATGGATGGGATAGAAGCTGTTCGTCAGATTATGCAAGCACAACCTACACCAATCTTAATGGTAAGTTCATTAACAACTGAGGATGCTTCTATAACTATGGATGCATTAGATTTAGGTGCTATAGACTATATAGCGAAGCCTGGAACTATGAATGTTGGAAAGTCTGAAAATCGTGAAGAAATTTTAGAAAAAGTGAATTCTTTAAGTCGAATTTCACCAAGAAGATTGAAACGACAGATGGCTCGTCCCGCAACAAGAGAGAGACGTCGTGCCGAACCAAAACAGAGTGTAAGAGAAAAAAGAGTTGTTTCGACTGTAAGCTCAAAAGATATAGAAAAAGTTTTACTAATTGGTTCTTCAACAGGAGGACCAGGTTTGATAGAGCAGATATGTTCTTCTCTTCCTGCAAACTTTAAGTACCCAGTTTGTATTGTTCAGCATATGCCAGAACAGTTTACTGCTGCATTTGCAGAACGTTTAAATAGAGCAAGTTTGTTATCAGTAGTTGAAACAAAACAAAATATGGAGCTTGTACCTGGGCATATTTATGTGGCTAGAGGAGGTGTTCATATGCATTTTGCAAAAAAAGTTTCTGGAAAAATAGTTATTAGAGAAGAGAAAAACAAAGGTAAAAACTTTTTTCAACCAAGTGTAAATGAAATGATGTCAAGTGCATTAGATATTTTTGATGGTAAAAATCTTGTTGGTGTAATTCTTACTGGTATTGGTGATGATGGAGCTGATGCAATGGTTAAGATTAAAAAAGCTGGTGCATATACACTAGGAGAAAGTGAAAGTAGTGCGACAGTTTATGGTATGCCAAAAGAAGCATATGATAGAGGTGGTGTCTCTGAACAACTAGATTTTCCAGCTATCCTTAAAAAAGTTGCGACATTAAGATAAGGAATGAACTAGATGGCATTAATTAAAAATCATGTAAAACAAGATATATTGGAAATAGAAAAATATATAAATCTTGAAGATGCAAAAGAAGCTTTTTTATCCTCTGAAAATGATACTCAAAAAGATTATATTATTGATGAAATTGTTAAATTTCATAGTGGTGCTAAATTTTTAGTTGAGTATATGTATGAATCAAAAATTGACAATAATGTGGCAACTAAAATTGCATCAGTTGTCTCAATCATGGAAGTGGATGAAGCACCTATAGAATCAATTATGAATCTTTTAAAATTAAAAGATGCATATCTTCGAAATTTAGGTATATCAATGTTACAAGATTTTGGAGAATCAATTAAATACTATATTGTAAAGTTTTTAATTGGAGAGGAGAGGGATTTACGTATATTCGCAATTAATGTTTTAGGTGATGTGAATTTTGCTGAATCAAGAGATATGTTAATTGAATTATTAGAAAATGAAAAAGATATTAATGTAGCAATGACAGCAGTAGATTACATGGGTGAAATAGGTGAAGAGAAAGATATAGAACTATTAGAATCATTAAAAGAACGTTTTAAAGGTGAATTTTATGTAGAATTCGCTGTTGATGGTGCTGTTAAAATGATAAAAGGTTAGCTCTTATGAAATATTTGTTATCAAAAGAAAATTTTACAAAAATTGGTGAATTTATATATAGAAAAAGTGGTATTAATTTAGAAGTAGATAAGCATTATGAAAAGCTTGCTAAATTTATTGATAAACGAGCATCTGAACTTGAACTAAGTAACTTTAGAAAATATTTTTTTAGGTTGCGTTTTGAAGATAATGAAGGGGTAGAGTTTCAAGAACTTATGAATGCTATTACCGTTAATGAAACTTACTTTTTTAGAGAAAAAGATCAATTTGAAGTTTTAGTAAATAAAATTTTACCAGAATTGCATGAGCGTTTACCCTCTTCAAAACCATTGAGAATTCTTTCTTCACCTTGTTCTACAGGTGAAGAGCCATATTCAATGATACTACACATAGTTGAAGAGGGAAATGTTGTAGAAGAACGAGACATTGAAGTTGTTGGAATAGATATAGATTCTACAGTAATAAAAAAAGCACAAATAGCTAAGTATAGTGAACGTGCTGTTCATGCAATACCTAAAAATATACTCAATAAATGGTTTGATAAAACAACTTTAGGTTATGAACTTGGAGAAGACCTTCATGGTAGTGTTGATTTTCAAGTTGCAAATATTTTTGATAAAGATCAAATGCATAAATTAGGAAAATTCGATGTAATTTTTTCTAGAAATATGCTTATATATTTTGATGATGCTTCTCGTAAAGAGGTGGCAATGACATTTTATGACATGCTAAATCCAGGTGGTTATGTTCTTTTAGGGCATGCTGAATATATGAGTAGAATAGTTTCAGTATTTAATGCAAAAAAGATAGATAATACTTTAATATATCAAAAATAAGATAGAATTTTAGGAGAAGATAATGGCAACAGTAATGGTTGTAGATGATTCAAAAACAGTAAGAAATTATCATGGGGCTATTTTAAAAGCACTAGAAATTGATATTGTTGAAGCTGAAAATGGAATGGAAGCACTTGAAAAAAGTTTAAGTAGCGAAATAGATTTATATTTGGTAGATGTAAATATGCCAATTATGGATGGATACTCTTTTATAAAAGCTCTACGTAAACAAGAAAATAATAAAACTGTACCAGTTATTATGGTTACAACTCAAGAAAAAGATGAAGACAAGATAAATGCATATAAAGTAGGTGCAAATCTTTTTGAAATCAAACCTATAAAACCTGATCAACTTCAGGCTTATATTGATATACTAGTAAAGAAATAGGGAGATATTATGGATCCATTATTAGAACAATTTTTAAGTGAAGCAAGAGAAAATCTAGCTTTTATAGATCAAAATATAGGTGATATTGGTGGAGATGATCCAGAATTGTTAAATTCTGTTTTCCGTGCTGCACATACATTAAAAGGTGGAAGTGGTATAGTTGGTTTTGAAGCTGTTAAAAATATTACACATCATGCTGAAGACCTATTAGATATGTTACGTGCTGAAAAAATTGAATTTGCAGATAGCATGGTAGAAGTTTTGTATGATGCTTTTGATGAAGTTGTAAACCTTATTGAAGCAGCTGAAGAAACAGGTGGTATTGTTGAAGCAGATGATGAAGTTGTTGCTAAAATTGTTACAAATTTAAGTGAGCAAATGGGTAAAGACTTAGAGAGTGAAGCTTCATGGGATTTACCATTCACATTTGCTGATGAAGCAAGTATATTAAATCTTCCTATGCATACATTACGAGGTGTTGACTCTTTAAAAATAAATTTTAATAACAGTGAAATAGATGAAGAATTTTGTAATTCATCGAATTTCTATGCAATAACTTTTGATGTAGATGACTCTTGTATGGTTTATGGAAATGACCCTGTATATACATTGTCACTTTTAGAAGAAAAAGTTATAGGAGTCTTTTCATGTATGAATGATGAAAATGCAAAAGGTGTTTTAAGTGGTACAGAAGATGAAGATGGATTACTGTTAAAATCATCAATAGTAGCATTTGTTTGTGCAACATATGAAGAGATAGAAGATTCTCTATTTAATTTTATTGATGAATTAGAATTTGTACCATTGGATGTTAATAAGCTGCTGACAATATCAACAGGAGATACTGGCCTACAGATAGATTCACTTAAAGAGCTTTCAAGTATGGCAGAAGATTTTGACTTAAATACTATAAAAGAAGAAGTTTCTGCATCAATGGAGCTTGTAGGTAAAGAGACAATACAATATGCGAAACTAGAGCGGTTTTTAGATATTGTTGGATTAATTAAAGATGAAGATACTATTAAACTACATGATTTCTTTCAAACATTATATAGTGGAGAAGCATACATTGCTATAGAAGAAGAACAAGAAGAAAATAGTGTAGAAAATAATGAAGAGAGTGAAACAGTAGAATCCAAAGATGACACACAGCAAGTTCTAGTTAATGAAGAAGTAGTAGAGATGAATGAAGATATTAAAAGCACTTTAAACGGTATCTATGAACAGCAGAGAAAAGCAATAACATGTATAGAAAGTGAAGATGATTTATTAAGAATAATAGTTACATTAGAAAATGCTAGAAAATATCTTCCAACAATGCCAGAGTTGAACTCTTTAGAAGATGTAAAAATATTTTTAGCAGAGCAACTTGGTGAAGAAATCACATCTTCGGATGAAATAGAAGAGACAGAAGTTTCACAAGACAATAAAAAAGACGATAAAAAAGCAAAAGCTAAAAAAAGTAAAGCAAAGAATGAGCCTAAAGAAGAGAAGCAAAAAGCAGTAGTTGGAAAAACTGTAAAAGTTGAACAAGAATCAATAGATTCTCTGATGAATGTAGTAGGAGAATTACTTGTTGCAAAAAATTCTTTACCATATTTAGCAGATAATGTGTCAACTATGACACATGATCAAATAAAGAGAGAGATAATGGATAAGTATATATTTATTAATCGTCTTTCTGAACAACTACAAGATTTAATCATGGGCATGAGAATGTTGCCAATATCATATGTTTTTGATAGATATCCTAAACTTGTTCGAGATATAGCTAAAACACTTAGTAAAAAAGTAAAATTAGATATGGCTGGTGGTGATACTAAACTTGATAAAAATATGATTGAAATGCTAGCTGATCCAATGATTCATATTATGAGAAATTCTTTAGATCATGGTATAGAAATGCCAGATGTTCGTGAACAAAAAGGTAAAAATCCAGTAGGACTTGTTACTCTGAATGCTTATGCTCAATCAGATAGAATTATTATAGAAATTGTTGATGACGGTGCAGGTATAAATGTTGAAAGAGTTGCTAGTAAAGTTTTAGAAAAAGGGCTAATGTCTCCAGAACAGATAGATTCTTTAAATGAGAAAGAGATGGCAGAACTAGTTCTCTTACCTGGTCTTTCTACTGCTGAAACAATTACCGAATTTAGTGGTCGTGGAGTGGGAATGGATGTTGTGAAGAAATCTATTGAAAGTTTTGGTGGGAGTATAGGAATCACAACAAAAGCAAATGAAGGAACAGTAATAACACTTGCTATTCCTATGTCTTTAGCTGTAACTTCTTTACTTCATATTGAGATGAACTCTATTCATTATGGTATACCAATGGATAGTGTAAGTGAAACTGTAAAAATTGAACATTCAGAGATTGAGTATCTTCATAATGAACCATTTGTTTATATTCGTGGAGATGTAATACCTCTATTATTTATAAAGTCAATGCTAAATGAAGATGAAATGAAAGAAAAACCACTTTCAATTGTTGTGTTAAATATTAAAGATAATTTACTAGCAGTTGTTGTAAATGACTTTTTAGGACAACTTGATGTTGTTCAGAAACCTCTTGTTGGAATTATGGAAGGACATCCACTCTTTAGTGGAACAGCACTTCTTGGCAATGGACAGATAATTATGGCGATGGATCCTTTGGGTTTATTAGGAATATCGCAAAAGTTAAAAGAAGATATTCAAGTAGCATAGAGGTAGGTTGTAATGAAAGATTTAATAGTTTTTAGTGTTGGGGGAAATAAATATGCAATGAACATTGAAAATGTTCAGCGTATAATTCAAGTAGAGACATTAACTAGTATCCCAAATGCTAATAAATATATAGATGGTATGATGTCTTATGAAGATAAAGTTATAAAAGTTTTAAGTTTTAGAAAGCTAATTGGGATGAAGACTTATGCATTTGAATTGGGAGAACATTTTAGAACTCTAAAAAAAATACATGAAGAGTGGGTAGAAACTCTTCGTATATCAATTGAAACAGGTTCTGAGTTTACAAAAACTTTTGATCCTCATGCTTGTGATCTTGGAAAGTGGATAGATTCTTTTACTGCATATGATGATAATGTCGTTTCAGTACTTAAAGAATTAGTCGAACATCATAAACGATTACATGTTCTTGGTGGAGAAGCTTATTCAATTCGTTTATTAGATAAGCAAAAAGCACTCAGTATGTTAAATACAGAATTAGAAAGTATATACAAACATACAATGGGTGCATTTAAACTTTTTATGAAAGAGTTAGATAGTGTAGCTGATTCTTTACAAAAATTACTTATCTATGATAATAAAGGTTCTTTATTTGCTATTAAAGTAGATATTATAGATGATATAGCTCATGTAGAAGATAGTGAGTTTATAAGTAGTAATAATGAACACGAACTCAATAATTATTTAGAATTAGAAGGTGTTTTAGATTTAGATGGTTCATTAATAAATGTAATAAAAAAAATATCTTTACCAAATTAAAGGAAAAAAAATGTCAATAACATATGAGAAAAATGAAGCTACATTTGCATCTGTAATATATGAAGATGAAGTAGTGGCGTTTAGAGATTTTTTACAAGAAAAGGCTGGTGAAGAGTTGTCTCTAAATTTTGAAGAGTGTGAAGATATTCATCTTGCTATTATTCAACTAATTATGGCATACAAAAAAAGTTATAGTTGTAATTATAAATTTGCTGAAAAAAAGAAACTTTTTCAAACAGTATTAGAGGGATTTTATACTAGTGAAAACCATTGTAATTAGTAATAGAAAAGGTGGCTCTGCTAAAACTACAACAGCTGTAAATATTGCAAGTGGGCTAGCAAAACATGGATCTGTGTTACTTTTAGATTTAGATACGCAAGGTCATGCTTCTATTGGAGTGGGCTGTGAACCAGATGAAAAATTAGGTGTACATTCTATTTTTAAAGGATCAACACTAAGTGAAACATTTATTCCAACTGTACATAAAAATCTTACACTCTCTCCTGCACTTGTAAATTTTGATGTTTATGAATATACTGATTTAAGAGGTATTTTAAAAAATAGATTTAAAAGGGAAAAAATATCGGATTTTTTTGATTACTGTGTGATAGATACTCCTCCTACTTTTGATGCATTATTAAAAAATTCATTAGAAGTTGCCGATAGTGTAGTAATTCCTTTTGTCCCTCATCATTTAGGTGTTGTAGCGGTTGGACAAATGTTAAGAGCACTATATCAAAGTTCGAAAACACAAGAGCGTGAAATTGCAGATGTGTCAATTTTACCAGTAATGTTTAATCCCCATATAAATGAACATAAAGAGTCTCTAGAAAAAGTAAAAACATCTTTTGGAAAAGAGAAATTACTATCTCCTATTGGTGTGGATATTAAACTCGCAAAACAGTTTGAGTTGGGTTCACCTATTATACTTGATGAAAAACGTTCTAAGGGTATGAAAGACTATCAAAAATGTGTAGAAACTCTTGTGAAAAGAGTTTCTCAAACAGATAGTAAGAGTTAAAATAAAATTCTTATAAGAAGATTTCAATAGCTCGTTGTAAATCTTCTTGTGTATCAATTCCAAAACCAGTTGAAGCCACTTTAACCATAGTAATCTTTTTTTGATGATAGATTGCACGAAGCTGCTCGAGTTTCTCGATATCTTCTATAGGTGCATCCTTGAGTGAACAGAACTCTTTTAAACTTTTTTTAGAAAACCCATAAATTCCAATATGTCCAAAGTACTTTGCCCCACCACCTTGGTTGTATGGAATAGCTGAGCGAGAGAAATAGATAGCATTATCAGAATCATCTAAAACAACTTTAACAAGATTCGGATCTTGCGCAGAGTCTGAATTTATTGCATTATAGCAACTCCCCATGATAAAAGGTTCCTTGAGTGCTTGAAGTGATTTTAGCTTTTGAATTAACGATTCAACAACATCAGGTTCAATAAAGGGTTCGTCAGCTTGAACATTTATAATAAGCTCGTCATCAGCTAGTTCTAAAATAGTAGCACATTCATGTATTCTGTCCGTACCACTTTTATGTGTTGTAGATGTAAGCATAGCTTCAATACCATGCTCTTTACATATTTCGATGATTTTTTCATCATCAGCAGCTACAACAACTCTATCTAGATGAGCAACTCTTTTTGCAGTGCGAACAACCATTGGAAGTCCACCGATATCAACAATAACCTTTTGAGGAAAGCGTGTTGATGCTAAACGTGCAGGAATAATAATCATTTAATGCCTTTAAGTTATAATTACAAAATTATATCTAAACATAAGGCTCTTTTGACTTCATGAAACTTTATCAACCTCTAAGTGGTTATTTCTATAACTCTGATTCTCTTTTTCTTCATGATTTTATAAATGGTTTAAATCCTAAGGGTAGAGTACTCGATGTTGGTGCTGGTTGTGGGATACTTGGACTTTTAGTAGCAAGAGACAATCCAACTATAACAATTGAAGCTGTAGAAAAGCAGAATATTTTTTTCCAATATGCGAAAAGAAATGCGCAAATGAATAATATAGAGTATACACTTTACGAAAATGATTTTATTAATTTGGATGAAAATAGAAAATATGACTATATTATCTCAAATCCACCATATTATCCAGAAGGAACAAAACAGAGTGAAAATGAAATTTTAGCTAACGCAAGATATAATTCAAATCTTCCTTTAAAGGAATTCTTCAAGAAAGTATCACGCTTATTAAACCCACATTCTCATTTTATTTTTTGTTATGACCCAGTAGTTTTTGGAGATATATGTATAGCATTAGAAAAGGTTAAAATGAGAGTAGTAAATGTTCGTTTTGTACATTCTAAGGAGAATAAGCACTCATCTCTTGTTTTGATTCATGCAAGAAATGGTTCAAAGTCAATGATGAAAGTAATGCCACCTTTATTTACATATAGTGGTGAAAATATTTCAAAAGAGACTCAAAATATATATGCAAAATCAAATACAGAGAGTATTAAATGTCAATTATAAGTAAAGAAGATTATCCATATGTATTTAATTCAGATGCTTGTTCAAGTTGCGAAGGAAGATGTTGTACTGGAGAGAGTGGTTATATCTATGTTAGTAAAACTGAAATTTATGCAATAGCAAAACTTTTAAATTTAAGTATTAATGATTTTGGAGTAAAATATCTTTTTAAAAAAGGGTATAAATATTCTATAAAAGAGATACTACATAAAGAATCATATGAGTGTATCTTTTATGATAGAGAATTAAATACTTGTAAAATATATGAAGCAAGACCTTCACAATGTATGACATTTCCATTTTGGGATTATTTTAAGAAACATGTAGATGAGCTTAAACAAGAGTGTCCAGGGATACTAGATGCATAAAATTATTTTATTTGTTATATTGGTTTTATTTACAACTTCTTGTTCTGTTTCTGAACCAAAATTTAAAAAATTAAATACTAAAGCTTTTGAAGAAGAGGATATATACATTTTACTTGCTTTAAGAGCAGAAAAGCTTAAAGAGTATGATAAAGCATCAGAGATTTTTTCTCAACTATATGCAAAATCAAGTAAAAAAGAGTATCTATATCGTTCTTTAAATGATGATTTACTTTTGAAAAAAAATGAACTTTTGATACAAAGAGTAGATAGTAGACTTAAAATTGAAAAATTTGATGCTCAATTAATAAGATTTAAAATCATTGCCTTAATAAATCTTTATCAGTTAGATGAAGCGATATCATTAAGTGTAGCTCTCGCTGCACAAACAAAAGAAGAAGCTGACTACTTGTTAACAAGTGAAATTTATATTAAACGCCAAGAATTTGATTTGGCAGTTAAATATTTAGAATCAGCTTATGCTTTGAAGCATAGTGAAAAGATATTGGATAAAATGTCAATTATTCTTTATGTTAATCTTACTCGTAAAAAAGAAGCAATAGCACATCTTGAAACATACTCAAGAATGATGGGATGTTCAAGATTAATTTGTTCAAGGTTAATTTCTATATATAGTAATGAAAATAATATAGATGGATTACTTTCTACATCTTTAAGATTATACAAGGTGGATAAATCACCTGAACTAGCAGCTAAAATTGTTCAATACTATTCGTATAAACGAGATTATAGTAAGTTGTTAATATTTTTAGAAGAATCTCAAAGTAATAATGAAGTTTTATTACAACTGTATGCATCTTCAAAAAGTTATAAAAAAGCGCAATTATTAGCAAATCAACTATATAAAGAGACTAGTGATTATAATTATCTTGGAAAAAGTGGAATATTTGAATATAAAAGTGCAGATGTAAACTACTCAAAAGAGCTTTTGACTAGTGTTATTTCTAAATTAACAGAAGTTGTTAAGAATGATCCACAGCCAATATATTTAAACTATTTAGGATATATTTTAATAGATCATAGTTTAGATATAAATCAAGGAATGCAATATATAGACGAGGTTTTAAAACTTCAACCAAATTCTGGATATTATCTAGATTCAAAGGCATGGGGTTATTATAAACTTGGAAAATGCCGAAAAGCCAAAGAAATTATGAATCATGTATTAAAGTTAGAAGGTGGGTCTGATATTGAAGTTACAAGTCATATAGAAAAGATAGATAAATGTTTAAATAAAAATAATAAAGGTGAAAAATGATTTTAGATGATATTATAAAAAAGACAAAAGAAGATTTGGTAAAAAGAGAGAAAGAATTTTCTCTTGATTGGTTAGGTCGATCATTGGCATTTAATGCAAGAGTACCCCGTGATGTAATACCTTTTTTACAAGCTACACAAGAAGATCCATATAGAATAATAAGTGAAGTGAAAAAAGCTTCCCCCTCTAAAGGTATTATACGTGAAAACTTTGATCCTATAGCAATAGCACAAGCCTATGAGCGTGGAGGTGCAAGTGCCATTTCGATTTTAACTGAACCACATTTTTTTCAAGGAAACTTAGATTATTTAGGTGGAATTAGACGTTATGTAGGCATTCCACTTTTAAGAAAAGATTTTATTGTCTCTAAATATCAAATTCTTGAAGCAATGGTTCATGGAGCAGATTTCATTTTACTTATCGCTGCTGCCCTTTCTAAAAAAGAGCTAAAAGATTTACTTGCTTATACAAGACACTTAGGAATGGAAGCACTTGTTGAGGTACATGATAAACCAGATTTAGTAAAAGCTATTTATGCAGGAAGTGATATTATAGGAATTAATCATAGAAACCTTCAAACATTTGAAATGAATATGAATCTCTCTTATGATTTAATTCCCCTTATTCCAAATGGTAAAATTATTGTGGCAGAGAGTGGAATATATGAACATGGTCAACTTGAAGATTTAAGTAAGGCTGGAGTAGATGCTTTTCTTGTCGGAGAATCTTTGATGCGAACTGATGATGAAGAAAAAGCATTAAAAATATTAAAGAATGGAAAGGTATAAATAGATGAAAATTTCACTTGTAATTACTACTATAGCTATTGGATTATTATTTACGGCTTGTACGCAAGAAACACAAAATAAAATAGGACGAAGTATCCAAAATTGGACAGGAACTAATGGTGTATTAGATGTATATATGGGAGAGAAGCTTGTACAGCGTTTTATAAAAATTGATAAATTATCTACTGCAGTTGCAACAGATGGTGGTGAATCAAGAAATTATAGATATGGATATGGTTATCTTGATTTAAATCAAAATTATAAAGTTGACAGTGGAGAGAAAAAACTCTATTTTGAGATAAGTAATTTTTCAACATCTTATGTTTTTTATGATAATCCTGGAGAATAAATATGGATGTTATAAATCTATTTAAATATCTTGTTAATTCAAAAAGTGAAACCCCAAATGATGGCGGTTTACTTGATTTTATAGAAGAATACTTAGCAACTTATAATGCTGTGAGAATTGATGTAAATGATGTTAAAAATCTTTTTATATACAAAAAATTTGGTGAAGGTGAGCATCTCTGTTTTGCTGGTCATGTAGATGTAGTACCTGCTGGTGATGGGTGGGACACTAACCCTTATGAAGCTGTTGAAAAAGATGGATTTATTTATGGTCGTGGAACACAAGACATGAAGAGTGGAGTTGCAGCATTTACTCAAGCATTAAAAGATACAAAAGAGTTCAAAGGAACTCTTTCTTTAATGTTAACTTCTGATGAAGAAGGTGAAGCAGTTGACGGAACAGTTAAAATTTTAGAATTCTTAGAAAATAATGATTTACTTCCAGATGCTGTAGTCGTGGCTGAACCAACATGCGAAGATAAATTTGGCGATGCTATAAAAGTAGGACGTAGAGGTTCTATAAATGGATATATAACTGTAAAAGGAAAACAAGGACATGCTGCATATCCTGAAAAAGCAATAAATCCTATTCACAATATTTCCAAAGTTCTCGGGAATATAGCAGGTGTTAATTTAGATAATGGCGATGAGTTCTTTTCACCAAGTAAGTTTGTTATAACCGATATTCGTTCTGGAATGGAAGTTACTAATGTTACACCTAATGAACTTAGAATGATGTTTAATGTACGAAACAATACCAAAACTACACAAAAAGAAATAACAGACTTTATTACTAATCATTTTAAAAATTTAAGTTATGACCTCCGTTTAACACAAGGTTCTTATCCTTTTAAAACAAATACAGATACAAAATTAGTAAAAAAAATAGATGAAGCTATTAAAAGTATAACAAATATTAAAACAAAACATTCAACTGCTGGTGGTACTAGTGATGCACGTTTTATTGCTCCATTAGGTGTAGATGTAATTGAATTTGGTGTACGTAATGACACTATCCATTCTGTAAATGAAAAAACTACACGTAAGGAAGTTGAAGATTTATACAGTGTATTTAAAAAATTAATTGAGGTATGGAATTAATATGAAGTATATAATTATATTGATGTTATTATCGTTATCTCTTCTAGGGGATAACTTAAATTGGTCAAATAACTATGCTCAGGGTTTATTAGATGCCGAGAAAGAGAATAAAATTATTTATATACTAATAACATCTCAATCCTGTAAGTGGTGTCGTAAGTTTGAATCAACAACCTTGCAAAACGAATTAATAAAAAAAAGACTGTATAGTGAATTTATTACAATACATCTTTCTCGTGATGAAGATATAATACCGAGTATATTTAAAACAGCACCTATCCCTCGTCACTATTTTGTAAGTAAAGAAGGAAAGATAATATATAGCTCTTTAGGGCATAGAGGTATTGAGTGCTTTGATTCATTTATGGATAATGCTCACGAAAGATTAAAATTAAATAAGGAATAATATATGAAATTAGTACAAACATCAAAGGCCCCATCTGCGATAGGACCTTACTCTCAAGCGGTAGTAGCAAATGGAATAGTTTATACATCAGGTCAAATAGCACTTACACCAGAGGGTGGTGATGAGCTTTTAAGTGAAGATGTTATTGTTCAGGCTGTAAGAGTTATGAAAAATCTTGAAGCGGTACTTTTAGAAGCAGGAAGTTCATTGGATAATGTTTTAAAAACTACAATATTTTTAGCAAGTATGGATGATTTTTCTTTAGTGAATGAAATTTATGAAGAAGCATTTGGAGCACATAAGCCAGCTCGTGCAACAGTTGCGGTCAAAACTTTGCCTAAAAATGCATTAGTAGAGATAGATGCGATAGCCTTAGTTCAGTAATTAAATAAAACTTAAAGCTTATTTGAGTATAATTGCGAACTTTATTGTAGAAATACATATTTATTTAAGGACCATAGATGTACGCAATTATTAAAAATGGTGGAAAACAGTATAAAGTTTCAGAAGGTGATGAATTATCACTTGATAAAATGTCACTTGAAGCTGGTAGCACTTTAGAAATCAAAGAAGTTTTAGCAGTTAACGCTGGTGAACTTAAAATGGGAGCTCCTTTTGTTGAAGGCGCTGTAGTTACTGCTGAAGT
>Ga0256826_1000094_pt1 | contig 44366 bp, 41 predicted proteins | sample CV79metaG_FD_185975 | JGI IMG/M metagenome (GOLD analysis project Ga0256826, IMG submission 185975) | Hydrothermal vent microbial communities from East Pacific Rise, Pacific Ocean - CV79 | ecosystem: Environmental > Aquatic > Marine > Hydrothermal vents | place: Pacific Ocean: East Pacific Rise...
ACCATTAAAGTGTGCGTCCAGACATCCCCTTCTGGATGGTAAGTAGGATCTTGAGGAACCCCTACGAGTGCTTGCAGTTCAGCAAAATATGGCAACATCTTTAGCTCTTGCATCAACTTAAAACCGATAGAGGGCTTTGGACTCTTTAGTAGTAGCTTTTTGATCTCTTCAAAGACCCGCTCTTTGGGCAGTTCATCCAACATCTTTTGAGCAACCATCTTATGGGCTAACACTTTAAAGTCAGCCGTCACTGTTAAAGCAAAACGCCCTGCAAACTGAACCCCACGATAGAGTCGCAAAGGATCCTCTACAAAAGTCTCAACATCAACGACCCGCAGAATCCTAGCATTAAGATCATCTTGACCTCCATAAGGGTCTAAAAGGTGCTTTGCTTTAAGATCATACCCCATCGCGTTGATGGTAAAGTCCCGTCGTCGCGCGGCCTCTTTAAAGCTTAAAGTGCTATCGATACGCACTTCAAAGCCCCTATGTCCTTGGGCCACTTTTTTCTCCAAGCGGGCTATAGAGAAGTCTACATCAAGCCCCGAGAGCTGTAGTTTTAATACCCCAAAACTCTTACCCACACTGTTGATCTGACCAAAAGAGCTGAGTAGTTGTTCTAACTGCTCAAGATCATCAACATCAAACACCTCTATATCAATATCTTTGGAAGCTAAACCAAGCAGTGTATCGCGTATATATCCCCCTACAATAACAGGGCGACATCCCTTTTCAATAAGGTGTTCAACAATCTCTAAGAGCGCTAATGGGGTCTTTATCATCTCAACATTATAACCCATAGCGGCTTCTACTTACCGTCTGTTCGCTTCATCTTCTTGATCGAAAAACCAAAGCGTGATCCCGCTCCCACCTTGCTCTCTATGATCAGTTTAGAGTCATGAAGCTTCAAGATGTAACTCACTATAGCCAGACCAAGACCCATGGAGTTATCCCAACTGTTTTTGTCTACACGGTAGAACTTTGATGCCACCTTATCAAGATCTGCCTCAGCAATACCCAAGCCCTTATCGGCCACCATGACCTTTGTATCACTAATGGAGATCTCTACATCTTCTTGAGAGTACTTTAAAGCATTGTCTACCAAGTTAGTCAGTACATTGTCTAACATCTCTTTATCTGCAAAGATACGACATGACGCCCCTTTAAAGTGGATCTCACGATCACGATACTTAGAAGAGAGGTTTAAGATGACATCTTGGATCAGTTCAACGATATCAAACTCAGTCGGACGGATAGAGAGATCATTGTTCTCTAGCTTAACCGAAAAAGCGAGGCGATCGATCATATTGGAGATCTTACGAGAGTTAGAGAGAATCTTCTCTAAAAACCGTACACGCACTTTTGAAGTGACATCAGGATCATCCAAAAGCGTATCGGTATACCCTACAATAGCAGCCAATGGGTTCTTAAACTCGTGAGAGATTGCAGATAAGATATCATTGCGTTGTTTGTTGACCAGGCGCAACTTGGCCGTATATTTACGTTTTTGTTTGTCTCGGTTTGAGAGCTTTTTTGCCAGATCTTTTAGGTTGAGTGCGATGTGTAAAAACTCTTGAAAGTAGGCTGTTTTGATGATGGCTTTGTAGTTTTTGTTGGAGATCTCATCAAGATACTTTACGATCTGGTTGATATCGTAACGTACCCGCTTACTCATCTGATACGCCACCATCAATCCCACCACCATAAAGATGATAAAGATGATGATCAGACGGATCCAGAGGGTATAAAAACTCGACATGATGGTGTTAAGAGGGGTTGCCAAACGAAGGTAGAGGGTCTCTGTATCGACCATGATCTTTTTAGCAACATAGAGATAATCGATATGTGTGGTGACAGAGTAACGGGTCTGTACGCCTAAGCCTTCAAGAGCGGCTTGAATAATCTCTGCACGATCACTGTGGTTTTGCATGGTATGCTTATCACTGTTGCTATCTGCTAAGACAACACCATCTTCAGCGATAAAAGTAACCCTATAAGTCACACTTTCATGAATATTGGCAGCAATAGAGTCAAGATCATCGACATGGAGATCTTGCATCTGCATCAAAGCGATACTGTATTCAAGTTGCTGGGTGTTCTCTTTAATGACAAAAGCTTTTAAGGTGTAGTAACTTACAAAAGAGGAGACAATAAAGGTGGCCATAAAAAGACCGACCATATTGGCAAAAAAGAAGTGGTGAAGTTTTAACACAAGGTATACCCTACCCCACGAACCGTCTTGATATACTCTTTATCTTTATCGGGGTCGATCTTCTCTTTAAGACGGTTGATGGCGACATTGACCGTACGATCTTGATAGATGGCATCACCACCCCAGACATGTTCAAGCAGATAATCACGATCTAAGACGATGTTTTGATTGTTGATGAGGGTATAAAGTAGATCAAACTCTAGCTTGGTGAGTTCAATGTTTTGAGCGGCTATAAAGAGCTCGCGTGAGCCCAAGTCTAGTCTCATATCTCTATAGATCACTTTACCTTCACTCTTATCTTTTTGGGTTCGTTTTAAGATCGCTTTGATACGTAAGATGAGCTCTTTCATGTTGAAGGGTTTGGTCATGTAGTCATCTCCACCACGCTCAAAACCCTCTTCAATATCACTCTCTTTGTTTTTAGCACTTAAGTAGATCACCGGTGTTTCTACACCCTTATCACGCATCTGTGCTACAAACTCACTCCCCTCGACTCCAGGAAGGTTACGATCCATGATAAGCAGAGCAACACGCTCCTCTTCTAAAAGTTGCGCAACACTCTTTGTGCTTCTAAAACCCATGGTCTCATACCCTGCTTTTTCAAGGTTATACTCAATGAGTTCTAATATATCCTCTTCATCTTCTACAATAACAACAAGTGCAGACATTAACCTTCCTCACACATCAATCCATATAGATTTTGATCTTAACTCATGAACATGATTTACTACTATAGTGTACCAAGAATAGAGACATACACAACTGAAAGTTTTTTTATCTGTGTTAAGTAGAACATCACATTTTTAAGCTTTGATCTTAAGACATTAAAGCTTATTTGTAACATAAAAAAGGTTAAGGGATTTATAGTGTTGAAGAGGGTGCCACCGAGGTGGCACAAAAAAGTTTACGTTGTAAAAAGGGGTTGTCTTAAGACATGATACCTTCGATGATATAAAATATTGCCGCCGATAGTAGCGCTGCTGCAGGTACTGTAATAACCCATGCTGCCACGATCTTCATGATCGCACTACGCTTCACGTATTTTGCTTTTTTAGCACGTTTAAGGTGCTTCTTTTCAGACTTGATCACAGCTTCTTCTTCTTTGATCAGCTCTTTAAGCTCTTTGATACGTGCTTTGTCATCATCACTGCTCATCTCTTTTGCTTTTAGCTCTTTAAGTTCTTTGAGCTCTACTTTGTAACTCTTTTTGATTTTTTTGTCCTCTTTTATCTTCTGCTCTTCTGCTTCAATACGCTCTTGCGCTGTTGTCGTTGAAAGAAACTCACGTAAGAAACCAACACCAAAGATACCACCAATGGCAATGTGTGTTGAACTTACAGGAAGACCCAACTGAGAAGCAATAATAACCGTGATCGCTGCCGCCATAGCAACAGAGTAAGCACGGATCTGGTTAAGCTCAGTGATCTCACTACCTACTGTACGTACAAGCTTTGGTCCATAAAGTGCCAAACCAAGAGAGATACCAATAGCACCAACCAACATGACCCAGATAGGGATCGATGCTTTTGATGAGATACCTGCATTTTGAACCGCATCAGCAACAGCAGCCAATGGCCCAATCGCATTCGCAACATCATTGGCACCGTGTGCAAAACTAAGTAGTGCTGCAGCAAAGATCAATGGAATGGTAAAGAGTGAGTTGGCATCTTTAGCTGTGTTGTCCAACTTAGCAGAAGCCTTTTTAACCATTGGTTTTACAATGACAAAAGTAATAACTGCCGTAATAAGGCCTATGGTAAGACCATGTGTCAATGTTGGTTTTTTTGTCATCTCAACCGCAATAGGAGAGATGGCGTTAAAAGTATCTACAATACTTGGCCAGATCTTTTTAAGACCCTTAAGTGTTAAGTATGTTGCAAAAGCAAAACTCATCAATGAGACATAGATAGGTACCATCTTGTTCATCGCTGCAAGGCGATCTTCTTTATAAAGAATGGTCTTTTTGATCGTAAACAAGAAAAGCGCAGCGATCACACCACCAAGAACAGGAGAGATGATCCATGAAGCAGCGATCTTACCCATCGTACCCCAAGAGACAATACCAAAACCAGCAGCAGCAATACCACCACCCATAACACCACCAACAATAGAGTGTGTTGTCGAAACAGGAGCACCCACTTTAGTTGCGATGTTCAACCAAAGACCACCAGCAAGTAGTGCTGATGTCATGGCCCAAATAAACTGAGAGACATCTACAAACTGTGAAGGATCGATGATCCCTTTTTTGATGGTACTGACAACATCACCACCTGCGATCAAAGCACCTGAAGCTTCGAAGATCGCAGCAATGATGATAGCACCACCCATAGTCAGTGCTTTAGAACCTACAGCAGGTCCTACATTGTTTGCAACATCATTGGCACCGATGTTGAGTGCCATATAAGCACCAAAAAGTGCTGCTATCGCTAAAAAGGCTTGGTTTTGTGCTCCGGCATTAATACCAAAAGCGTACCAAAGTACGAGTGCCATAAAGGCAAATGCCATTCCTAAACGTAAAAAGTCGTTTTGACTACTTTTTAACGCTTTTTTTTCAATTTTTTCGATAGTGTGAATATTCATAGATATCACTCCTCAACATTTTAGTGTTGAAATAGTGCCGTAGAAAGATTACACAAAGGTTACAAGCTTGGTATCTTTAATATTGTAGAGGTAAATAGACCCTTATAGGGTCTGAAAGAGGGTTTATGTTGTAGCGATTTTAGAGCTATCGATCTCTATGACCGTATGAACATTACCGCGTGGCTCATAGTCAGCAACGATCTTCATGTACTTTGGTTTGAGCTTACGCTCTAAGATCTCATAGATCTCATTGGCACTGTTCTCATGAGAGACATGCTTATCTCTAAATGAGTTAATGTAGAGTTTGATTGCTTTAAGTTCTACCACATACTCATCTGGAGTATACTCAATATAGATCGTTGCAAAGTCTGGGTAGCCACTACGTGGACACAGACAGGTAAACTCAGGTAATGTCATCTTGATCAGATAATCTCTTTTGTGTTGGTTGGGCCAGATCTCAAGATCTTTTTCAACATCAAAATCATTTACAATTTTTTCGCCATATTTCATTTTAGTTCCTCATCTTGTGCTATAAAAGCTTCTAGTGGTGCAATTTTACCCAGATATTTTCCTTGAGAAAAATCAATACCGATCTTATTAACAAACTGCATACCGATCTCATCTTCAACCATACGAATCCATGAGCGCATCTTAAAGTTATGAACAATGACATTAAGACCCATCAAAATATTTTGTATACTTTGCTCTTGGATATTTTTACCATATAAGGTATCAAAACGGATGATATCGACCTCTAACTCTTTTAGGGTGATCATGGCACTTTTGTATGAGCCTAAGTTATCCATAGCAATGTAGATGCCCATGCGTCTATAGGCCTGTAAAAGATCATTGTAACGTCGGGGTTGATGGTAATGTTCTTCTTCATTTAAGATAAAGATAATACGACCACTCACATGCTCATTATGACGAATCAAGGTATCGGCCTTTTCATAAAAAGCATTGTTACGTACGGTTACGGGAGAGAGAGGGATCGCAACCATAAGATGATAAGGGATCTTTTGCATCTGCTTGGTGATCGACTCTAAGATCATCTCATCATACTTACGACTAAGACCCAAACGCTTCACTATAGGGATAAACTTGTTTTGGTGGATCAGCTTGTTCTCTTCATCTAAGAGTTTGATACTTGCTTCTAAAAGTGCATCACTCCCTTTTTCTTGAACCATCTGGTACATCACAGAGAAGTGTTGGGTCTGAATGGCATTAATGACAGAGGCTTCAAGTTTGGTTGGATCTATCTCATCCTCATCAAGACGCTGTTTAAATGCATTTTTCTCATTAACACGGTCAAAAAGATGGGTGATAAGCTGATCGAGGTCTTGGGAGTAGTTGTTATCTACAATCGCTGAGGCAAAACTAACCTCGATCTCATCAACTGTTCTGTTTTCAAACTTTAGACACATAAGATCTAAGATATTTTGATACTGCTCTTTAGCACCCTCAAGACCGATCAAAAAGTCTGAACCTTTGTAATGTCCAATAGGAAACTTCTCTACACCCTTCTCATGGAGGTAATCTCCAATCCACTGCCCCACTTCGTAAAGTACCTTATCTCCCTGCTGTACACTATAGTGAGTGTTGATATCAGTAAGGTTTTGAACACTCACTAAAAAAATGGTGTACTCATCTTTAAGGATACGTTTTCTAAAGTAATTGATCAGATATTCACGGGTGAAAGTGTGGGTCACACCATCTGTGATCTGCTCTTGTTCACCTTGATAGATCAGATAAAAAATATAGTAGATCATTGCTCCAAAAACAGCAATGGTTGTAATGATAAAGTGGTTGGGGATCTGCTCAGCTTCCATAGAGAAAAAACTGATGGAGACGATCAGAAAAAGGATAAAGATAGGAAGCCCTATACGAAGGGCCAGTTTAAATCGTTGCTCGCGCTCTCTTGCTTGAGGCAGTAACATCTAAGACCTAGACGTCGAGATGCTTAACATCTTTAGCATGTGTCTCAATGTACTTACGACGAGGCTCAACTTCATCACCCATAAAGAGTGTAAAGGCGTCGCTTGCTGCTTCTGCATCTTCGATATTAACACGTAAAAGTACACGGTTCTCAGGTGTCATCGTGGTCTCCCAAAGTTGTTCTGGGTTCATCTCACCAAGACCTTTGTAACGCTGAATGTATGAACCTTTTTGTGCATAATCTTTAATATCAGTGAGTGTATCTAAGATATCACCACCTTTAAGATCGATATCCCAGTCTGCAATCTTCTTGTATACATAAAGAGCTTCTGTAAAGTGTGGAGCAGAGAAAAGATCATCATTAATCTTTAGCTCTTCCATACCATCATCAGTCTGTACAAAAAGATGGATCTCCTCTTCTGTCACTAACTTAGAAAGAATGTTATTTCCACGTGCATCTAAGAACTTCTGTATCTCTGCCATCAAAGCATCTGACTTCAAACCAATAAGGTCAGAGTTTTCAATGAAGTGACGGATCAATTTAACAAGAGCGTAGCGACGCTCAAGAGCATTAAGTGAACCTTGATAGTGATCTACCATCTTAAAGAAAGAGACCAAGTCATTGTGTCCTACACCATCAATGTCTAAAGACTCAATACCATTGTCAATCAAGAACTCATTCATCATGGCATCATCTTTAAAGTAGATCTCTTTTTTACCTTTTTTGTAACGGTAAAGTGGTGGTTGTGCAAGATAAAGGTAACCATTTTCTACGATCTTTGGAAGGTAACGGAAGAAGAACGTCAACAGCAGTGTTTGAATGTGAGAACCATCAACATCCGCATCGGTCATGATGATGACTTTGTGATAACGGATCTTCTCTTCATTAAACTCTTCACCAATACCACAACCTAAAGCAGTGATCATGTTAGTGATCTCGTCTGATTTTAAGATCTTGTCCAAACGTGCTTTTTCAACATTTAAGATCTTACCTTTAAGTGGTAAAATCGCTTGGAAAACACGGTCACGTCCCTGTTTGGCTGAACCACCCGCAGAGTCGCCCTCCACCAGGTAGATCTCAGAGATTGTTGCATCTTTACTTTGACAATCTGCCAACTTACCAGGCAATGTTCCAACACTCATAGAGTCTTTACGACGGGTTAGATCACGTGCTTTTTTCGCTGCTTCACGACCTTTAGCTGCTAAAAGTGCTTTTTGAACGATAGATCTTGCTTCTGAAGGATTCTCTTCAAAATATTTTGAGAGTTGCTCATACACTGCTTTTTGAACCAATGGACGTACATAAGTATTACCTAGTTTACCCTTTGTTTGGCCCTCAAACTGTGGTTCTGGAACACGTACAGAGACGATACAAATCATACCCTCTTTAACATCATCACCACTGATAGAGACATCTTTCTCTTTAGCATTACCATTGTTTTTATTGTAAGTACTAATAACACGTGTTAAACCTGCTCTAAAACCTGCCTCATGGGTACCACCATTTGGAGTACGAATATTGTTGACAAAAGAGTAAAATTTTTCAGTGTAATCATCATTGTACATAAAGGCAATATCTATCTCAATATCTTCTACTGCTGATGAGAAGGTAAATGGAGATGCAACTTGTGTCTTTTTATTGAGATCTTCTACATACTGCTTGATACCACCTTCAAAGTGATAAATCTCTTCAGTATTGGTACGTTCATCTTTAAAAATGATCTTGATCTGTGGGTTAAGGTATGCAAGTTCTTTAAAACGACGTGCTAGATACTCATACTCAAAAGTAACAGTCTCTGTAAAGATGGTAGGATCTGCTGCAAACTCGATGGTTGTACCATGTTTACGTGTCTTACCTACAACTTCAAGAATCTCTTGAGGAATACCCTCTTTAAAATCTTGTTCAAAGATCTCTCCATTACGGTGAATGGTCATCTTAAGATCAGCAGAGAGTGCATTAACTACAGAAACACCAACACCATGAAGTCCACCAGAAACCTTATAGGTATCTTTGTCAAACTTACCACCAGCATGAAGAACTGTTAAAACAACAGTTGCTGCTGACATTCCTTCTGTTGGGTGCATATCGGTAGGAATACCACGACCATTATCTGAGACTTTACATGTCCCAGTTTTGGTTAAAGTGACATTGATCGTATCACAGTGTCCTGCCATCGCCTCATCAATAGAGTTGTCAATGACTTCATAGACCAAGTGGTGAAGACCACGATGACCAGTATCACCAATATACATACCTGGGCGTTTACGAACTGCTTCAAGTCCTTTAAGGACCTTAATATTACTTGCGCCGTAGTTTTGTTCAGCCATACTCACTCCAAAAATAAAAAGATCTCTTCGAAAATATTACATTTTTGAGATGTAAAATTTTCAGAGTAACCCTAATACTAAAATTTGCTCTTATATTAGCGTAGAGAAGCCTAAAAACGCTTTAAAATGACATTTTGATAGTTTTTTATGATTAATTGAGAATTTTAAGAATTAGAGGAGATATGGCATTTTAAAAAAGGAGTTAAAACTCCTTACGTTAGATAACAATTGGCATAACAATTGTTTTGAAGTTTTCATCTTCTAATACAAATGGCATATTGGCTTCATTGAGTCCAATATTGAATGCACTGTTTGCAGTGTTAGAGATAAAATCTAAGATATAACGAGAGTTAACTGCTATGCTAAAAGGTGTTTCAAAACCAGACTCAAAAGCAAGTTCAGTTTTTGCTTCAATATTATCATCACTTAAACTTTCAAACTCTATAAAATTGGCATGAAATGTTATCTTAAGATCATTAGAGATGGTTGTGATCTGTTTGATAGCATCAATCATTGCTGCTTTAGGCAACATGAAGTTTTTAGAGACCTCTTTAGGAATGATACGTGAATAATCGGGAAACTTACCATTGATAAGTTTGGTAAAGAAAGTGTATTGATCAGAGTGGATGATAAGGTAAGTCTCATCATAATAGATATCGATCTTAGAGCCAAAGAGTTTTTGAATCTCTATGATTGCTTTTTTAGGAACAATGAGAGAGAGCTCTTTTTCAGAAGTTTGAACTACGTTGACTACAGCTAGGCGACGGGTATCTGTAGAGACAAAGTTGATATGATCTTTTTGGATATCAATCAATGCACCATTGAGTTCGAACTTAGGATTATTGGTATCTGCTGCAGGGGTGATCTTTTTAAGTGATTCGATTAGTACTTTAGAATCGATCTCGATACGTGGTTTATCTGTAAAGATTGGAAATGCAGGAAAATCAGTAGCATTAAAAGTAGGCAGTTTAAAGTTAGAGTGACCTTGTTGGATATGTAAGGTGTTTTGAACACTCTCTAAAACCACTTCGCTCTCTTTTAAGATACGGATGATATCGAGAAGTTTTTTACCATTAGCAGTAATGGATCCACTCATCTCAACAGAGACTTGAGTACTCTCAATAACAAGACCAACTTCATAGTCTGTAGCTTTTAAAACAAGAGAGGTTCCCTGTACTTCAATAGAGATATGAGAAGTGATCTGAGACGTATCTTTTTTTTCAAGGAAAGGTTGTAGATGGATAAGCATATTTTCTAGAACTGACTTAGCAATGGCAATGCGCATTGAAATTCCTTTTTATATAATAAATATTTTGTAGTAGTAATATAGCCCTGTGTAAAGGTGAATACTCTTACTTAAGCCCCATAGCATCGGCTTTGGGCGTGTGAATAACACTAAAGAGTTTATTCACATTTGTTCACTTCTCAAATTATATCTTTTTTTTAGTAGTAAAAAAAGTGTTGTTATATAGTTACACTTTATAAGTGTGTACTACTCCTCTCTAGAAGTGATGATTTTATTAGTCAACTCATCAATCTTTACTTTAAAATCTTCATCATTTTTAAGAAGTTCATTGATCTTTTTCATAGTATGACTAACAGCAGTGTGATCTTTCATCCCGAAGTATTTGGCCAGTTCTGGCATTGACATGGGTGTTAGTTCGCGAGAGAGGTAGATGGCAATACGACGGGTATAAACAATATTGCGACTACGGTTTTTAGAGCGTATTTCTGAGGGTTTGACATTGAGCTCTTTGGCAACAGTACTCATAATAAAATCTAGTGAGATATTGTCACGGCTCTCTTGAAGGCTCTCTTTAAGAACACTTTGTGCAAACTCGATGGTAATAGGTTGATGCATCAACTGGGCATAAGCATGAAGTTTAGAGAGGATCCCTTCGATCTCGCGTACGTTATGGTCGATGATGGTTGCAATATAGTTGATGACATCATGATCTAAGATAATACGATTGATCTCACACTTCTTTTGGATAATAGCGATCTTTGTTTCTAACTCAGGAGGTTGAATATCGGCAACAAGACCCCACTCAAAGCGACTTTTAAGACGGTCTTCTAGACCCGCAATCTGCTTTGGTTTTTTGTCTGCTGTCATAATGATCTGTTTGTGTTCGTTTCTGAGTGCTTCAAAGGTATGAAAGAACTCCTCTTGTGTTTGTGGTTTGTTAGAGAGAAATTGAACATCATCTATGAGTAAGACATCACATTTACGGTATTTTTCTTTAAAACGGTCCATTGTTTTGTTACGCATATGAGAGGTAAAATCATTTAAAAACTGCTCAACAGAGGTATAGATGATACTTTTGCCTTGATGTTGTAAGACATTACCTACAGACTGCATAAGGTGTGTTTTACCTAGCCCAACACCTCCATAGATAAAGAGAGGGTTATAGAGTTCGCCTGGCTTTTCACTAACACTTTTAGCAGCAGAGTAGGCAAACTGGTTTGAAGATCCTGGTACAAAGTTTTCAAAGGTATAAGATGGATTCAGAAGGGTGTGTTGTACCTTCTCTTCTACATTTTTTATGGTGTTTTTTGTATGGCTAGAAGTGGCAGTTTTAAGTTCAATACTAACAATAGGTTTGCTGCCACTTTTAACTTCAAAAAGATGGGATATTTTATCGGAGAACTTTCGATTGATATAGTTAGCGATCAGAGCATTGGGTGCATGAAAGATAGCATGGTTACTTTTAGAGAGTTTTGTAGAGAACTTTAGCTGTTTAATATAGCGTCTATAGTCGATCTCTGAGATCTCATCTTTTAACATTAATAGTATCTCTTCGCCAAGATTCATAGCTGCCCTTATAATTAGTCTATATCTTATCAATGTGAATAACCTAGAGGGGTTATTCACCTGTGAATATAATGTGAATTGGTATGTGAATAATACACTACTTTTCCTATATTGTGATAAAATCGGGTGTGAATAAAGTTATTCACAGGTGTGAAAAAAGAGTTTTTACAAAATTTATATCTAGGGATGAGATGATAAATATATTGGGAATCGATCCAGGAACACGAAACATGGGATATGCCATTATCTCTTTGGATAGAGGAAAGATTGCATTAGTAGAAGCGGGTTTGATCAAGATGGCTAAAGAGGAGTTGCAACTACAGATCCCTCAGATGACAGAAGCGTTGCAGCAGATCTTTAAAAGCCATGAGATCGATGAAGTAGCTATGGAAGATATCTTTTATGCACATAACCCTCAAACTGTGTTAAAATTAGCACAATTTAGAGGTGCAGTGATGTTGACACTGCTGCAAGAGTTTGGTCAGTTTCATGAGTACACACCTCTACAGGTCAAACGGGCATTAACAGGTAAAGGTAAGGCGGCTAAAGAGCAGGTCGCTTTTATGGTGCAACGTCTTTTAGGTATCAAAAAAGAGATTAGACCTTTAGATATCTCTGATGCCATGGCGGTAGCGATCACACATTCACAACGGGTAAAATTAAATAAGAAGTAAAGATGGTAACAAAACTTTTATCAGTAGCACTACTCAGCACTCTTTTAAATGCGCAAGATCTTCGTATTGATCAGGCATGGATGTTGGTTCAAGAACGAAATAATGGTCTTAAAGCTGCTCAAAGTGGTATTAAACACTCTGAGGTTATGAAAGAGGGTGCAGCATCAATGGTCTATATGCCTAAAGTTGATCTTCATGGCTCATATACCCATCTCTCTAAGCCAATCAATCTCGATGTGAGTGATCTCTCTAACGCAATCAGTGCGATATCGGGCGGCAGTATCAACCCTCCTTCTGAGTTAGACCTCAGTGAACAAGATATCTTTTTGGCCAATCTTTCCATTGTATGGCCAGTTTTTGCAGGGGGCAAAACCCTCTATCTTTCAGAGATACGTGATGCCCAGATCGATGCCTCTAAAGCAAAACTTGAACTGGTGAGAGAGAAGACCTTTGTCAAACTTGTGAAGTACTACTATGGTGCACAGATGGGTAAGGCTTACTATGAGACACGCATAGAGGTTGAAGAGACCTTTGCAAAGCACTATGAACATGCACAAAAGATGCAAGAACAAGGCCAGATTGCAAAAGTAGAGTTACTCAATGCTAAAGTGCAGTATGACAAGGCAAAGACAGAGACCATCAAGGCCCATCACAAATATACCATAGCAACTTCAGCACTAACTAAACTGCTTAAAGAGCAGCAAGTAAAGATGGATTCAACCCTTTTTATTAACACAGATCTTAAGCCTAAATCTTACTACATTGATAATGCGATTGAGAACTACCCTGCGCTGCATCTTCTTGATGCAAAACGTAAGCAAACGGGTTCAGTGGTTGATATACAAAAAGCAAACTATATGCCAACAGTGGTGGCTTATGGAAACTACAATCTTTATAGAGATGACTCGGTACTATCACAGTCAGCACCGGACTGGTTTGCAGGCGTAGCGGTCAATATCAACCTACTCTCTGCAACAGGAAGAAGTGAGAAGTATGAGGCAGCAAAGATTGTTGATCATGAACTTATGCTTTTACAACAACAGGCAAAAGAGGATCTCTCTATCTTAGTTGAGAAGACTTATAATGAAGTGATCTTATATCTTGATGAGTACCAATCACTAGACTCCTCTTTGGCTTTGGCCCAAGAGAACGTTAAGTTACGTCGGATTGCATTTAACTCAGGTCTTTCGACCTCTTTAGAGTTAAATGATGCAGAGCTTTTTTTAGCAGGGATCAAAACAGAGCGTCTTAAAGTGGCGTATGATTATATACAAAAGCTCTCTCACTTGATGATCTTAAGTGAAAGTAGTGAGGAGTTTATGAGATTGGCCCAAGAGGGTGAAGAGGTGGCAAGATGAGTCTAATAAGCAAAGTTATAGGTGTTGGGATTGTTATAGGTATGGTCTCTGGTGTGGGTTATGTTTTTTACAATGCATATCAGCCCAAACCCATACAACTTCAAGGGGAGATTGACGCACAGTACTACTCTGTCTCTTCAAAAGTACCTGGGCGTATTGATCATATCGGGGTTAAAAAAGGGGAGTTGATCAAAGAGGGTGATTTTATCTTTAGTATTAACTCTCCTGAAGTCCAAGCCAAGCTCAAGCAAGCAGAAGCAGCTAGAAATGCAGCAGGTGCTGTGGTTAAAGAGGCTGATAAGGGTGCACGTAAACAGCAGGTCGCTGCTGCTAAAGATCAGTGGCATCAAGCAAAAGAGGCTGAAAAGCTGTTGCATAAGACCTATACCCGTATAGAGAAGCTCTATAAAGATGGTGTGGTTGCTGAACAAAAACGTGATGAAGTCTACACAAAGTATAAAGCCGCGCAGTACCAGAGTAATGCAGCCAAGCAGATGTACTTGATGGCCAACGAAGGGGCCCGTGAAGAGCAAAAAGAGGCAGCACGGGCACAAGAGAATGTTTATGCAGGTAAGATCGATGAAGTCAATGCTTATATGGTTGAGACGGTGCAACATGCCCATCACGCAGGTGAGGTATCTCAGATCTTGATCCATGAAGGAGAGTTGGCACCTACAGGTTTTCCAGTTGTCACTTTAGTTGATGTCAATGACTCATGGGCAAAGTTTCATGTGCGTGAAGATCTTTTGCATTACTTTGAAAAAGGTAAGATTTTAGATCTTGAGATTCCTGCTTTACATCAGCGCTATCCTTTTGAGGTAACACATATTGCGGTGATGGGTGAGTATGCTACATGGCGTGCGGCTGAAGCTGGAAAAGGATTTGACCTTAAAAGTTTTGAGGTTGAGTTACGCCCTAAAGAGTCTATAGAAGGACTTAGAGTTGGGATGAGCGTTTTAATCCAATTTCCATGAATTTTTTTCAAAAGGTATGGTCTGTAACGCAGCTAGAACTTAGCACACTTAAAGCGCGTTGGTATATGCGCGCTTTTATCACTTGGTTGCCTCTGATTTTTTTTGGTTTGATCATCACAATCTTTTTTGCAGGAGTGCCGAGAGATCTTCCCGTTGGTGTTGTTGATCATGATAGCTCTCAACTTTCGCGTCTACAGCTTTCAAACATAGAGAGTTCTGCTACGCTACGTATAAAAAAACAGTTTAATGATGTTAAAAGTGCCTCATATGCGCTGCGTGCAGGAGATGTTTATGCCTTGGTCTTGATCCCTGAGCATTTTGAGCATGACCTTCGTAAAGGGATGCAACCTACCATCACCGTAATGCTCAATACACAGTTTATCTTGATGAGTAAGATCTTGAGTTCTGCTTTGAGTCAGGTCTTAATGAGTGGTGCAGCCACTATAGATTTTGTACAGGCTTTAGCGGTAGATCAACGACCTGAGTTGGCAAAGAGTGCAGTTGCACCTATACAGATGCAGGTCACCCCTTTTTTCAATACCTACAATAACTACTTTCTCTTTTTGGTGAGTGCGATGTTGCCTGCGATCTGGTCGATCTTTATAGTGCTTACGATGATCATCTCTTTAGGTGAGATGTTTAAAAACAAAAAAGAGAAGCTTTGGATGGAACATGCGGGAGGTTCTATGGCTGCAGCGATGATGGGTAAAATGCTACCTTATCTTGTGGTTGAACTCTTTTGGGGCTTGGGTATTGTTTACTTTGTTTATGGCGTGATGTCTTGGCCTTTTGCGGGTTCTTGGTGGATCTTGATGGGTGCGATGGTCTTGACGATTATTGTTTATCAGCTTTTGGCCTTTTTGTTTTATGCTTTAAAGTTTGAGTATGCTTCTGCTTTGAGTTTTGGTGCGGTCTATACAGCGCCTGCTTTTGCTGCGATGGGGATTACTTTTCCGATGCAAAACATGGGTTCGGTTGCACTTGCTTGGCATGATCTACTTCCCATTTCTCACTATATTCATGTACAGATTGCACAAGCCAATTATGGGGCACCGCTCTCAAGTGTAGGTGAGAGCTTTTTTGCCCTCTCTCTTTTCTTATTGACAGCGCCACTTCTCTACCTGCGTTATAGATCTGCTGCTAAAGGGTGGTGTGCATGAGTTTTTTTGAGCTACTTAAAGCAGAACTTCGTGCCATCTTTAGTGATAAAGATATCATACTAACCATCATTGGTGGGGTTCTTTTATACTCATTTTTATACCCTCAGCCTTATCTCAAAGAGTCTGTTACGGCTTTAAGTGTTGTGGTGATTGATGAGGATAAAAGTGATATCTCTCGTAAGATGGTCTATATGCTTGATGCCAGTCCACAGATCGAAGTCGAGAGTGGTTATATGAGTGAATACGAGGCCAAAGAGGCGATCATAAACAACAAGATCTCTGCTATGGTCATCATCCCTGAACATTACAAACGAGACCTTTATCTGGGTAAAGAGCCTGTGATCAGTGTGGGTGCAGATGCCAGCTACTTTTTGATCTATGGTGGCGTTGTTGAGGGTGCCATGCGTTCAGTCTTTACTCAAAGTGCGACACTTCAAGTGGGTGAATTGCTTAAAAAGAGTGTTCCTTTGATCACGGCCAAACAGCAATACACGCCTTTTAAAACGAACTTTATCAATACCTTTAATATCTCAGGTTCTTACATCAACTATGTTATTCCTGCTGTTTTTGTGTTGATCTTACAGCAGACAATGTTGATTGGGATGGCAATGCTTGGTGCAGCGCAATTGTCTCAACAGCGTCAAGGTAAACATGGTTATTACAACACACAAAGTGTTAGTGCTGTTATGGCAGCACGTTACCTAATCTTTGGTTTTATCTTTTTGGTACATATGCTCTTTTACTTTGGCTTCTCTTTTGAATTTTTTGGAGTACCACACATTGCTAAGATAGGAGATCTTCTGCTCTTTGGTTTTAGTTTTATAACAGCAGTAGCTGCTCTAGGCTTGTTTTTAGGTGCCCTTTTCAAAGAGCGTGTCTACCCAACACCCATCATCTTGTTGACCTCTCTGCCTTTGGTCTTTAGTGCAGGTTTTATCTGGCCGTTGGAGATGATGCCAGAGTGGATCATCATACTCTCTCAACTCTCTCCAAGTACGCCAGGGATTCAAGGCTTTTTACGCCTTAACCAGATGGGTGCTAGCTTTGAGCAGGTGATCATGCAGTTTGGAACACTTTGGATACAGACGCTTCTTTATGCTTCGATGGCCTACTTTCTTCTTAAGCGGAGTCGAAAGGCTAAGGACACTATGGTAAAATCTACCTCATAAAAGGTATCGAAAAATGAAACAGTATTTAGATCTTTGTAATAAAATCATCACTGAAGGGACGTGGATCAAAAATGATCGTACGGGTAAGAACTGTCTGACGTTGATCAATGCAGATCTTGAGTATGATGTAGGTAACAACAAGTTTCCTCTGATTACTACTCGAAAAAGTTACTTTAAGTCGGCTATTGCAGAGTTTATTGGTTATATTCGGGGTTATGACAGTGCTGCTGATTTTCGTGCACTTGGTACAAAGACTTGGGATGCTAACGCGAACTTAAATACGGTGTGGCTTAATAATCCGTACCGTAAAGGTGAGGATGATATGGGTCGTGTTTATGGGGTTCAAGGACGCTCATGGCAAAAGCCTGATGGTGGTCATATCGATCAGCTTAAAAAGATCGTTGATAACCTCAAAAAAGGGGTTGATGATCGTGGTGAGATCTTAAGTTTTTATAACCCTGGTGAGTTTCATATGGGTTGTTTGCGTCCTTGTATGCATACCCACACCTTTTCACTTGTAGGTGATACACTGCATCTAACCTCTTATCAGCGTTCATGTGATGTCCCTTTAGGTTTGAACTTCAACCAAGTACAGGTCTTTGTCTTTTTGGCACTGATGGCACAGATCACAGGGCATAAGGCAGGTAAGGCGTATCATAAGATCGTTAATGCCCATATCTATGAAGATCAGTTGGAGTTGATGCGTGATGTACAGATGAAGCGTGAGCCTTTTGCCTCTCCACAGCTTCATATCAACCCTAAGATCACCTCACTGGAAGATCTTGAGACATGGGTTAGCATGGATGACTTTAGTGTGAGTGGGTATGAGCATCATGACCCAATATCTTACCCTTTTTCGGTGTAGATGATGGCAGCTAAAATATCACTTATTGTTGCTATGGCGCACAATCGTGTCATCGGTAAAGAGAACGATATGCCGTGGCATCTTCCTGCTGACTTGAAGCACTTTAAAAAAGTGACAACAGCAAAGCCGATCATTATGGGACGTAAGACTTATGAATCTATAGGTCGTCCCCTTCCCAAACGTCACAATATCATCATCAGTCGTAATGCAGCGTATGCTCAAGAGGGTTGTGATGTTGTGCACTCTTTGGATGAGGCACTTAAGTGTGCAGGTGATGTTGAAGAGGTGATGATCATTGGGGGTGGCTTTTTGTATGAGCAGACCATTGATCGTGCAGATAGACTTTATCTTACTTTTATTGATTTGGAAGTTGAAGGTGATACACACTTTCCTGAGTATGCACATCTAAAGCTAAAAAAAGTGGCTGGAGTGAAGTGTCAAAAAGATGATGATAACCCCTACGATTATGAATTTACTGAGTTTGAAGTAGAACATTAGAGATAGGTTATAATATAACAAAGAGAGTAGAATGAAAATATTTTTAATAGCGCTTAGTGTATGGATGTTTACAGGGTGTGCCCACTTTAAAGTGAGTGGTACAAACTGTGAAGATATTGGTCTCAATGATCCAAATTCGCAAAATATCCCAGCTGAGTGTATGGACTATAATGCACAAGATGCAGATAAAGCGACCTATCCAAATGGGCAGCGTCCAGCTGAGATCAACAACGACTTTCAGATTGGAAAGTAAGGGGTATAACACCCCTGTTCACCTTCATAACTTCTACAGTTCACCCCAACACAACTACTTTACGCATCCTAAGTTTGTCAAGGGAGATGCTCCAATCCACCATCACCAATCTCTAGAGCTACACCCTTCTAGAGGGATCAAAGGGGACCGTTTTGAAACAGGGCGATACCCTATTACCCTCTTCTCTTTAGAGGTGGCTGATGTGATACAAGAGTATCATGCGCGTCAGATTGATGTGGCACAGTATAGACGCAATATCATCATCTCTGGTGTCAACCTATGTGAACTAATTGGTCAACGTTTTTATCTTGGAGCAGTGCTTTTTGAAGGTATGGCGCACTGTAACCCTTGTCCCTGGATGAATGCGATCATTGGTGCTAAGACCTATGCTTTGATGAAAGGGCGTGGGGGTCTACGTGTCAAAGTGATTGAAGGTGGCGAGATCGTACTTGGAGCAACATTACTTAAAAGTGATACAATGCTTGTAAAAGAGGCGAGTGAGCCTATGAAGATCAGTAGGTTACCTTAAAGGATAGTGATGAGAGCAAGTGAGCGTTTTTATGGTATTAGTGATGACTTTAGGGCCCCTTATGCACGAGACAGGGATCGTGTTATCCACTCAGGCAGTTTTCGTAAACTTGAGTATAAAACGCAGGTCTTTTTAAATCAAGAGGGTGACTTTTTTCGTACCCGTCTGACCCATTCGCTAGAGGTCTCACAGATTGCCCGCTCCATCTCTTCACAGTTAGGGTTACAAGAGTCATTAGCTGAAGCGATAGCCCTCTCTCATGATATGGGCCATACCCCTTTTGGGCATGTGGGAGGTGATACCTTAGATGAGTGTCTACGTGAAGATGGCTTCAAGCATGGTTTTGAACACAACTACCAAAGCTTTCGGGTTGTCACAAAATTGGAGAAGCGTTATAAACCTTTTTTGGGTCTTAACCTTACTTTTGCGACGCTAGAGGGGATCTTGAAGCACTCCTATCCTTATAAAAAGTCTTTTTTACCACCCATCATACATGAGCAGTTCAACTTAGATACACACCCTTCTATAGAGGCCATGGTTGTTGATAGAGCAGATGAGATCGCTTATATGACCCATGATATTGATGATGGCGTGAACTCTGGGTTGATCAGTTTTGAGACCCTAAAAGAGAGTAGTATCATCCAAGAGATCTTGGCTAAGGTTGCTGAAGAGGGTATTAGTTTAGAAGATGATGGGGATGAGATGTTTCGCTATCGTTTTAGCTCTCATCTCATCAATCATCTTGTTTATGCTCTTTTAGAGTACTCAAAAGATAAAGTTGATAATGCACAAGTGTTAGCAGGTGTTATTGATGCTAACAGTGTGTTACCTATAGGTTTTTCTCCCGCTTTAGAGACAGAGATCAAAAAGCTCAAAAAGTTACTGTTTCAAGAGTTGTATCAACATAAACAGATCGTGAGACGAATGTATGCTGGAAAGCAGGCCATCAAAGGGCTCTATAGTGCGATGATGGAAGAGGAGAAGATCTTGCCCAAGTACTACTTAGAGCAGATTGAGAGACGCAATAAACACCGTGTGATCGCAGACTATATTGCTTCATTGAGTGATCGTTATGCGCTGAGTCTCTATAATGAACTATATGGTCGTATCTAGCTCTTGAGCAAAGAGGGCTTTAACACTCTCATCTATCATAGTGTAGACCGCCTCGAAGCCTTCAAACCCATCAAAGAAGTAAGGGTCTGGTACATCTTCTCCATGGTGGGCATAACGCCCTAACTTCTTCACGTTTTGAGCACCCATCGCTTTAAGATCACGTAGATTGTTATCATCTAAAGCGATGATAAGATCGTAATCTTGGATATCTTGAGAGGTAATCGTACGTGCTTTTTGATGGGAGATGTCAAGACCATGCTGTTGGGCGATCTTGATAGAGTCTGCGCAAGGTGCTTCGCCTACATGCCAATCACCTGTACCACAGGAGTCGACCTGAATTTCAAGCCCATATTGGTGGGCATAATGTTTGGCGATCTCTTCACTTAAGGGAGAGCGGCAGATGTTACCCAAGCAGACAAAGAGAATGCTTTGGGGTTTAGACATAAAGGTAGCGTTTGATCTTTTTAGTTGGTGTTTTGATAAACTCTTCACGCTGTTCGATCACTTTACGAACACGAGAGAAGCTAGAGACACCCTCATTGGTCTCAACGCGGATCTCTTCAAGTAGTTTACCAACCTTTTCGTGCATCTTTGTTTCAGACTTTTTACTGATGCCGAGTAGCTCATCAAGCTTTTCATAGTCCAAGTGAATCCGTGCAGTCAAGACACCATCATTATCGAAGACCAAAGAGTCTGCTACCAGCTCATGGGCATTAAATGCTGCTTCGATCTGTTCAGGGTAGATGTTCTCTCCTCCTGGACCAACAATGATATTTTTAGCACGACCGCTCATAAAGAAGTACTCATCTTCATCCATATAGCCAATATCTTCGGTGTTAAACCAACCCTCTTCATCAATGACTTCAGCGGTCTTTTCAGGATCTTTATAATACCCCATCATAACGTTAGGCGCTTTGACCCATAAAACACCATTGCCCTCAGCATCTTGGTCACGCAGTTGATATGAAGCACCAGGGATAACAGGACCAATAGCGCGGTACTTTGTCAGTTCTGGGCGTGTTCCTGCAATGAGTGGAGCAGTTTCAGTGAGTCCGTAACCAATACAGTAAGGAAACTCAGCTTCACGTAAAAACTTCTCAACAGTTGGGGAGATACCTGCACCACCTACACCAAAGAACTTTAGATGACCACCAAAGGTCTCATAGAGTTTTTTGCCGGCGACTTTGTTGAGTATCTTACGGATAAAGGGAATCGCATAGAGTGTCTTGATGATGATATTTTTTTGAAAATTAGGCTGGATCTTGTTTTTGTAGATTTTCTCAATAACCAGCGGAACACTTAGTAAAAAGGTCGGCTTGACAGTAGCCATTGCTTTGATCAAGATGGTTGGAGTGGGTGGCTTTTTAATATACTGAATACTAGCACCATTAAAAAATGGGATGATCATACCAACGGTACACTCATACGTGTGTGCAAGTGGGAGTATGGATAAAAAACGATCTTCTGGAAAAATCTCAACAATACCTTGTGCGGCACTTGCATTGGATGCTAAGTTTTTATGTGAAAGCATAACACCTTTTGAGCTACCGGTTGTTCCAGAGGTGTAGATGATGGCAGCAAGGTCATCTTCTTTGATCGTAACCTCTCCCTCACTCTCTTTACCAAGTTTTTCCATCGCTTTGTTAAGGTGCTCACCCCCTTTTTTCAGAACAGAGTCAATGGTAGATTTTTGAGAAAGTGCTTCGAGAACGGTAAGTTCATCGGTGATGACTAAGAGCTTCATAGAGGGGGGTTGGGTCTCTTCAAGCATGGTCTCAAAAAGCTTTTGAGAGATAAAGGCCCCTTTACACTCAGCATGTGTTGCGATGTGTAGTGCTTCTGAGGTGTGGAAGTCCGGTAAGATCGGGACAATAACAGCACCCATGGTGACTACTGCAAAGTAGATGGCACTCCAGTTGGGCATGTTCTCGCTAAAAAGAGCGACTTTATCACCTTTTTTAATACCATAAGTGTGTAACATCTCTTTGATCTCAGTGACCTTGAGGTGAAATGCATTGTAGCTTAGGACTTCACCATCAACAAATTGTACAAAAGGGTACTCTCCATAACTAGAGATACTGTTATCGTAGAGGGCTTTAAGAGTTAGCTCAGGTAGGTTGATAAAGGGTTTACTCATCGTAGACTCCGTTTAAGATTTTTGAATGATCAGACGCATGACATCTGCTTTACCAGTATGACCGCTTCCCTCATCAAGATGGGTTGTGGTCTCTTGTAGTTGGACTATTGTAGCGTCATCAAGTTTAAAGATATGTTCTAAGCTCTCAAGAGTGTAAAGGAGTGAGGCCATTTTAGGTCCACCACTCTCTCTAGAGATCTGCTTAAGGGAAAATAGCTCTGCTACAAAATAGCCTTGAGGTCTTAAAAGGCTAAAAGCATAGCGAAAGGCTTTCGTGCGAAGGGGATCTTCAAGGTGTAGATAGGAGCTAAAGATCGCGTCATAACGCTCTTGCGTTTGCCACTGCTCTAAGTCGGCTAGGATGGTGGTGATGTTGACCCCCATCTCACTGGCTAGCGCTTGGGTCTTTTTTATACCAACTGCTGAGGCATCTAAAGCAGTGACATTGAAGCCTTCTTTAGCCAGATAGACGGCAGTTCTACCTTCGCCCTCACCTAACATCAAAACGGATGCTTTGGGTGCTAATAGTGTTGTTTGTGAGGCTAAAAAAGTGTTGGGCTCTTTACCATAAAGATATCCATCACGTGAGAACTTTGCGTCCCAAACTTCTGCAATACTCATGCAATCTCCTCAAAATCAGTAAAATATTTTAACAAAATGGATAAAACAGAGGGCTAACGTTGACGTTCGATACCATCTAAGACAGGTACAAAGTCACAGCGCTCTAATGCATCTTCCATCAACTCATCTCCAATCTTTACAAAACGGGTGATGACCTGTTTACCATCGCGTTCCATAGGGGCTACGATGATACCACGAGGGTTAAGTTGATCAATGAGTACTTGAGGAATCTCAGTAGGTGCAGCTGAAAATAAGATACGATCATACGGTGCATACTGCGCCCAACCCCGTTGACCATCATCTGTTCGGGTATGAATATTGCTGATCTTCAGTGCTCTAAAACGTTCACGTGCTTCTGTTAGTAGCGGTTCTATACGCTCTATAGAGAAGACCCCACGAAAAAGATTTGAGAGTACAGCAGCTTGATAACCACTGCCACAGCCAATCTCTAAGACACGATCAGCCCCTTCAGGTTCAAGATACTCTGTCATCTTAGCAACAGTCAACGGTGAAGAGATCCACTGTTTGGCACCAATAGGTAAGGCATCTAGTTTATAGGCGTGTTGACGCATGGCCATAGGGACAAACTTCTCACGATTGGTATTGATGATGGCCTCTTTGACTCTAGGTGAAAGCTTAAAGACCTTTTCGATCTCATCAGCCATACGTTTGGTTTTGATTGCTGTTATCTTATCTATCATTGTAATCCTACATTGAGGTAACGTCGCATCTTGCGGACCTCTTTCTCTTTATATTCAACGACCAAGAGTTCTCTCTCTTGGTTACGTTCTTCTACACCAAAAGGGGTAATAATACCACTCATCTGGGTAGTATCACTGTTATTAGCATCACTTGCGATCACATAACATTGGTTCATGATGGCAAGGGCACTACTCAATATGACGAAATTATCTCTTCTTAAAGCACCCCATTGTGCGGGTATGATTATAATCTCTGCACCTTCAAGTTGCTTCCAAAATTGCTTAAAACGGAGTTCAAAACAGATCATGAGACCCATTTTGATACCATCAATCTCAAAAGTAGTGATAGCTTCTGGCTGGCCTGCACTAAAGTATTCGCCCTCTCCACCAAAGATGAAGAGTTCAGACTTGGCTTGGGTATGAATGATCTGACCTTGGTAGAAGACCTTGGCAAAGTTAAAAAACTGTGCACCTACTTTTTCAATCATAGTGATGACAATGATACGTTTAGGTGCATGGTGAAGTAGGGTTTGGGTAATGGTATCAGCAAAGGCCGCAGCGGCTTCAAAATGCTCATAATCAAAGTTGGTAATGGCCACTTCGTGGGCAACAACAAGGGCATTTTCAGGGGTTTGATCGATGAGGGAGAGGAGTGTGCTAAGGTTCTCTTTGTAGCTTTGGTTTTCGCTACAAAAAGAGAGGGAGACTAAGGGACGTTGTTTAAAAGTCGTCAAAGTTAAGTGAACCTTTGGAGTAGTTCGCTACGGTACCCTCAAAGAAGTTGGTCTTTTGATCATTAAACGATGCAAAGTCATCAACCCATTTGATAGGGTTTTTAACATTGTATAGTGGTTCAAGTTTTACAGCACGAAGACGCTCATCTGCTAGATACTGAATGTACTGCTCAATGATCTCATCGGTAAGTCCAAGGATCTGACCTTGTGTGATATGTTTACCCCAAGAGACCTCCAACGCTACAGCATCTCTAAACATCTGGTAGACATCTTCGATAAGTTCAGGGGTAAAGAGCTCAGCTTTTTCACGACGTAGAGAGTTAATGAGGTTCTGGAACAAGATAAGGTGGGTCACTTCATCACGTTGGATAAAACGGATCATCTGTGCACTACCTAACATCTTACCTGCACGTGCTAGTGTGTAGATGTATGCAAAACCACTGTAGAAGTAGATACCTTCTAAGATCTGGTTGGCAAAACAGGCTTTTAAGAAGTTGGTATCTGTGGGATTGTCTGAAAGCATCTCGTACTTGATGGCAATAGAGTCATTTTTAGACTTTAATACCATATCTTGACGCCAAAGATCATAGATCTCTTCAGAATTTTCAGAGATGGAGTCAACCATGACGGCGTAACTTTGAGAGTGTAGTGCCTCTTCAAAAGATTGGCGTACTAAAATCAGGTTGATCTCTGGTGAGGTGATGTATGGATTGACATTGTCAATAAGGTTGTTAGTCTGTAGAGAGTCCATAAAGATGAGTTGAGAGAGGGCCTTGTCATATGCTGACTTTTCACCAGTAGTAAGGTTTTTGTAGTCATTGGTATCACGGGTCATGTCGACCTCTTTAGGGAACCATGTATTGTTAAGCATCACTTCCCAAAGGTTATAGGCCCATTGGTACTTGATGTTGTTAAGCTCAAAGATACCTGTGGGGTTTCCACCAAAGATCTGGCGGTCGTTGACATGTTCGTTTGACTCGGGATTGTAGATTTTTTTGCGGTGTATAGGTTTCATTTTAATGCCTGAACTCGAAATTCATTGTCATAGCTATTGCTATGAGTAAAGTAGATGATTATCTCAAAAAATGGTTTTACTTCTGTTGAAACCTAGACGTTTAGTGTAAAAACTTCTGCTTTAGCTCTTTGCCCATGCAATTGCCTGATCCATCTCATCAGGCTTAAACTCTTGAACAACACTAGGTGCCATGGTATTGGCAAGTGCAACAAAAGTCTCCATCCATCCATGGAGCCCAAGGATAGAGACTTTGGTGAAGCTAGTAAGGTTTTTCATACCAAATACAGCATCATCAACCATAGCCCCTGCAGAGTAGCCTGTAAAGTTTTCATCAAAGTAGATCACGGCACGCATCTCACCTTGTGATTGTTGAAGCTTCTCAAGAGCGGGAATGAGCACCTTTTGGTAATCTTCATCTGTAACCTCTTGTGTGGCTTGAAAAACAGCGACTTTATCTGTAGACTCTTCTCTTAGTGTCATCATCATAAACTCCTTTTATGAACTAAGTATAGGCTCATATTGGTAAATATCGTATATTGATGCTTTAAAGAAGAGATAGTAAAATGGCGCTTATAATCCTTAAGAAGAACAAGAGAGCTTAAGGTTTTTAAGCGGTTTGGGTGCACTTTTGGCATAGTGCTCAAACTTAGGATGCTCTTCAAAAGGGGCTCTTGCTAAGGTCAAGAGGTTTTGAACTTCACTATAATCTCCACGCTCGGCCTTCTCAATAGCATGTTGTAACATATAGTTTTTGAGGATGTATTTTGGATTGGTTGCTAACATCTGTTGGTGACGTTCTAACGCTGTCGTTGTCTCTCTCTGTAGTCGTTTTTCATAATGCTCTAGCCATTGAGAGATCGGCTCTTTAAGCTCACACATGGCTAACAGAGCCGTTTTATCACCGTTATAGCGACTTAGTACTCTAAAGAAGTAGTTGTAATCAATGCCTTGTTGTTGCATGATGGAAAAGAGCCAACGTAACATTGAGAGGTCATCTTCTTCTTTTTGGAGTAGACCCAACTTTTTGCGCATAAAGCCTAAGTAGTAGTCACTGTAAAGGGGCGCAAACTTCTCTAGAGCCTCTTGCATACGTTCAAAGTTAACGAGGGGCGAGAGCGCGCGCATCAACATACTCAAGTTCCATTGGGCGACGTTAGGTTGTTGACCAAAGGCATAACGTCCGTTAGTATCAGTGTGATTACAGATATACTCAAAATCATAATCATCTAAAAAGGCAAACGGACCATAGTCTATGGTGAGACCAGCCATAGACATGTTATCCGTGTTCATCACCCCATGGTTAAAGCCAACCCCTTGCCATTTGGCCAATAACAGAGCCGTTCTATCAATGAGCTCCTCGAACATTAAGAAGTAGGCGTCGTCTTTACCTTTAAGATGGGGATAACTTTCAGCAATGACATAATCAGCGAGTGCTTCGAGTTTGTCAAACTGCTCTTTAGCAAAGAAGTACTCAAAGGTGCCAAAGCGCACCCAAGAGGTAGACATACGTAAGACTATGGCGCCCTTCTCCCACTGTTCTCGTGGCACATTTTCGTTTGAGCCCATGAGCGCTAAAGCACGGGTGGTGGCAATATGAAGTCCACACATCGCTTCACTCATGAGGTATTCACGAATACTTGAACGCAATACAGCCCTGCCGTCACCTTGACGTGAATAGAGGGTAGGCCCTGCCCCTTTAAGCTGAAGGTTCCAGCCACTTTCACTCTTTCCAAGGTTGATAGCGCGACCATCTCCTAAGCGGGGTACAAAGTGACCAAACTGATGGCCAGCATAACACATTGCAAAAGGTTGGGATCCTTCTAGTTTGACTGTGCCATTCATCAAAGAGAGAAGATATGTTTCATCCTCTATCTCTACTCCAAGAATCTCTGCAGCATCGTTACTATAACTGATGAGAAAGGGATCTTTTAGAGGTGTGATTTCAGTGGTATCATGGAACTCTGATGCAAGTTCAAGGTAGGGTGTTTTTAAGGTTAGCGCATTTAAATTCATAATGTAGTTTTAGCAGAGGCTTGATAAAAAGCTTGAGACTCTTTTTGATCAGTTGTATGGGTTAAGAAAAAAAGAAGCGTTTTAGTAGGGTGTTATGAGGGAGGATGGTTGTTTAAAAAGTATTAGAGATTTGAGAAAAAGTGTAAATATTTCGGTGCATAAGCACCGATGCCCTAGGGCAAAATCAGTGATTACTTCTTAGAACCACGTGAGTGACGCTTACGCTCGTTTTCAGTAAGGTACTGCTTACGAACACGGATGCTAAGTGGTGTTACTTCAAGAAGCTCATCATCTTCGATCCACTCAAGTGCACGCTCTAGTGAAAGATCACGAGGTGGAATCAGTTTGATCGCCTCATCTGCACCTGATGAACGTACGTTTGACTGTGCTTTACCTTTAATAGGGTTAACAGCAAGGTCATTTGAACGTGAGTGCTCACCAATGATCATTCCCTCATATACCTTAGCCTGTGGCTCGATGAAAAGAACACCACGATCTTGAAGACCGAAAAGTGAGAAGGCCATTGCGCCACCATTTTCCATAGAGACAAGTGCTCCATACTGGCGAGACTCAACTGCACCAGAGAAAGGACGGAACTCAATGAATGAGTGGTTCATAACACCTTCACCTTTAGTGTCTGTCAAGAATTGACCACGGAAACCGATCAGTGAACGTGCAGGAATCTCAAACTCAACACGTTGGAAACCTGAACCCATTGGTACCATAGACTTCATCTCAGCCTTACGCTTACCAAGACGCTCAATAACACCACCAGAAAGCTCTTCAGGAACATCGATCACTAGGTGCTCAAATGGCTCACACTTAACACCTTCGATCTCACGTACGATAACTTCTGGACGGCTGATACCGAACTCAAAACCTTCACGACGCATGTTCTCAGCAAGTACAGTGATCTGAAGCTCACCACGACCAGATACACGGAACTTACCTTCACCAATACGCTCAAATCTCATCGCAACGTTAGTCACCATCTCAGACTCAAGACGCTCTTGGATCTTGTTTGATGTTACGTGCTTACCTTCTTGACCAGCAAGAGGAGAGTTGTTTACAGAGAAGACAACAGAAAGAGTTGGCTCTTCAACGTGCATAGGATCAAGTGCTACAGGTTTAATTGGATCACAAACAGTGTCTCCAACATCAACTGTCTCAAGACCAGCGAAAGCAACGATATCTCCTGCTTCTGCCGTATCGATCTCCATACGGTTAAGACCAAGGAAACCAATAAGCTTAGAAATCTTACCTTTTACAAGTTCACCGTCTGCTTTTGCAAGAAGAACGTTGTCACCTTTAGAGATTTGACCATTAAAGATACGAGCAATACCGATCTTACCTACATAGTTATCATAGTCAAGTGTAAATACTTGTGCTTGTGCTGGATTTTCACGGTCACCTTTAGGCTCAGGAACATCATTGATGATTGAGTTGAAAAGACAAGTAAAGTCACCATCTTCGTCATCCATATCTTCTTTAGCAATACCATCACGCGCTGCTGCGTAGATCACTTTAAAGTCTTGTTGCTCATCAGTTGCACCCATAGCTGCAAAGAGGTCAAAGACTTCATCAACAACACGATCACACTCTGCTTCTGGCTTGTCGATCTTGTTGATAACAACGATAGGTGTAATACCCATTGCTAGCATCTTCTTAACAACAAACTTAGTTTGTGGCATAACACCTTCATAAGCATCAACAAGGATAAGAGCCCCATCAACCATCTTAAGTACACGTTCAACTTCACCACCGAAGTCGGCGTGGCCCGGAGTGTCAATGATGTTAATCTTGTAATCATCATAACGAATCGCTGTATTCTTAGAAAGAATCGTGATTCCACGCTCTCTTTCAATGTCATTTGAGTCCATAGCACGCTCGTCATGTTGCTCGTGCTCTCCAAATGTACCTGATTGTTGAAGTAGACCATCAACGAGTGTAGTTTTACCGTGGTCAACGTGTGCGATAACGGCAATATTTCTAATCTTTTGCATGTAAGTTTCCTTTGCGAATTTTCTGTCTTTTAGACTTTTCATAGTGACTCAAAACGAGTTGCTACAAAAAGCCTAACTTTAAGCAGATTTTTAATTTTCGCGATTATACCCAAAATGTAGTAAAAACTGGTTTGCAACTTAGGATTAGTTTAAGAAAAAGGTGAAACTCTTAGTTTTTTAATGAAAAAAGGACTTTTTTGAAAGAGATCATTTGTAGTCGTTTAATCATAATAATATTTAATAATCATCAAAAAAAACAGTTTATTAGGGATAAAAGTAGATTTTTAACTCAAAGTTGATGTATACTAAATCAAATTCGCGTTACAAACAGAGGAGTTAAGATGAGTGCAGTTTTAAATGTTCTAAATGTAAAATCCAAAAGAGGTCTACGTATGGGTGCGGTAGCACTTTCACTCTTTTACCTTTTTAGTTCGCAGCTCTACGCAAAAGATGTTAAGGTTGCTTTAACAGATCAGCAGATCAATAAGGTCTTAAAAGATGCCTATAACAAGTACAAAAATGATGATGGTGGTAAAAATGCTGACTACATCAAAGAGCTTGCTATCGTTGATCCTAAAATCTTTGGTATCTCTATTGTTACAGCAGAAGGTAAGGTCTATGAAGCAGGAGATACTACAGCAGTTGTCTCCATACAGTCGATCTCAAAACCCTTTACAGCAGCTTTGATGATGCAAGATTATAGTAAAGAATTTTTACATACAAAGATTGGTGCCAATGCAACAGGTTTGGCTTTTAACTCAGTTATTGCGATTGAGCTACACGGACGTACAGCGAGTAACCCTTTGGTCAATGCCGGTGCCATTCAAGCAACAAGCTGGATCAAGGCTAAAGACTCTGCAGAACGTTGGCTAAGAATTAAACAAAATATGAATGACTATGCAGGGCGCAAGTTGCCATTCAACCAAAAGGTCTATGTTTCAGAAGTCAATGATAACAAGAGTAATCAGGCGATCTCTAAACTACTAGATTCTAATAACTTAATGGGCTCAGATCCATTAGAGGCAACGACTGTTTATACTAAAGCATGTTCAGTCAATGTTGCAGCACATGATCTTGGTATGATGGGTGCGACATTGGCCAATCATGGTGTAAACCCAAAAACAAAAAAACGTGTACTAGCTGAGAAAAATGTAGCACCATTGCTTGCTGTCATGGCAACAGCTGGTCTTTATGATAATGCCGGCGACTGGCTATATGTGACAGGTGCACCTGCTAAAAGTGGTGTAGGTGGTGGTATCTTGGCTGTTATCCCAGGTAAACTCGCTATTGGTGTGGTCTCTCCTCCTCTTGATAAGTACGGAAACAGTGTTCGTGGTCAAAAAGCAGCGATCTATATCATCGAGCAACTTGGGCTTAACCCACTGGCTCAATAAATTAGAAAAAGTTAAAGGATAGAAAATGAAATACTCTTTAATAACGATTATGCTCTTGGCCATAGCGGCTAATGGGGCAATGGCATCAGATAAGCCTGATGCGTCTACTTCAGGTACATTGTCTGCCGATCATACAGATGAGCCTAGCTTTTATAGTGATGAAGCGATTCAAATCGGTGTGTTGAAGTGGAAGATGAAGGGTGATATGCGTGCGGGTTGGGTGCAGTATGGTTATGGAAACCCTCCTTCAAAAGCTTTTCAAAACCCTGGAGATAAATATGAAAAAGGTGACCCAACCATCAATAAAGGTCATACTGACTCCAAAGGTTTCTACGTCATGCCTAAACTCTCTCTTATAGCAGAGACAGATTCTGGTTTCTCTTTGAAAATCACGGGTGCAGGCGCAACAGATTTTGGTCTCAACGATCCAAACTATGAGAGTCGAACCTTTGTCTTTGATGGCGGAGATAGAAAATCATTTGGAATCTTACAAGAGGCGATGGTCAAATACCAAGACAATGATCAAAAGGCAGTTATTGGTCGTGAAGAGTTAACAACACCTATGATTGATGCGGATGATTGGTATATGTTAGCCAACAGTTTTGAAGTAGCATACTATGAGAACACAGGTCTAGAAAACAATATGTTTATTGGTGGGTATTTCCGTCAAATGGCTGGTGTTTGGGACAGTGGTGCTAATGGTACTGAGTTTCACTCTATGTCAGATGCTAGTTTTGTTAACAGTGTAGATAAAGATAATGCTAATGATAGTGGTGTTGTTTTTGGTGCATACCAATACAATAATGGTACGCACAATGTACAGGTCTGGAACTACTATGCGACAGATCTCTACAATACCCTTTTTGCTCAGTATGACTTTACAAGTAAGATAGGTGGAATGTCTTATGATCTGGGTGCTCAGTACATTAACTTCAAAGAGGTGGGTAAGCTAGCCGATAATGCTCAGATCGATCGTGACACAACAGGGCTACCAGGTAGAACGATTGATGCGAGTATGTACTCGGTACGTTTTGATGGCTCATTTGAAAATGGTATTAACTTTGCTACAGGTGCGACGAAGTACTCTGATGGAGATGGTTTTGGGTCTGTTCTTGGTGCCTGGGGTGGTTACCCTTACTTTGCCAACGGCATGATCTTTCACTTCTTTGAAGCAGGAACCTTACAAAATGCTGCTTCTTATAAAGCACAGTTAGGTTATGACATCATGGATGGCCTATGGCTTGGTGGACGTTACACGTTCTGGGATCTTGACTCAAGCAAGTCTATTAGCTCTTCAACGGGTCAAGGACAAAGTAAAATGCAAATGGCTGGAGTACGTTTAAGCTACAGCGGTGTGGCGGGAACTTACTTTACAGGCACTTATGAGTTTGTCGATCTTGATCAACAACCTGATATCTCTTCACTGCGCCTTATTGGTGGTATAAAGTTCTAGAAGTATGGGGCTTTTTGCCCTTACTCAAAGATTAATTACTCCTTGCAATAACTTCTCCTAATAAACAATTATCAAAATATTGCTATACTATATGTACAAAATAGGCAATTAACTGTTTTCAAACCAATTTTCAATGCCTAAAAAAGGACTTTTTACACTTCAATGGACTTATTACTCTTATTTTTTGTACTCTCTGTGAGCGTCTCGTTCCTCTGCTCTATTCTTGAGTCCGTACTCCTCTCTGTAAACATGTCATACGTTTCAGTTCTTGAAAAAGAACGACCTAAGATCGGTAAGCTGCTAAAGCATCATAAACTTGATATCAATAAGTCAATCGCTTCGATCTTGATCTTAAATACCATTGCCAATACCTTAGGTGCTGCTGCTGTTGGTGCTCAAGCCTCTATAGTTTTTGGTAGTGATGCTGTAGTGATTGTCTCAGTTGTCTTAACTTTTGCGATTCTCTTTTTCTCTGAGATCATTCCTAAGACCATTGGTGCGATCTACTGGAAGAGTCTTGCCCCTATGGCAACGCAGATCATTCGTATCTTTATATGGTTGACCTACCCTGTGATCTTAATGACCCTTTTTGTTACTAACCGCATCTCTAAAGGTCAAGAAGATGCCAATACCTTTACGAAAGAGGAGCTTCTAGAGAGTATGCTCATCAGCGAAGATGATGGTGTTATTGACGAAAAAGAGTCAGACTTCATCGAAAACATCTTAAACCTTGACAAGATCAAAGTGGGTGATGTCTTAACCCCTCGTAGCGTTGTTTTTGCTTTAGATGAGAGTATGACACTCAAAGAGGTCATTGATAACGAAGAGGAGATCTACAAGTTCTCTCGTATTCCGGTTTTTAATGACTCCATTGAAGAGGTGACAGGGATCATCTTGACCAAGAAGATCTTTAAATATGCCCGTCAAAATGAAAATCAGACCTTAGCAGATATCAAAAAAGAGATCTTCTCTATTAATGAAAACATTCCTGTCTCTAAAGCACTTGACCTTTTCATCTCTAAAAAAGATCATATGTTCTTGGTGCAAGACAGTTATGATCAGACAGAGGGTATCTTGACGCTAGAAGATTGTGTAGAGACCATCTTAGGCGTAGAGATCGTTGATGAGAGTGATAGTATTGATGATATGCGTGAATTGGCAAAGCTTAAGATGAAGCTCAAGCGTAAAGCAAAAGATCACGGACAACAAAAAAACCACTAACCCCTCTTCTTTGATGTGAATCTTATTTTCACATCACTTCAACACTTTTTTTTCATAGAGTATGCTTTTAACGCTAAGGATCATCATGAATAAAAAGAGAGCAGCGCTACTTTTAGCATTGAGTTTTGTACTTTTATTAGGGGGCATCTCACTTACGAAAGCATGGTTGATTGAGAACAATATCAATATGCCTAAGTTATGTGCTTCAAACCCTTCAGAAGCAGATGGGCCAAAGCGTGTCTGTAGTAATGGGACATGTATACTCTATAGTGACTGGATCAAGATGCAAGAGAAGCCCAAGCAACTTTAGCTCTTTTTAGAGTACCAACATCATCCAAGCCGTACCTAACGTCAAAAAGACCAAGGTGTTGACGGCAGTGACAATACCACCATACTTATAGATCTCACTGGACTCTAAATACCCTGAACCTGCGTAGATAACATTGGCAGAAGAGCCTTGAGGGGTGATGATGGCGGAGTAGTTGGTAGCAAACAAGAGCATATACGCCATCATCTCAGCAGGAACACCAGCCGTGACACCCACCCCTAAAAAGACACTAAAAAGAGCGAGCATCTGAGCTGTTTGAGAGACAAAGAAGTAGTGGATGAGAACATAAGCTAGCGTGAGAAGCACATAGACCATAGGCCAAGAGTACCCGGCTACTGCATGAGAGATATAGTCACCCACCCAAGCCATAAAGCCAAATCCTTCAAGGTTTAAGCTCAATGAAAATAAGATAGCAAACCAGATCAGTGTCGAGAGTGTTCCGCCCTCATGGGCCATATCTTCCATAGTAAAGATATTGGTGACCATCAAGACCGAGAGCCCTAAAAAGGCAACAGCCGTCTTATCAATGTTCCATGCCCCTGACATCACCCATAAAAAGATCATCACGATGAAGGTACCTGCCATAATCTTCTCATTGCGACTTACAGGTCCCATCTTTATAAGTGCTGCTTTAGCCATCTCTGGAGCTTCAGGTGTCTCTTTGAGTTCAGGTGGATAGATCTTATAGAGTAGTAGAGGTATGATGAAGTAGAGGGTAAGCACAGGGACAACAGCTGCTAAAGCCCAAGAGCCAAAGCTGATCTCGACACCAAAGCTTTTGGCCATCTGCGCCCCTGCTGGGTTGGCCGCCATTGCTGTGAGCCAAAGTGATGAGGAGAGGCTCAGTCCCGCCATAGAAGAGAGCATCAAAAACGAACCAATCTTTTTACGTGTGCCATCATGTATTTTAGAACCACTATCATTGGCTAAAGAGTTGACGATGGGAAAAAGGATACCTGAACGTGCAGTGTTACTTGGAAAGGCAGGTGAGATGAACATGTCTGCTGCGATGATGGAGTAGCTAAGACCCAGACTTGACTTACCAAACTTTCGTATGATCAAAAAGGCAATACGACGTCCTAGTCCTGACTTAATGACACCACGAGCAATTAAGAATGCGACGATAATAAGCAAGATAAAACTTTCACTAAAACCTTTGTAGGCCTGTTCTGGTGTGAGTGTATGAGTAACAACAGCAGCACCCAATGCAATAATCGAAGAGGTAAAGATAGGGAGGGCGTTGATCATAACCGCTAAGATAGCGGAGAAGAAGATGGCAAAGAGATGCCAAGCTTGTGTCTCTAGACCTGTAGGTGTAGGTGTGAACCATAGCGCTATAGTAAAGAGAAATACGCCTAAAAGTCTATAGTTAGTAGTGTGATGTTTTGGCATGAAAATATCCTTCTATAATAGAATGGGTCTTATAGAACTTATAGGTACTATTCTACTCCATTTTTATCATAAAAATCTTACAATAGAAATAATAAATAACATTATAGGATATTTGATGATCTTTCGTCTCTTTTTTTCCCTACTCTTGAGCACTCTTTTCACTACAAACCTTTTTGCAAATGTTGTTGTCTCTCAAGAATCTACAGCCCAAACAGCACAAGAAAAGGTCATCCCTTTTATAGAACTAAGTGCCATCCCTGAAGAGGCTGTTAAGAGTTCGAGTGAACTTAACAAGATGAATGATATCTTACAAGAGGGATCTGATAGCATTGAGATTCATGAGATTCTTCCCTCTTATATCGCTGCAATAGACGTCCTTCTTGAAGATAAGGTTTATCAAGATCTTGAACGTCTAAGTATCCGTGAGATTCAAAAACTACGACAGTCATGGTTGGTTTATAAAGTGGAACTTGATAAGTATGAGTCCACCCTCAAAAGTGATGTGCTAATCTTAGAAGAGTTACATGAACGTCTAGAGAAGCTCTCTGCTTTGTGGGTTGAAACGCAGATACAAGCTGTTGGAAGTGATGCGCCTAAGAGTATATTGAGCTATGTTGAAGATGTTATCATTGAGATTGAGACACTAAAGAGTGCCATTAAAGCTCTTTACGATCAATTACTAACAGATAATGCAAAAGTGGGTACCCGTATAGCCCAAGTTCAAGAGACGATGTTAAAACTAAAAGAGATAGAAGTGTTGTTGTCAGAGCGGGTCTTTTATCAAAACCAACAGCCTTTAGGAACACTTATCTTTGAAGCAGATCTTAATCCGCTTGGCTACGTGATGAGCATTGCGAAGAATATTGATGAAAAGTTTAATGAGTTTTTGATCTACTATGATACGCATACCCATCAGCAACTTCTCTTTCTCTTTGCCATTAGTATGATCATAGTGTTTATAGGGTACTTTTTCTACCTTTATCAAAAAAGAGAACTCTTTGTTGATCCTATCTCGCGTACAGATACCCATTTTGCTTTTATAACGCGCCCGATCTCTACGGCAATCATCTTGATCGTTTTAGCCAATGTCATTGTGTTTACAGATGCTCCAAAGTCGCTTAATGAGATCATTATGTTTATCATCTTGATCCCAATCTTACGTATTATGAAGAGTGTTGTACCCTCTAGCTTTGATCGTTACTTTTACCTCTACTTTGTGATCTATCTGCTCTCTATGTTGGAGCGAAATGCACAAGGTTTTGATCTAGATGATCGCTTGTGGAGCCTTGGAATCACGCTTGCTTTTATTGTGTTGATTGTGAAAGTTATTAAAGATGATGCCCTCGTTTTCATCAAAAATATGATGGTAAGAAAGATCATCTATAGGAGCCTTCCGATCTTTATAGCTCTTTTGGGTATCTCCATCATCTCTAACTTATATGGGGCAGTCTTACTAAGTGAGAAGATCACCCAAGGGATATTTACAACCGTTCATGCGAGTCTTATCTTCTTTGTCTTGACCATCATCCTCTCTGGATATGTTGTAGTATCTCTTCGTAGACACCTCTCTTCAGCAAGTCATATGAAAGAATTTTATGCTGACAAAGTGCAGCGTTATACCACTATGGCCATCAAAATTATTATGGTGATTTGGTGGTTTAAAGTACTTTTTCGAGTGGTAGGTTTGGATCATGTGGTCTATCCTATTGTTCTTGAACTACTAGAAGATGAGATCAGTATTGGGTCCGCTTCATTTAGTTTTTTAGCACTGTTAAGCTTCTTGTCGATTTTGGTGGGAACATGGTTGATCGCTAAAGCGGTTCATATCTTTTATGAAGTAGAGATCTTTGGGCGTTTTGAGTTTGCACGTGGGGTACCTACAGCGATTGATACAACGACGCGTTACATTATCCTTATCTCGGGTGTGTTGATCGCTTTTAGCTCTTTGGGTATCTCTACAGAGCAGTTCGCCATCGTCTTTGGCGCTTTGGGTGTAGGTATTGGTTTTGGTCTTCGTAATATCATCGCTAACTTTGTCTCGGGGATCATCATGGTCTTTGAGCGCCCTGTTCAGATTGGTGATACCATTGATGTTGATGGGACGATGGGTAAGGTTCTTAGTATTGGTACTCGCGCAAGTTATGTGAAGACCTTTGATGGTTCTGAGGTCATCATCCCTAATGAGCAGTTTATCTCTTCTAAAGTGATCAACTGGACCCTCTCGGACGAACAGCGTCGTAAGACGATCGATGTTAAAGTTGCTTTTGGAAGTGATATTGAAAAAGTTTTAGAGATTATGCAAGGTGTGGCAGAGTCTCATGACAATGTTATTGGAGATCCTGCACCTATGGCAACGTTTGTCGGTTTCGGTGACTACTACTTAGAGTTTAAAGTTTACTTTTGGTTAACAGAGAACCTGATCAAAGCACGTAGTGATATTGCTATCGGTATCTATAAAGAACTTGAACGTGCAGATATTGCAATGCCAACACCACTCCAAGAGTATATCAAGCACTCATAAGAGTTCTTCAAGATCTAAAATCCTTAGATCTTCTTTTTTTCACACTATTTTCACATTTTTATCTTTTATACTTTGCTTATCAATGGCGGTGAGAAGAGATTCTCTTGTAAAAAAGAAATTTTGATCGAGTGCTTATAGAAGCATTTAATCGTTTTTTCATCAAAAGTATTAAGGATAGATAGATGCAACACTCTTATTTAAATCATGACCAAATCGCAAAGTCACTCAAAGCAGGTGCTATTACTAAAAAAGAGGCAGATGAGTTAGTCGAAGTCATGAAGTACTGTAACCACCACAAAGGGGCTGAGGCTCCAATCGTAAGTATTAGCTCATTTGGTGGCCGCAACAGCGGTATTATTGTTAGTTAGGGAGTTACTATGAAACATGCATACTTAACGCAGAGTGAGATCAAAAAGTCTTTACAGATCGGTGCGATTACACAAAAAGAGGCAGATGAACTGCTATATGAGCTTCAAAACTGTTGTCAAAAAAACGTTGAATCCTATGGCTCTGTAAGGGTTTATACTCTTATTTAAATCATGCAGACATATTTTTGACATTTTTAGTTCATAATAAAAGCTTCCCTTTAAATTATTCTAGGAGCTAAAAATGTTACAGACCTATCCCACCTTCTCTACGATCAACAGTGCCTTAAGAGAAAAATATATCACTTATGAAGAGGCTTCTGAGCTAAAATACCGAATCAAGCTTTACTATAAACATCTTTTATACCTTTACCATCGACAAAAATCAACCTCTAAGTAATTTCTGCATTTAATCTGCATTTATCTGTGAGATACTGTGGAAGATTAAATGATAAAAGGATTGAAGATGATTAAGGTACATACTATCGTTAAAGCTATTGAGAGTGTTAAGATTGAGACTAAGCGTGTTGTTAAAGAGGTAAAGAAGACAGCTCAAGAGTTACATGAAGTTCATGGTTCAGTAACAATACACAATATCTGTGCAGCCTAAAAGTTACTGAAACAGACGCTCTTCAAACTTCATACTGTGACCTACTAAGTAGAGTGATGAAGCCTGTAAGGCACTAATGTTTTTGTAACTTCCAATACCAAAGCCACAGAGGTCACCTTCAAATACCAAAGAGATACCATCACTAAGATCTAAAAATGAGAGTTTATGCTCATCGAGTAGGTTTGCATCACAAATGCCATCAACATCAAAAGCAATATTAATCCAGTCGTAACCACGATTTTTGTCTTGAACAGAGAGTTCGATGGTAAAGTTAGTCGGATTGTTCATGACCAATGATTTGACTTCAGCGTCAATACCATTGTCAATACGTGTTAGAAGTTCGCTAGCAGATTTTTTGTTAAGTGGTTTCATCTAAAATGTTGGTGTCTACTGACAACCAACACACTCCATAGATCGATCTTCAACATCACCGCTTGTCTCAGGAGACTGAGAACGTAGGTAGTAAGTTGACTTGATACCCAGTTTCCATGCTAACATGTAGATGTCGTTAAGATACTTACCACTTGCTTTATCTAGAGTGATAAAGATGTTAAGACTTTGTCCTTGGTCGATCCACTTTTGACGAATCGCACCGGCTTTGATCAAGATACGCTGATCAAGATCATAAGCTGGTGTATAGTAAGCCCATGTCTCAGGGCTTAGTTTAGGCACGACAACAGGGATAAGACCACTAAGGTTCTCCTCATACCATTTACGCTTGTAAACAGGCTCTATGGCTTGTGTAGTACCTGTTAAGATACTAATCGATGAAGTTGGTGCGACTGCCATTAGGTAACCGTTGCGCATACCATCTTTTTTGACCTTTTCACGAAGCTCATCCCACTCATAAGTTGAAGCAAAAAGACCACCACGATCAACAAGGTTTCTAACCTCTGCGTTGGCATGATCCATTGGCATGATCCCACGAGACCATTTTGAACCTTCATACTCTGCGTAAGAGCCTTTTTCAAGTGCCAGTTCACTAGAAGCATAGATGGCGTTATAACTAACAGCCTCTAACACTTCATCGATCTTGTCAAAGTGCTCTTGTGAGCCCCAAGCGATGCCTGCTTCTGCTAACATCTGTGCTTCACCCATAACACCAAGACCAACTGAACGTGTCTTGAGGTTGGTACGTTTGACTTTCTCTAGAGGATAGAAGTTAAGATCAATAACATTGTCTAACGCACGCATCGCAATAGGTACAACACGTTCAATATCCTCTTTGGTGTTGATACGAGAGAGGTTGACTGAGGCAAGGTTACAAACTGCAGTACTACCGTCGATCTTCTCTTTTTCAACAATGAAAATCTTTTGACCACCGAGTGAGTCAAGCGCAGTAACTTTGTTAGCAGGTTTTTCAATGCCACTGTCAACTTTGACCATCTCATCTTCTTCGTAGGTTACAAAGTCCCCATTCTCAAACTTGAGTTTGATCAGGTAGTGGTTAGGATTGGTGTTTTGAAAGATCTCTGTACAGAGGTTAGAGCTACGGATGATTCCTGTGTGATCATTTGGGTTAGCTCTGTTAGCATTATCTTTGAAACATAAAAATGGAGAACCTGACTCAAAGTATGAGGTTAAGATCTTGCGCCATAGGTTTTTAGCCTTGATAGTCTCTTTTAGGATGCTCTCGTCTGCTTCATACTCTAAGTAACGTTTTTCAAAGGCTTCACCATGAAGGTTTGTCAACTCACGGACTTGGTAAGGATCAAACAGTGTCCACGTGCTATCTTCTTCAACACGCTTCATAAACAGGTCAGAGATCCATAACGATGGAAAAAGGTCGTGTGCACGACGACGTTCTTCACCTGAGTTCTTTTTAAGATCTAAGAAGTCATTGATGTCAATGTGCCAAGGCTCAAGGTAGACGGCAATAGCACCTTTACGTGTTCCGAGTTGATCAACGGCGATGGCAACATCATTGGTGATCTTTAAAAAGGGTACGGTACCACCCGCAGCATTTTTGTGTCCATCAATAAATGAACCAATAGAACGTACTTGCGTCCAATCCCAACCAATACCACCACCAAACTTAGAGAGGAGTGCCATCTCTTTGTAGGCATCAAAGATACCTTCGATGTTATCTGGTGTCGAACCGATGTAACAAGAGCTAAGCTGGTGTCGAGGTGTTCTTGCATTAGAGAGTGTAGGCGTTGCAAGCATCACTTCAAATTTAGAGATTAGGTTATAAAACTTAATAGCCCACCCTTCTTTATCTTCCTCATTTTGCGCAAGGAACATTGAAATACCCATAAACATATGTTGGGGGAGTTCAATGGGACTATTTTTAGAGTCTTTGATCAGGTAACGATCATAAAGGGTTTTAATACCGAGGTAGTTAAAGAGCATATCTCGTTCAGGTACGATAGCCGCATTAAGCTTATCTAGGTCATACATCTCTTTAAGACCAAGAAGGATACGTCCCTCTTTTTCTCCACGAGTAAGATACTTCTCTAAAGATTCATAACCTGTAAAACCATTAACTTGATGGTAGAGGTCAAATAAAAAGAGGCGAGCAGCAACAAAAGTCCAGTTGGGAGCATCGATGTCAATCTTATCGACCGCTGTTTTAATCAGGGTCTCTTGGATCTCTTGGGTAGTCGTTCCATCACGAAAGTGAAGTTGTGCATCAACCTCAAGTTCACTTTGTGAAACACCACTAAGATCAGCAACACCTGCTGAAGTATATTTTTGAATTTTGGAGATATCCAACGTCTCCATACGACCGTTACGTTTAATAATTGTCATTGCCTACACCCCTTAAAAGTTGTTCTTTTTAATTGTTTTTAAATACTATCTAAATAAGTGTTAACCGTTTACTTGAAAACTCTTTTGAAGATGTTATCTACATTTTTTGTGTAATAATCGTAGTTGAAACATTCGCGAATTGCCTCTTCACTTAATGACTTACGTAGCTCATCATCAGCTAGAAGATGGTTCAGGTAAAGTGACTCACCATTCTCATTGGTTGTAGGCTTACCTTGTTGAATCTCTTCCCATACTTTCATAGCATTACGCTGAACAATACGATACGCATCTTCACGACTAACGCCCTTAAGGGGAAGCTCAAGTAGTACACGCTGAGAGAAAACTAATCCACCTGTTAGGTTGAGGTTTTTCATCATGTTCTCTGGAAATACAGTAAGGTTTGCAATAACATTGTTCATACGGTGAAGCATGAAGTCTGTGGTAATGAAAGCATCTGGTAACCAGAAGCGCTCGTTTGATGAGTGCGAGATATCACGCTCATGCCATAGCGCTACGTTCTCCATTGCTGGATTGGCATAAGCTCTAATAGTACGTGCAAGTCCTGTGATGTTCTCTGTCAAGATAGGGTTACGTTTATGTGGCATAGCTGAACTACCTTTTTGACCTTTTGCAAAATACTCTTCTGCTTCATAAACTTCAGTACGTTGAAGGTGTCTTACTTGAACAGCAAACTTCTCTATAGAAGAGGCAAGTAGTGCGAGTGCACTTGCAAGACGTGCATATCTATCTCTATGTACGACTTGGTTTGAAACAGGCTCTGGTTTAAGCCCTAGCTCTTCCATAGCGTACTCTTCAAGCTCTAATGGTGCGTGAGCAAAGTTGCCCATAGCTCCAGAGATCTGGCCGACTGCGATGACCTCCATGGTCTGTTCAAGGTTCTTTAAGTGGCGTGCCATTTCGTCATACCATACTGCAAGTGTCAAACCAAATGTGATAGGCTCCCCATGGATACCATGGCTACGTCCTACCATCAAAGTCATCTTATGCTCTTGGGCACGTTTTTCAATAGAGGCCATAAGCATCTTTACATCATCGATCACGATTTGTAGAGAGTCACGCATCTGTAGTGCAACACCTGTATCAACAGCATCTGAACTTGTCATACCGTAGTGGAACCATCGAGACTCATCACCTAAACTCTCAGCTACACTAGTATTAAAGGCAATAAGGTCATGTTTAGTAACTGCTTCGATCTCTTCAATACGCTCTACTGAAAATGTTGCGTTCTTAACGATTTTGTCTGCATCTTCTTGAGGAATTTTTCCAAGTTTAGCCCATGCCTTAACTGCTGCTTTTTCTACTTCTAACCATGCTGCATAACGTGCATGTTGTGTCCAGTTTTTTGCCATCTCTTCACGTGAGTAACGTTCTACCATTTGTAACCTTTTATAGTAAAGTCTATATCTCCGCTTTATGGTCAGCTTAGATATAATTCTTTTGAAATTGATTTTGAAATCTTCAGATAATTTGCTCCTGTTTTGTAGCACTTTACCTGAAGATTTAAGATATACATTTTACATCAAGATGACTAATAAAGGGTTTAAATTTGCCATTTGTAATGAAGCAATTTCAGATCGAAAAAGAGATGCCAGCTTTTCTCTTTTTGATGCGTGAACTTAAGATGGAGCAACGCATTGCTCAACGTACTATTGGACGGGGAAGATTGATCTACCATGGTGAACCTGTTGTCAAAGATTCTACTCCTGTTGTAGGTAAGATCGAGATGATTGACTTTGAACCAAAGTCTCGAGGTCTTGAACCCTCTTTTGTTACTAACGATTTTGCGTTGTTTGACAAACCATCTGGTGTGTTGATTCATCCACAAAACCGTAATACACCCTACTCTCTCATAGATGAGATCAAACATCACTTTGGTATGGATGCTAACATTACTCACCGTATTGACCAAGAGACCAGCGGCTTGGTTTTAAGTGCTAACAACAAAAAGAGTGAACGTACGCTGAAGATGATGTTTGAAAACCGTGAAATGCGTAAGTCTTATAGGGCTTTGGTTCATGGTCATGTTTCACGTGAAACAATGATTGATGTTCCACTGCTACGGGCACAAGATGAGAGTGCTTTAGTACGTATGGTCGTTAAGGTGCATGAGAGCGGTAAAGCATCTCAAACCAATATCATTCCTTTAGAGTATTTTCCTGAGTTAGATATGACGTTGGTTGAAGCACAACCTCACACGGGTAGACAACATCAGATCAGAGTACATTTGTTTCACGTGAAACATCCTATTGTTGGGGATCCTATTTATGGGCAAAAAGAGGTAGACGTATTGCGCTTTTTGGACAGAGAGATCTCTCTTGAAGAACGTGAAGAACTCTCTGGGGCTTCACGACTTTTGTTACATGCTTCACGACTTGGCTTTGAGTATCAAGGTAATATATATGACATCCATTCGCAAGTCAATTTTCGTGCTTTGGCTTTAAAGTGTGTGAATAAAAAGTAGTGCTTATTTCATAAAATATTTTTATCATTATTAGTTTTAGTATTTAGGTTACAGATTTTTATAGATGATATTGTGTCTCATAACCCTCATACTTTTTCACTGCTGAAAAGTATGCAAACAAGCATTTTTAGCGGCTTTACCACAAGGGCATTTCCTTTGGTCACA
>Ga0256826_1000095_pt1 | contig 44283 bp, 58 predicted proteins | sample CV79metaG_FD_185975 | JGI IMG/M metagenome (GOLD analysis project Ga0256826, IMG submission 185975) | Hydrothermal vent microbial communities from East Pacific Rise, Pacific Ocean - CV79 | ecosystem: Environmental > Aquatic > Marine > Hydrothermal vents | place: Pacific Ocean: East Pacific Rise...
TACCACTACCATTAGTTGCTTTTTTAAAGCCTGACACAATAGATGAGTACTACACTATACCTGAGTACTTAGCTACAATGAACCAAACAGTAGAGAGATACTCTAATGATGGAGTATACTTCTTAAAGGGATTTGGTTTCAACATAGATGGTTTAGATGAACTTAGACTACTACTACCTGATTGGGGATTAACAGAGAATGTAAACTTCTTTATATACTCTCATCCAGAAGCATTAGAAGAGTTAGCTAAACCTGAGTGGAACACAGAGGAGCCCTAAGAGGCTCTACAAGCTCTTATAGAGTCTATCCATACTAATAGGTGGGTAGGTTCTGATAAGACCTTTAAGGGTGCTTAAAATGATGCTGAGAGGCATAGAAGGAGGAGAGAAGAAATGAGTAAAGGATTAAGTGAAGAAGATAAAGCATTAAGCTTATTAATGAATAGTTTCCCAGCATATTTAGATTATGTATATAGTAATATTGGTCTACCTAATAGTACACCACTACAACAAAGACTGGCTGAGATAGTAGGAGCTAATCCTAATAGAATAATATTAGAAGCAGCTAGAGGGACAGGCAAGAGTTGGATAGGGGCTATATACACTACTTGGAGACTCTTAAGGAACTCAGATGAGAAGATAATAGTAGTATCAGCAAGTGGACCTAAAGCTATAGAGATTGCTACCTTCATTAGAAGACTCTTTGAAGAAGTACCACTACTTAGACACTTAAGACCTAGTAAGCAGGATAGAGATAGTGTATTAAGCTTTGATGTAGCAGGATGTAAGGTAGCTATTGCTCCTTCTGTATCTGCACAAGGTATAGGCAGTCAGTTAACAGGTAAGAGAGCTAGTCTTGTATTAGCAGATGATATAGAGGTACCAGCTAATAGTGCTACTGAGATGATGAGGGAGAAGTTAATTAATCAAGCTAAGGAGTTTGAGGATTTACTAATACCAGAATTAAAGAGTAATATAGTATGTCTAGGTACACCACAGAGTATGGAGAGTGTATACAATAAGATGCCATACACTACAGTAGTACTACCAGCACAAGTACCAGAAGATGAGTCAGTATATGAAGGCAAGTTAGACCCTTGGGTTATGTTACAAGGTAAAGCAGGTGAGGCTACAGATAAGATAAGATTTCCTAAAGAAGTATTAGTAGAGAGACAAGCATTTAAGGGTATGGCTTCTTATAAGCTTCAATATATGTTAGATACAACATTAAGTGATGCTGAGAGATTTCCTCTTAAGCAGTCTGATATGATAGTACACCCAGTAGACTCAGAAGAGGCTCCTATGACTATAGCTTATACAGGTAGTAAAGAATATAGTATTGATATACCTAACTTAGGCTTTACAGGTGATAGACACCATAGACCACTTAGAATATCTAGTGATACAATGAAGTATGATAAGAAGATTATGGCTATTGACCCATCAGGTTCAGGTATGGATGAAACTACATACTGTGTTATAGGCATACTAAGTGGTAATGCTTATGTTATAGATTGGGGAGGTACTAAGAAAGGCTTTAGTGATGAGGCTCTAATGATACTATCTCTTAAGGCTAAGGAACATAAGGTTAATGAAATAGTACCTGAGAAGAACTATGGTGGTGGTATGTTTACAGAGCTATTTAGGAAGATGTTAACTAAGGTATATCCTTGTACTATAATAGATGACTTTATGGTTAAGGGGCAGAAGGAGAAGAGGATTATAGATAATATAGCCCCTATCTTGACTAACCATCAACTTATCTTTAATGAGGATAGAGTTAGGAGTGAGATAGAGTGGGTACAGAAGAACCCAGCAGATAACTTACAATATAGTCTTATGTATCAGTTAACTCATATGACTTATGATAAAGGGTGTATACCACATGATGATAGAATAGATTGTCTGGCTATAGGTTGTCAGTATATAAGTGATATGGTAGTAGTAAATGCTGAGAGTAGACTAGATGCTATCAAGGAGCAGGAGATGATGGACTGGCTTAATGATAAGATATACTCTACAGCTAGATTAGGTGGTACTAGTAGACTTGGAGGTAGTAGTAGGTTCCTAAGGTAAGGGACTGTGTAGGAAGGTCCAAGCCTACTTAGGACAAGCCTGTGTAGGAAGTCTACAAAAAATACAGAAAGAGTAAAGAACTTCTGGAATATTCCTCTGAGAGCCAGGGGTTTTAAGGGGAATAGAGGTATAGAAGGAGTACTCTTAGAGGGGCTTGAATGGAGAAGTATTACAAATATCTCAGTGGTGTCTTTTATGGGCTCCCTACTAGCTACTCCCCCCATAGGGGCTACTTCAAAGGTTATCTACCTGTTATCTAACTGTTACTACCTATACTATTACTATTACTACCTATACCTATACTACCTATACTGTTACTACCTATACTACCTATACCTATACTACCTATACCTTAGTAAGTTACTATAGTATATATTGTTATTACCTTTTGTTATTACCTTTTGTTATTACCTTTTGTTATTACCTTATGCTAGGACTATTACCCCCTTGTTTCTATTTACTATCTGTTTACTTTATTTGGTATACACACTAAACTACTACCAACTCATTTTAAGAGGGTACTACTACAGATACACCCTAAACTTAAGCCATTAAGCCCTTATTTCTTACTTTCTATTATTTGTATACCTCTTATATTAATTCTAAGGGGGCTACAAGAGCATAACTACACTATACACACTCTAACATACTCTAAAACACCTATATAACCTTAAAGCTCTTATATACTTAGTTGCTGGTTTGTGTATCTACTGGAAATATACTTGTTTACCTTTTGTTTACTTACTTACTATATAATATACTTACTTAAGCATCTTAGATGTGAGAGTTAGGACTAGGATAGGTAACAAAGAGAGATAAGGATAAATAATGTTTGACATTAGAAACATAGTGAGTTATATAATAGTTATTTGTTTAGCTTATATATACTACTCATTAAGCTTATAACATATAGGTTAATCACTGGATTGACTTATTATGTTATATTTTAAGAGGGCTTTAAGCTTACTTACTGTATAATATACTTACTTAAGCATCTTAGATGTGAGAGTTAGGACTAGGATAGGTAACAAAGAGAAACTTAAAGGCACTTAGGGGTTAATCCTTAAGCATACTTTAAGCTTTATTATGTTATAATCTACAAGACCAAACGATTAAGTCTATAAACTGTAGCTACTCATAAGAGTAATAAGTAACACAACAACAATAGTTTATTACTACACTTAGTAGTTATATATCTAAGATAAGCAAAGTATATAAGTCTTATAAGCAATATATAATGAAGAGGGTTAGTAGATAATAGTAAGCTATATAGTGTCTTATTATGTTAGAGTAATATTAACAGCTTTGATAGAGAGTTATTTACTATACTTTTAGTACTGATAACTCTACTCTATCTATAAAGTGACCTTGACATTGATGTACTGAGAGGGTGAAAACCTCCATGAAGTAACTAGGTTTAATATTGTATAAGTAGGATATATGTGTGTATATCGTGACAACTTATAAGGGAGCCAGCATGAGCCATAGCTGGATAGGTGGACTATTACCTGATGAATTAAAAGTAGGCTACTATATGTAGCATTATGCCTATAAAGTAGGTATATAATACATATATAAGGAGAATATTATTATGACATATAATGATATGATGAGAGAGTATAAAGTTAAAGGTGGTAAGGTAACAGTGTGCCCTACTAAGTATAACAATGATAGTGTTAATGTGAATAGTAATACCAGTAAAGGCAGAGTAATTCACTATAGGAATAGACAGAAACTAATTATGGCTGGAGTGTGTGAAGAAAATACTAATATGAAGTATTATAAGTAAATGGTTTCAGTCTATACTATAAAAAAGTAAGTGCTTAGTATCCTATTAGTAGGGTACTTTAGTGCCTATTAGGTACAATATTTTATAAATCAGGAGGTAACATAATGTTATCAATTAAATTCAAGTCACAAGTGGCTTCAGTACAGGCAAGTAGTATAAGTTTAGACACCACAAGTAAGCAATTATTCACATTAGCACATAATGAGTTTATTAAGGTGTCAAGTGAGAATATTAAGGCTCTAAGAAAGGATATGAATGCATATCTAAAGGATACAATCAAATCAGACAGTATCAGAGCTGGTGTAAGTAGAGTTCTTAATGTATCTCAGAAGTATAGTGAGTTAAAAGTAATAACATACCTAAATGACCTTACTTATGAGAATATTAAGGGGGCTATTACATTATTATCTTATATAGATAGAGAATATGAGGATAAAAGTATACTAAAGAGTGTTAAAAGTAAGCTTAGTAAGGTAAAAAACAAGGACTTTGCATATAATAACAACTTTAGAACTAAACTGATAGAGTTAAAACAAGAGTATAAAGTAGCAATAACAGAAGAGGGAACAGTAGTTAAATTATCTTATGATAAAATAGCTACCTCTGTTAATAGTATGTCCCAGGAAGAGCTTAATAAACTACTGGGTTTAGTCTCTAGTAAAATAATCTCAGAGGAGGTAGCCTAACCTATAGTTACCCTATATGGGTATAAAGTAGTAAGTAGTATTAATGTGTAGGTAACTACAGATAAGCCCTTTAAGGGCACTTAAAAGGACTCTGAGGAGGGTATAATGAGAACAACAGATAAAGAACTAACAAAAGAAGAGATTTATAAGTTAAAGAGTGAGATTGATAAGTTAGAAGATAGCTTAGAGGATGATACATCACTACCAACTTGGAGTATAGTATTAATAGTTGTAGGCTGTTATGCATTAGTAAGAGTATTAGCTTAATGTTTAAATATATTGATAAGAGTATAGTATATATAAGTAATAAGTATACAACAATAATATATTGGTTACACTATAAAGGCTATATGTAGGTAGTAAATAAGAGGATAAAAGTGTTACAATAAGTAACAATGTAGGAAGTCTACAAAAAATACCCCTAGAAAAACACTTAGGGAGTTAACAACAACAACAACTACCTGAGGAGGTAATAATAATATGAGTAAGCAAAGACATAATCAAAAGATAGATGCAGAGTTTGTAGGAATGAAAGGTTGGGAGAGACAGTATCTTAAGAAGAGTATAAGTTATGGTCACTTAGATGCCCCTAAAGGTACTAAGAAACAACATAATAGATATAAAGAGAGTAAGTAATGTATACACCATTAGGTAATGAGTATATAATATTAGCTGTAGTAGCTTTATTAGGTAGTATACTCTTATTAGAATTATATGGTAAGGAGTATTAAATGGTTTCAATAAAGAGAGCAAAAATAGGAGATAGAGTTAGACTTCTATGTGATATAGATGAAATAGGTATAAAGGGGCAAGTGGTAAAGATAGTAGAGTTTGCAACTGAATATCCAAGCAATGATGGAGGAGATTGTCCTTTATTCCTTGAGACTGTTAAGGGACATCATTCAAGTAGATATGCACCCTTTAGAAGAAGATATGAATTAATAAACAACACACTTACTGTAGGAGGTAAATTAATATGCTAGATTATAAAATAAAGTTAAAGACAGAGAGACAGATAGCTAAGTTATGCTATGAGACAGAAGATGGTAAATTAGGAGAAGATGGTATAGCCTATAACTCTGCCCTTATAGCTGAGCATAACTTTAGAGAGAGTATAGTAGTAGGTGTATTACCTTATGGTGAGGCAGGAGATGAGCAGTATGGTTTCCTTCTTCAGAATTTTGCAGGTGCTAAGCTAGTTGTACACCTTGATTGGATTGGTAAGGTAGAAGGTATCCCTATAGATATGCAACATAAGTTTAGTGATGTAGAAGTACAAGTAAACTATAAGTATATGATTAACACTACTACTGGTGAGCTTGTTAATATTGATGAGCTCCATAAGTGTAATACTTGTGGTGGTATTACTACTCTTAAGCTTGATGAAGACACAATAATGTGTAAGACTTGTCAAGAGGAACTCACAACTAACAATGGCTACTCATATAGACCTAAGTATAACTTCTTAGGTACACAGATACCTGCTGATAAGGATACACCAGTATGGTATGGCTTAGAAGTTGAGGTATCAACTGATAGAGGAGAGTTAGCTAAGTTTATGTACAAGCATAAGAAGAGTGTATTCCTTAAGTCTGATAGTTCTATCTGTGGGAGGGGATACCAGACTGAAATAGTTAGCCACCCTCATAGTTTCAGTGAACTTATGAAGAAAGGTAGTTGGTTAGAGGGTATGAGTAATGTTCCTGCTGAGGAGAGAAAGGAGAATGGGTGTCATATACATATTAGTCGTAGTGCCTTTAAAGATGATAAACACTATAGCCTATTCTACTTCCTTATGCATAAGATGGAGGATGTATCTACTATAGTAGGAGGAAGAGCTCTAACTGACTACTGCCAGCTACTTCCTAGTGGTAAGATACATAGTAAGAAGAATGGAAGTACATCAGGTAGAGGAAGAAGTCTATATCTTAATGAACAAAACTCTGATACTATTGAAGCCCGTTTCTTTAAGGGGACTAACAAGACAGCTAACCTTAAGGCATATGTACAGTACTTAGAGTCTATTATTAAGTATACAGGATACCATAGTAAAGCAGTAAGTACTAATGGCTGGTTTGCATATATGACTAAAAAACCTAAGAAGTATGAAGAGCTTATAACAGTGCTTGCTGGTGTTTCTGTTGAGAGAAGCTCAGTTACTTTCAGAGAGCCTATACGGACTACAGTAACACTTAGAGCACTTAATATATTAAGACTAAAGGATGTAGTAGCTATTACTACTAAAGAGGGAAGAATATATGATAAAGTAGAGGTAAAGTATGCCCATTTTAGTGACAGAGGTATAAAAATTAAATATATAGATGAAGAAGAGTACTCAGGAACAACTTTTGTAAAGTTTAATACTATTAAAAGCATAGTGGTGGAGTCTTAGATGTCTACTAAAGAATATCCAATAGGAGGTAAATTATTATGAGTAGAGTAAGATTAAATAGATATGGTATATCCAATTCAGGTAAGGCATTAGCTAAGTACCTAGGAATTAAGATGTTGTCAATCACTGGTTCTAGATTTAGAGGTAAAAATTCAGATGTAGTTATCAATTGGGGTAATGGTAAAGGTAATATAGGAAATGCTAGACAAATAAACAAGCTACAGAATGTACAGTTGGCTGGTAATAAACTAAGAACCTTAGAAGCCCTACAAGCTCATAGAGTACCTCATCCATACTTTTCCACCTACAAAGAGAGTTTTGCCCCTGTAGATACCTTAGTATGCCGTACAACACTATATGGACACAGTGGACAAGGTATAGAAGTAGGATTAAGAGATGAAGTATGTGAAGCACCACTATATGTAGAATATATTGATAAGGTAGCTGAGTATAGAGCTATAGTAGTAGGAGGTAAGGTAGTAGACTTCAAGAAGAAGAAGAGGAGAAATGGCTATGAAAGAGAATATGGAGAGCATATTTGGAACCATAGTAGTGGCTATATATTTGCTAGGAATGATATTGTTGTCCCTCTTGGGTGTGGTCAGCTTGGGGTTGATGCTGTTAATGCTTTGGGTCTTGACTTTGGTGCTGTAGATATTATAGAAGATAGAGAAGGTAATCTATATGTATTAGAAGTCAATACTGCATTTGGTATAGAGGGCACTACATTAGAACTAGTAGGAGATGCTATAGGAGATTTATTATGAGAAGAAGAGTAAAGAGTAGAATAGCAATAGATAAGTTATTGATAGAGGGTTATACAGGTGATTGTTACTTCCCTGGTGGTATGTATATCTATTGTGGAAAGACTATTGAAGTAGAACCCCAGAAAGGAATAAAGGATAGAGTATATGGACTTGGTTTTGCTTGGATGAATGTGTGGTTAGTATCTGCTGATAGTATAACAGGGGGTGAGCTATTATGACTTTAAGCTCTAAATATTTAGTAAAGTTTAATGAGGCAGGTGTCAGTAGATATTCATCATATACAAATACAGGTCTTAGACATAAGATAGAAGTTAGAGATGGTGAAAATGTTATATTATCCTCTAATGGTCTTAGTTACTGGTCTGACTTTGATGACAAATATATGGTACTGATAAACAAAGACAACCTAATAGGAGGTAAACTGATATGGTAGTAATGGCTAAAAGAAAAGCCTGTGTTGAACACCCAATACACTTTACTTTAGGTAAGAGATATAGACTTGATAGTAACAATGAGTATACTACAAATAATGGGCTACTATTAACCTTTAATGGGAAACTTGACAGTCTTATGTTTATGTGTAATGAGAATACAATAGGAGGTAAATTATTATGAGTATTACAATGGAAGAGTTCAGACAGGATATGTTAGAAGAAGACTATAGAGATGAGCAGATAGAGATAGCTATGAGGAATGATGATGACTTCTTTTATGATGCTATTATGGACAAGTTTGAAGATACATTTAGAGAGTTAGAGATTGATGTGGATAATTATTGTATTCATTATGGTAGAGAACATAGTACGGATGAATGGTTCCAGTTACTATTAGAAAAATAGGAGAATAAGATATGTGTCACATGATAGTAAAACCAGCAGGTAAAAAGTTTAATATGGAGTATTTTAAAGCAGCTCAGAAGCATAATGAGGATGGATATTCCTTGACTTGGTATGAAGGAGATAGGGTACAGGTGTTTAAGACATTTGACTTCTCTAAGTTTATGGGTCTTGCCTCAACTATGAAAGACCACACTTGTATCTCTCACATGAGGTATGCCACTACAGGGGATAAGACATTTAGTAATATACACCCCTTTGATACCCCAACAGGTGTTATGGCACATAATGGTACAATAGCTAGTTTGGGTTCTACTGTAAAATCTGATAGTCAAGAGATGGCTGAGCTGCTTAGTGAGTGTGATTATAATTCAGTAGAGGATGTAAAACCTTTAATAGAGAACATAATAGGAAGTACACTTAATAAGTTAGTGTTTATGGAAGATAATGGAAGAGTTACTATAATTAATGAGCAGTTAGGTATGGTTGAAGATGGTATCTGGTACTCAGGGGACTATCACAAGAAGAATGAGGGATGGTGTAGAGGAGAATGCATCCAGAAAAAGGAACCAAAGATGGAGATATTAGAGATGAAGAAGAGCTCCCATTCTGAGAAGACTGAGTTAGTATTTGTATATGGTACACTTAAGAGAGGCTATGGTAATAATAGACTACTAGAAGATGCTACATACTTAGGCACAGCTAAGACACAAGAGACTTGGGCTATGATAGGTAAAAATGCATCCTTCCCTTATCTATTAGAAGAGTCAGAGAAAGGGTTTCATATATCAGGTGAGGTGTATGCAGTAGATGATGGAGAGATTAGTAGGCTAGATAACCTTGAGGGTTTCCCATACCACTACATTAAACAACAGATATTAGTAAACTATACTGATGACCTATCACCTGAATGGGTAACAGTATACACTAAGACACACTTTGATAAAGAGTATATAGGTAAACACCAACTAATTGCAGAATGGATAGGAGCAGCATAATGAAAAAACTTAAATTCAAGATAGGGGATAAGGTAAGACTTAATCCCTCTAAGGTAACACAAGCTGACTTAGATGAATATTCTAGTGATGGTGAGTTTGATAAAATATATATTATAGATATAAGAGAAAAACATTCTATACTACAGTATCATTTTATTGAGAATAATTGGCATAATGGAGAATGGCTGGTTTCAGTCTATATTAAAAATATTGTAGGAGGAAAGCTACTTGAATGACTTATATGAGAGACAGAGGGAGTTAGAGGAAGAGGCTGTAAATGTATTAGAAAGAAAAGAGTTTAAGAGTTTATCTGATGCTATATCTCAAGGAAGGTTTGATGAAACAAAGTATGGTACAGCCTTACTTAAAGTGTCCTTTCCTCTAGTAAGAGATAAGATTAGGGAGTACTTAGATACAGAGTTCAAAGGACATACAGGTAAGACACAGAGATATATTAAATATCTATGTAATGATGATGCAGCTGTTACAGCCTATATTATGTTACAGATGATGGTGAAGAAAATATCACAGCACAGTAATATGATTAAGGTGACAACCCTATCTAATATGATAGTAAGGCAGTTAAAAGATATGCAAACCTTTAGAATTGCTGAAGAGAATAACCCTAAGCTTATAGCATACCTAGGTAGTGAGTATAGGAGAGCATCTGCTCGGAGAAAGCAAGACTTAATAACTAAACACTTAAAGGAGTTTGCTGTAGAAGGAAATAAGAAGATGGTAGCTGAGGATGTAAAAGCAGGTGCTACACTTATTGACTTAGTGTTAAAGAGTGGTGGTGGTATAATAACAAAAGAAAGGAAATGGAGAAAAGGTATAGATAGATATGCTACCTTCTACTTATCCTTTACTGATGTAGCTTTAGAGTTTCTATCAGATAAATACTATATATCCCCTACCTTAGCCCTTCTGGCACCTATGGTAGTACAACCAACAGATTGGACAGCCTTTAAGAAAGGAGGTTATCTAAGTATATCACATCCTTTTATGAAGTTAAAGTTCAGAAAGGAAAGAGAGATAGTCAGTAAGAAAGATTTTACTAAGTCTATGAATATTATAAATAAACTACAAAAGACAGGGTGGAGGAATAACAGTAAGGTCATTGAAGTAGTACAGTATATGTATGAGAAGAATATGGTAGACCCTAGAAGTCCACCAACCTTACCTAGAATATTTGGAGATATACCAACAAGTATACCTACTAAAGTAGAGGACTTGATTGCTGGTTTCGGAAATTACCCTGAAAATCCAACAGACAGAGAGAAAAAAGAGTGGGCAGTATGGAATAGGAAGAGAGAAAAGATTAAGATAGGCTTAGATGGGGAGCAAGGTAGAAGATTACAGTACCTAATGACAATGGGTGTTGTAAATAAGATGAGGGAGTTTGATAAATTCTACTATGTATATCAATTAGATTACAGGGGTAGGGTGTATCCAGTGACAGACTTCTATAATCCCCAATCAAAAGGCTATGTTAAGGCTATGCTAGAGTTTGCTGAGGGACACCTGCTAGATGACACAGGTATCTATTGGCTTAAAATACATAGTGCTAACACCTATGGGCTAGACAAAGAGTTGTTTCCAGACAGAATTAGATGGGCTACAGACAACAGACAAGCTATGTTAGAAGCCGCTGAAGACCCTTTAGGGACAATAGGATACTGGACTAAGGCAGACAGCCCTTATGAGTTCCTAGCTGCTTGTATGGCTCTACAAGACCATGTACAAGGAAGGAAGGTTCACTTACCTATTCAATTAGATGCAGTGAATTCTGGAGTACAGATGTATAGTGGACTATTAAGAGACAAGGAAGGTGCAAGGAGTACTTGTGTAATAGGAGATACTAGGTCAGACTTATATGCTGAGGTAGCTGCTGGAGTAGAGGAGAAGCTCTCAGACGGCAAGTACCCACCTATACTGTCCTTCATTGACAAAGAGGGAGTAGATAGGTCAGTCAGTACTAAGCAAGAGGCAGAGAGTATGATAGGGAACTTCACAAGGAGTATGACTAAGTCTAATGTAATGACAGTACCATATAGTGTCTCAATGAGAGGTATGAAGATGCAGAATTGGGAAGTAATGGATGATATGAAGCTATCAGGTAAAGCCTTCTGGAAAGGTGATGAATGGGTAGTTAATTATCTATGGACTTCTCTAACACATGAGAGTATCTTTGAGATAGTGAAAGGAGCAAGGGCAGGGCAAGAGTACCTGAAAGAGGTAGTAAGACCATTAGAGGTATCTGCTATGTGGTATACACCTATATATGGTTTACCTGTTATGCAGCCAGCACCTAAGGTAAAAGAAATGAGAGTGAAAACAATACTAGGGACATTGTCTTTCAACACTATAGTTGATGGTATAAAGAGACAGAAGCAATTAGCAGCTATAGCAGCAAACTTTATCCATAGTATAGATGCAACTATATTGATGTATGTTGTTGATACAATAGGGGCAGACATTGGTACTATACACGACTGCTTCTTAGTACACCCTAACAAGGGAGAGGAGGTGAGAAACTGTTATAAGAAAGGCTTTGTAGAGGTTATGCAATCAGACCCATTGAAGATGTTTGCTGAGGAATTAGACCCTGAGAATAAAGTATCTATACCATATGTAGGTGACCTAGATTTAAAGGAGGTATATGATAGTGAGTATATTATTAGTTAATGTAGGAAGTCTACAAAAAATACCGAGAAAGAAAACTATAAGGAGAGTACTACATGGCAGTAGAAGAAGAACAGTTCTATGAAGAGGTAAAGTATCAGAGAGATGATGTACTACTATTAGTAGAAAGTATAGAAGATAGTATGGTTATTACACAAGCTAACTTAGAACTAGAAGATATATATAATTTAACAGTATATTTACTAGGAGAGACAGCAAGTATTACAGGACAGGCATATAACAGTGTGCTAGAAGATTTTAAAGAAAAAGAAGGAGAGTAAAGATTATGGCAACAATTAATAAAGGAAGAGTTAAGTTTGAAGAGAATACATCAGAAGCGAGTTTTGGATATGTTAAAGGAGAGGCAAAATGGGCAAAGGTATTAGAAGTAGATGATTATGGTAACTATTCAATTAGTATGTATGGTGATGAAGTGGTTGAGCTTAAGGAAGAACTCCAAGCAATGCAAGAAAGTGCTGCGAAAGAGATTGAGACACTAGGTAAGAAGTATGAATTAGCAGACCTATTCAAGACAGACAATGATGGTAATGAATTCTTAGGGTTTAAGCTACCAGAGACAGACTATGAGGGTAAACCTAATACTATTGATATTTATGATGGTAGTGGTACTAAGGTAGAAGATTGGGATAAGTTAGTAGGTAATGGTAGTACTATTAAACTTAAGTATAGAATTGCTCCTTACTATATGGGTAGTACTAAGAAAGTAGGTATCTCATTCAAGTTCTATGCTATTCAGGTTATTAACTTAGTAGAGTTTAAGAAACAAGATAGTGGCTTTGGTGATGAGACAGATGGTACTGACTCCTTTGATACACCTACTACATCTAAGGCTAAGGTAGAAGAGAGTGAGGACTTTTAGTAATACTTAGTTACTGGATTGGAGATTTAGACTAAAAATTATAGGGGAGATTAAGAATGAGAGAAAAAGAATGTAAAAACTGTAATATATCTTATACTACAGGCAACTTTCATAAGAATAAAAGAAAACCTGATGGCTTATCTACTATGTGTAAAAAATGTAGGAGTGAGACAAGGAAAAAATATAATAATCCTGTAACTAATAGAAAGTATAACCTTCTAAAGAAATATAGGATGACTGAGGAGGATTATGATGTATTGTTAGAGAGTCAGGGAGGTGTATGTGCTATCTGTCATACAACAGAGCCAAAAGGCAAACATGATACTTGGCATATAGACCATTGTCATACTACAGGAGATGTTAGAGGGCTTCTATGTCATAAATGTAATATAATGTTAGGACATGCATTAGATAGTGTGCTTACACTAAGAAATGCTGCACTGTATTTGGAGGAGACACGATGAGGGAGTTCAAAGTAAGGATGCCCATATATGTCTCCATAGGTATCAAAAAGAAGAGAAAAATATACTTAAACCTTAACTTATTCAGAAATGAGCACCATCATATTAATAATAATGTTAAGAAAGAGTATGCAAGGATAGCCCACAGCTTATTACCTACTCTTAAGAGACCAATGAAGCAGATAGAGTTAGAATACACCCTATATCTGCCTAATAAGCTTAAGAGAGACATAAGTAATGTACTATCCATATGTGATAAGTCATTCTGTGATGCTATTGTACAACATAACCTAATAGAAGATGATAATTATGAGTATCTTAAGAAAGTTACCTATATGTATGGTGGATATGATGAAGATAAGAAGGGATATGTAGATATCCTAATAAAGGAAGTACCAGATGGGACATAATTGTACCAAATGTGGCAGTACAGATGCTGCTACTTCATATGAGGATACAGGATTAACACACTGTTTCTCTTGTGAAGCAACATATAAAACAGAGGGAGATACAGCTCCAATGGGTAATAAGTTTAAAGATGAGACACTAAAAGGTGTAGAAGAGATAACAAAAACAATAAGAGGGATAAGTCCTGACATATTCAAACAATTTAGTTACTATAAAGATAAAAGTGGAGCACATGTAGCTAATATGTATAATAAAGAGGGTCAAGTAGTGGCTCAAAAGTTTAGATATAAGGATAAAACCTTCAGCTGGAGTGGCAAGCCTAAGGAAGTCCTGCCATTTGGTATGCATCTTTGGAGGTCAGGAGGTAAGGCTATCTATATTACAGAGGGTGAGCTAGATGCTATGAGTATTGCTGAAGGTTTAGGAGGTAAATATCCTGTAATATCAGTAAGTAATGGTGCAGCTAGTGCTAAGAAAGACCTAGTAAAGCATATAGAGTTTTTAAATTCATATGAAAAGGTAGTATTATGCTTTGATAATGATGATGCAGGACTAAAGGCAACACAAGAAGTGAGCAGTATCTTCCCACCAGGTAAGGTACATACAATAAATCTAGCCCCCTACAAGGACTTTAATGAGGTACTTAAGGATAAAGGTAAGGCTGGTGTATTAAAGTACTACTATGAGACTAAGAAGTACACTCCAAGTGGTATAGTTAATGCTAATGAGGGAGGCTTTGATGCTCTTATGGCTGATAGTAGCAGTGATGAGGTGTATGATACACAATATACAGGACTATCCATAGCTAAAGGAGCAATGACTACCTTTGTATCAGGCTCAGGGATGGGTAAGAGTACAATAGTAAGAGAGATAGGACACAAGTTACTTGTAGAGGATGGACTAACTGTAGGGCATGTAGCTCTAGAAGAGAACAACTCAGTGAGTAAGAGAGCATACTTAGGTATAGAACTCAATGAGAGTATAGTAGGTAAGGCTAAATGGTCAGAGTTTAAAGGAGAACCCAAGAATGTTACAAAAATTAAAGAAGCATATGAGAAAGTCATTGGTACTGATAGGCTTTATCTCTATAACCACTTTGGCTCTTTGGATAGTGATTCCCTTCTTAATAAGCTCAGATACTTGGCAGTTGGAGCAGGTTGTGACATCATTATTCTTGACCATATATCTATTGTTGTTTCTGGCTTGGAGGATATGGGAGACAATGAGAGAAGAGTAATAGATGTGCTTATGACTAAGCTAAGAAGTTTAGTTGAAGAGACTGGAGTGGGGATGATACTTGTAAGCCACCTTAAGAGACCAGGTGGAGATAGAGGCCACGAGGATGGAATACAGGTAAGCCTCTCCCACCTTAGAGGGTCAGGAAGTATAGCCCAACTCAGTGATAAGGTAATAGGTCTTGAAGGAAACCAACAGGACCCTGAACACTCTAATGAGAGAATAATAAGGTGCCTGAAAGATAGAGAAGAGGGAGAGAAAGTTGGTATACTTGGTCATGCTAAGTACTACCCAGATATAGGAAGACTAATGGCAGAGGAAGAGCCAACAGAAGAAGGAGGATTTATAGATGAGCAAGAACTCCCAGCAGACTTCTAGGACATTAGTATTTGATATAGAAACAGATGGATTGTTACTAGATGTAACTTGTATGTGGGTAGGAGTTACCTACTGTATAGAAACTAAAGAGGAGAAAGTATACTATGATGTTAGAGAACTTAGTTCAGCTCTTAATAGTGCTAGTCTCATTGTGGGGCACAACATTATTGGGTATGATATACCTGTACTGGATAAACTGGGAGGAGAAAGAATACTAACACCAGTAATAGACACATTAATACTAGCTAAGTTAGCATACTATGACAAGGACAAGAGTTGGTCTAATTCACTTGATGCCTATGGAGAAAGGTTAGGAGAACCTAAAGGAAACTATAATGATTGGAGTAAGTACACAAAAGAGATGGAAACATACTGTATACAAGATGTTAAAGTCACAAGTAAACTCTATACACACCTTAAGAGAAAGACAGCTTGGTTACCTAAGGAAGCATTGGAGCTTGAACAAGAGGTACAAAGGGTAGTAACTAAACAATACATAAGGGGGTGGAAGTTTGATGAAGATAGAGCAAGACAGCTACACATTGAGTTGGTTGAAGAGAAAGAAGTTGCTGAGTCATCTTTGTGGGGGACCTTTAAGCCTAGGTTACTGCCTGAGGGTAAAGTTAAGATACCTAAGAGACCATTTAGGAGGATGGGTGTATCAACAGTCGGACCTCATCAGCCTATTAAGCTTAGGACTTTTAATCCTGGTAGTGGTAATCATGTGGTACACTGGGTTGAGAGGGTACTAGGTAAACAGAGATGGATACTCACAGATAAAGGAAATCCTAAGACAGATAGTGATACATTACAGGATATGTTTGGAGAGGAAGAGTTCTTACAGCCTCTACTACACTACTTAGAAGTTAACAAACTACTAGGTCAATTAGCTGAGGGACCAAAGGCTTGGCTAAAGCACACAAGAGGAGGTAGAATACATGGAAGTGCAGACATACTTGGAGCAGTTACAGGAAGATTTACACATAGCAGCCCGAACCTTGCACAAGTGCCCTCAGTCAGAGCCTACAAGGGGGCAGAAGCAAGAGCACTTTTTACAGTTGAGAGAGGCTATAAATTGGTTGGAGCAGATGCCTCTGGGCTTGAACTTAGAACTCTATCCCACTACCTAAGTAGGTATGATGGTGGAAAATATGGAGAGCAAGTACTTGAAGGAGATATACATACAGCTAATCAACAAGCAGCAGGTCTCCCAACAAGAGATAATGCTAAGACTTTCATCTATGCATTCCTATATGGAGCAGGTGATGGAAAGATTGGAAGCATCACAGGAGGTGGAGCTAAAGATGGAGCCAAGCTTAAGGAAAGGTTTCTTAAGAAGACCACAGGGCTATCAGGATTGGTTGCAGCAGTCAAACAAGCAGCTAAGAAGAAATGGATTAGAGGTATATCAGGAAGAAGGTTACACATAAGAAGCCCACACTCAGCACTTAATGTATTACTACAGTCAGCAGGTGCATACTATATGAAGTATTGGGTAGTAGCAGTAGACAAGATGATACAAGATGAAGAGTATGATGCACACATAGTAGGTAACATACATGATGAGATACAAGTAGAAGTTAGAGAAGACCAAGCCGAAAAGTTCAGTAAAAAACTTGAAGCACTATTCATAACAGTTGGAAAAGATATAGGTATGAGAATCAAGATGGAAGGAGAAGCTAAGATAGGAGATAATTGGTTTTCAACTCATTAATAAGGAGAAGTAACATGAAAGAATGTTCGGTATGTAAAGTAAGTAAACCCTTAGGTGAGTATTATAATAGTATGTCCTCTAAGGATGGTAAAGGTTATAGGTGTAAGGTATGTGACTCATCAGCTAGAAAGAAGTACTATGAAGAGAATGAGAAATCCTTAGAGAAGAGAACAGAGAGAGGAAGAAGAAGTAAGTACAAGAAATATGGAATAACTTCTGAAGAGTATCAAGTTATGTTGGATAAGCAAGGTGGATGTTGTGCAGTATGTGGGGGAGAGGAAACTAGAAGTGCATCACATGAGATGTCTGTAGACCATGACCATATAACAGGTAAGGTTAGAGGACTATTATGTAATAACTGTAATAGAGGGATAGGATTACTAGGAGACACAGAAGAAGCACTACATAAAGCTTGGACATACTTAAGACCAGGAGGAATTGTATGACACACATTAGCAGAAGTAAAGCTAAGAGGATAGAGAACTGGCAGAAGACCTTTGACTTTTATGGAGGAAGGAAGTGTATGATATGTGGGCTAGTAAGTGACCAGCCTGTGTATGAACTACATCACCATGACCAAGAAGGTAAGGAGACTAATGTATCTAGTGTTATGCATCATAGTTGGAGTAAGGTAGAGAGTGAGTTACATAAGTGTATACTTGTATGTAGTAACTGTCACAGAACATGCCACCACCTAGAAAGAGAGAGGAGAAAGTAGGATGGAAGAGACAAGTCCAAAGATATTGTATAAGGCAATAGAAATGTTTAAAGAGAAGTATGGTATAATGACACCATTAAATACAGAGGGTATAGAACAGATACTAAAAGAACTAAAAGAAACTAAGGAGAGTAAGTAGAATGGTAGCATATAAATTAATGAGAGAAGTTACATGGTGTGAGGAAGTACAGGATTGGAATGAGACTAGAGATAACTTAAACTATAGTAGAAGCTTAGAGTATGCTATGCTTGATGAAGAGGTAGGTGAGTTCTTAGAAGCAGGACTAGCAGATGATAAGGTAGCTATGGCAGATGCATTAGCAGACATACTAGTAGTAGCAACAGGCTCATTGTATAAGCTATGTGGTGGTGACAAGTATAAGTTTGATGACATTATGTTAGCAGTAACAGCAGCAAACAATACCAAGTCAGAGAAGAAGGATGCTAAGGGTAAGATACAGAAACCTGTAGACTTCATTGGACCAGAGAAAATGATAGAAGATATCTTATGCAAGTAACCTTAATAAATACACCTACCCTAACCTTTACAGACTGGGCTATAGGTGAGTGCTATGATAAAGGATGCTATGATGACCTAGAGAAGAGAGACAACAGGATTAAAAAGGTAGCTCTTAAGCATAAGCATAGTAGTGTATTAGAATTTACATCCTTCATCTTTGAGATAGAGGCTAGTACTAAGGTACTACTAGAGATGACTAGACATAGACATGCTCACTATGCTTGTAAGTCTAGTAGGTATACACTAAACAAGGGACAGATAGTAATAGAGTCTACAGGTAATGAGTATGTAGATAGAATACTATACTCATACTCTAAACAGATAGAGGTATTAGTAGAACAAGGATACTCTAATGAGATTACTAGTCTTATGCTACCTCAAGCCTATCAGTACAAGTGGGTAGTAGAGTTTAATGCTAGGAGTCTTATTAACTTTCTAGAACTAAGAAGAGCTAAGAGTGCTCACTTCCATATAAGAGAAGTAGCAGAAGAGATGTACAAACAAGTACCAGAATATATGAAATACCTATTTGAAGGAGAGAAATAATATGGGATATAAACAACTAGAGTTTGAAGAACTAACATATGCAGAGGCTAAGCAAGGAGAGATTAGATATGCCCCCTATGAGGGAGAAGGTTCACCAGCAGAGGCAGCAGCTAAACAAGTAGGAGGCACACACTATCAAGGCAACATAGAGCCTTGGGATTATATTGTATCCAATAAGTTAGGTTACTTAGAAGGTAATATTATTAAGTATGTATCTAGGTACAAGAAGAAGAACGGTAGAGAGGACTTACTAAAAGCACAGCACTACCTAGAAAGATTGTTAGAGGAGGTTAAATAAATGAATAAACCTAGTAACATAGAAAGAGGTGTAAAGATTGGAGCACAAGTAGTAGGATATGCCCTAATAGTATATTATAGTGAGTGGCAAGTAGCCTTAGGTGTAGCTCTTATTAGTATAGCTACATTATTAGCAAGTAAGTTATCAGTATATAATGAAGTAAATAAGGAGAGTAAATAATATGGGCACAAGAATACAACAAGGATGGTTAAAGTCCATGTATAGACCTAAAGATTGTGAGTATAGTGTGACTGATTTATGTATGAGTTCAGCACAACTATGGGCTAAGTCTAAGACAGTCTATGATGAAGACAAACAAGAGAAGACAGTAGGATTTAAGTCCTTCTTAGGTAGTGCACTACATAAAGTAATAGAGGACCAAGATGAAGATGGTACAGTCAAAGAGTTTAGCTGGGTAAGAACATTACCTGATGGTACTAGGATTGGAGGTACAGCAGATGAGCTTAGATGGAGATACTCTGTAAACAAATGGAGACTAGGAGATGTCAAGCTTAAAGGTGACTACCCTACTAAGAAGTTCTTAGGCATAGGAACTAAGGCTAACCCTAACCCAGTACCAGAGCAAGAGAAAGAACAACTACAGATGAGTATCTACAGGTGGTTATTTGAGGGACTATTTGATATAGAAGACAAAGGAGTTATCTATCTATTCACACCAGGTCATGCTTCTTATGCAGCTTACCCTGAGTACAATGAGGTATGGCTAGACCTAACACCTATTAATATTATAGATACATACATTAAAGGTAAGCTATCTATTACACAACTAGATGTACAGCCTGATAAGGATTGTCCTGATTGGTTATGTAACTACTGTAACTTTCAAGAGGCTTGTACACATTATGTAGTACCACCTGAGAAGTGTACTAAAGGGTTTGGAAATGAGAAGTAAGGATATATTATATTCAGCAGGAAAGAATGATGAGTGCTTCACTCCTTGGTATGGTGTAGAACCTATACTAGAATATATACCAGAAGGAGCAATAGTTTGGTGTCCTTTTGATAAAGAAGATAGTGAATTTGTTAAACAGATAAGACAAACAAATACTGTAGTGTATAGCCACATAGAAGAAGGAAAAGATTTCTTTAAGTATGAACCAGAAGAGTGGGATATTATTATAAGTAACCCACCCTTTACTAATAAAAGAAAGTTCTTTGAGAGAGCTATAAGTTTTGATAAACCTTTTGCTTTAATAATGACTAACACTTGGCTAAATGATGCAGCACCTAAACAACTATTTAAGGATAAGCAGTTACAGTTACTTATGTTTACAAAGAGAATGAAGTTTATAACACAACAGAAAGATAATAATAAGATTACTTTTAGTAGTAGTTACTACTGTTATAATTTTTTACCTAAAGATATAATAATGAAGGAGTTTAGAGATGAGAAGTAGAGTGATAGGATGGGAGGGATTACCTCTCTACTCACAGGAGATGTACAAAGAAAGATATTTTACTAAAGGAGAAGATTATGATGCTTGGTTGGAAAGAATTGTTGGAGCATATTCAGATGATGCAGAACATAAGGAAAGAGTTAAGCAATATGTCAGGAGCTATTGGTTCCAGCCCAGTACACCTATCAGCAGTAACGGAGGCTTACCTAGTAAAGGACTTCCAATATCTTGCTACACAAATGAGGTCACTGATAGCAAAGCAGGTATATTTGACACTTGGGAGGAGAACAACTGGCTTGGCTCATATGGTGGTGGCATTGGTACAACATGGAGTAACATTAGAGGTATTGGAGAATCTATCAAAGGAGGTGGTAAGTCATCAGGCATTATCCCTTTCATCAAAGTCTCAGATAGTACAACACTTGCTGTTAGTCAAGGGGGACTTAGAAGAGCTTCACAAGCTGTCTATCTAGATGTATCCCACCCAGAGATACTAGAGTTCATAGACATTAGAAGACCAACAGGAGACTCAGAGAGAAGAAGTACTAACATACATCATGGTATTACTATTACTAATGAGTTTATGAATGCTGTATTCTATAGATACCATTGGGACTTAATATCTCCTAAGACAGGTAACCCTACACATACAGTAGATGCCTTTGACCTTTGGAAGAAGATACTAATCAGTAGAGTAGAGACAGGAGAGCCTTACTTGTTCTTCAAGGACACAGCTAACTCACTAGCTCCTATAGAATATAAGATGCATGAGAGAGAGATTAAGACTAGTAACTTGTGTAGTGAGATTATGCTACATACAGATAAGGTTACATCAGGTGTATGTTGTCTAACTTCAGTTAACTTAGAGTACTATTATGAGTGGATGAATGAAGAACTATTCCTAGAAGACATACATAGGTATACAGATAATGTATTACAATCCTTCATTGATTTAACAAAAGATAAGGAAGGGTTCCAGAGAGCCCGTAGAGGTGCCATAGAGGAAAGAAGTATTGGAATAGGTACTATGGGCTGGCATTCATTCTTACAGGCTCAGGGGCTTCCTATGCAGTCTCTTAGTACTACCTATCTAACACAGAAAGTCTTCAGCCACATAGCAGAAGGACTCAAGATTTCTAACAAAAAATTAGGAGCAGAGAAAGGAACAGCTAGAATAAGTAGTACCAATAGGAATGTTAATGTTACATCTATAGCCCCTACTGCTAGTATTAGTACACTATGTAACTTAACATCACCAGGTATTGACCCTAGAGTTAGTAATATATATACAGCTAAGTCTAATATAGGTAGTTATACTATTAAGAATAAATACTTAGAAGAACTACTACAAGAGAAAGGGTTTAATGTAGATTCAGTATGGAAAGCTATAAATAAGAATGGAGGAAGCATACAACACTTACCTTTCCTAACAGATGAAGAGAAGGAAGTATACAAGACAGCCTTTGAGATTAATCCACATGCTATAGTAAATAATGTATCTATTATGCAGAAGTATATTACACAAGGTATTAGTACTAACCTATTCTTACCAGCAGATATAGATGTTAAGATATTATATGATGTACATATGGAAGCTTGGAAGAAAGGACTTAAGTCACTCTATTATGTTCGGTCTAAAGCACTGAACCGAGCAAGTATGGGAGACCAGAAGAGAATAGAATTAGAAACAGACACATGTTTAAGCTGTGCATAAGGAGAGAAGAGAATGGATTATGGATTTACAATAGAAGAGGATAAGGCTTGGGGAGAGATAGCTACTAAAGTCAGAGCTGAGCAGGAAAAGAGAAAAGTAAAGAGACTAGAAGAAGAAGTAAAGAAACTAAAAAAGGAACTTAAGCATGTCACTTATAAAAGCAAGTAGAACATTTAAACCAATGAAGTATCCACAAGCCTTTGAGCACTGGGAAACACATGATAAGATGGTATGGCACTATGATGAAGTTCCTTTAGCAGATGATGTAGCTGACTTTGCTAGGGCTGATGATAAGGAGAGAGAGTTTATTACACAAGTAATGAGACTCTTTACTCAGAATGATGTAGAGGTAGGACATGGATATGATGTACTACTAAGAATCTTTAAACCTACTGAAGTAAGTATGATGCTTAGAGGCAATGCAGATAGAGAAAGTACACATATAGCAGCCTATTCCTTATTCACAGAGACATTAGGTTTTCCTGATGAATTCTATAGTGAGTACTTAGAGGATGAACAGATGGCTGATAAGATTAACTTTGTTGTAGAGTCACAAGTTAAGAAACTAGAGGACTATGAAGAGTTCTCAGAGAAACAATACATACAAGACATAATGTATATGTTAGCTGTATATGCTACACTCACAGAAGGTGTTAGTCTCTTTGCTCAATTTGCTATGTTACTTAAGTACCAGACTATTAATAAGTACAAAGGATTAGGTACAATAGTAGAGTGGTCTATTAAGGATGAAGAGCAGCATGTTGTATCTAATAGTTGGCTATTCAGAACCTTTGTAGAAGAGAACCAAGAACACTTTGATGATGTAATAAAGAAGAGAATATACAATGCAACTAGAGAGTTAGTACAGAAGGAGTGTGATTTAGTAGTAGAATTATCACCGCCTCATATGGATGTATCATTAGTACAGGAGTATATTATGTATATAGCAGACCAAAGACTTAAGCTAATAGGCTTTAAATCTAACTGGGGTATTAAAGAGAATCCTTTACCATTTATGGAAGAACTTAATGGTACAGTATTAGCTAGTATGTTTGAAGGAAAAGTAACAGAATATTCTAAAGGCAGTCTGACAGGTAGTTGGGAAGAAGTTAGAGCTCTGTAGGAAGTCTACAAAAAATACAGAAAGGGAAAACTATTAGAGAACCTAGAGATAGAGTCCAGTTATTACAGGCAGTGTAGTACTAATGGTAAAGCTATTTCCCTACCATATAAGTTAAAATAAAGGAGAGAGATAAGGGTGAGTAATACAGTTACTAATATATCACAAGGATTAAGAGCAGAGAACATAGGGGCTTACCTAAATGATGAGGATAAGGGTAAACTATTGGAGGATAAGCTTACAAGTATCTGCCACAATTTAGCAGAGATAGGAGCTTTAACAGACCATAAGGCAGACTTAGAGTTTCTATTGATGGTAGTAGGGAGTTACTTAATAGGTAATCAAGATGGTACACTAACAGATGATGTTACACAACCACATACTATCTTCACAGAGAACCTACTACCTATGTTAGATAATATGGAAGAAGTAGAAGTAGAGGAGATAGAAGAAGATGGAGACTGATGTATACTTTATACAATGGCTAGAAGAGATTGCTCCTAATAAGACACCTACTACAGAGTTGACACCCTTTGAGTATGGTGTATTAGCAGGGTATAGAATATTAGTAGAACAGATTAAAATTAAATTAGAAGTAAAGGAGGATAAGTAATATGGGAGGTTCAAAAGGACAAGTAGCAGCAGAGAAGCCTAAGGCAATACATACTAAGACATCAGTAGGTAGTAAGCTAGACCCTGTAGCTACAACATTTGATGATACAACTAAGGACAGAAGAAAGTCTATAGATACTAAAACTAAAGGTGCTAGAGGTTTAAGAATTCCTTTAGAGTCTCCTAAGTCTTCCACTAAAGGCAAGACAGCAGATGGGGTACAACTGTAATGGGTAATGCTATTAAGTTTGACCCTATCAAGGACATCAAAGATAACATTAAGTTTGACCCTATCAAGGACTTACAGAAGATTAAGTTTGACCCTGTAAAGGATATAGATAAAGGACTAGTTAAGGCAGGTGATGCACTTACTGAAGCTGTAGTAGGTAAGACACCAGAAGTTGCTGCACCTATCTCAGTAGGCTCTGATAAATCTCTTATAGGAGGGTCAGCTCTTGGAGGAGGTGGAGGTACACTAGATGAGGAGAAGAAGAAGAAAAAGTTAAAGTCTAAGAAGAAAGGAACAACAGGATTAAGAATAGAAGGAGCCTCAACAGCTAGTACACAAACTCCTGCTAACCAAGGGGTACAAATATAGGAGTAATGTTAAATGAAGAAACAGAATAAACAAAGGGTAGAGAAGGTACATGAGGAATATGGAACAGCAGAGGCTTACTATAGTAGTAATGAGACAGTAAGAACTTCAATGGAAGGAGAGTGGAGAGATGCTTCACAACTTACACTACCATATATCTTTCCTGTAGACTTAAAAGACCAATCAAGTATCTTACCTACACCTTACAATAGTATAGGTCCTAATGCAGTAAATACATTAGCATCTAAACTCCTCTTAGCATTACTACCTCCTACTGGTGTATTCTTTAGATTATTACCTAATCAAGAACTGACTAGTAAACTAGATGAGAAAGCCTTAAAAGAACTAGACTCAGACCTATCTAATCTAGAGCAGAGTGTAGTAGAGTATATTAATCAGAAAGCATTAAGAGTTCCTGTATATGAGGCAGTAAAATCTCTTATAGTAACAGGAAACAGTATGTTGTATAAGGTACCAGGAGGCTCTCTTAAAGTATTTAGCCCTTATCAGTATGTAGTCAAGAGAGATTATGTAGGTAATGTATTAACTGCTGCTATTAAAGAGAAGATATCTATACAAGCACTACCAGAAGATATACAGAAACTTATAGAAGATAAGGAAGGTACTTCACATATACAACATGAAGCATCAGAAGTAGCAGAAACAGATACTAAACATATATATACTATGATAGTTAGAGAAGATATGGACAAGTATAAAGTATGGCAAGAGGTAGATAAGATAGTAATACCTAACTCAGAGAAGACCTATACTAAAGCTACACTCCCTTACATTATACTTAGATGGACAGCAGTAAATAATGAAGACTATGGTAGAGGACTAGTATCTCAGTACCTAGGAGACTTAAGAAGTCTAGAAGGACTTACTCAGACTATTGTAGAAGGAGCAGGAATATCAGCTATGCACTTATTTGGTTTAAGACCAGGTAGTACATTAAAGGTAGAGGACCTAAATAATGCAGCTAATGGAGAGTTTGTACTAGGAGACCTAGAAAGAGAAGTATCTACACTCCAAGTAAATAAAGGGGCAGACTTACAAGTACCTCTAAATCTTATGGCACAACTAGAACAAAGATTAGCTAAGGCTTTCTTGATGCTAAGTGGACAAGTAAGAGACTCAGAAAGAACTACAGCTACAGAGGTTAGAGCTACAGCAGCAGAACTAGAGTCAACCTTAGGAGGTATCTTTAGTGTATTAGCTGCTGAGTTTCAAACACCATTAATAACACTTATACTCCATGAACTTAATCCTAGAGTACTTAAGATAGCAGAGCCTAGTGTAACAACAGGTGTAGCAGCTATATCTAGAGAGAGAGATTTTCAGAACCTTAACACTATGCTACAATCAATAGCTCAGTTGGGTCCAGAAGTAATAGCAGAATACCTAGATGTACCAGCATACCTTAAACAAGTAGCTACCTCACTAGGTATGGATGGAGAAGCTATAGTAAAATCTAAGGAACAGAGAGAGGCAGAGCAGCAACAACAGATGCAACAGCAACAAGCTATGCAACAACAAGAGATGCAGCAACAGATGCAGCTAGATAATAATAAAGCACAAGGAGGAAAGTAGATGAGTAAAGAGAGATATGAATATACAAGCTGGGAAGAGTATAACAAAGCCCAAGAGAAGCCTAAGGTAACACCTAAACCTAAACAAACTAAGAAGGAGAAGTAGAGATGGAAGGAGAGAGCACAGTAGAACAATCAGCTGTATTGACAGAAGGAGAGGTAGAACAAGTAACTTCAACAGATACACCAACAGAAGAAGTAGCAACATTACCTAGTGATGAAGTAGCTTTTGAAGTACCAGAAAAGTTTAAAGGAAAGTCAGTTGAAGATGTTATCAAGTCATATCAAGAACTTGAGAAATTCAAAGGAGGTGACCAACCATCTACAGAGGGGGAAGAGCCCTCAACAGAACCTAAAGCAGTAGAGCAAGAGCAGTATGACAAGTATGCTACATCTCTAGATGATAATGGTTCACTCTCAGATGCAGAGTATGCTGAACTAGCTGAGGCTGGTTATGATAAGGCTGCTGTAGATGCAGAGATTACTAGAAGAAATGAAGCTAAAGAGTTTCAAGAATACAAGAGCAATAAAGCATTAGATATTGTATTAGAGCCTCTTGGAGGAGGTAAAGATAAGTTTAAGCAAGTAGCTGAATGGGCTAATCAAGCCAAGACTGCTGAGGAAGTACAAGAGTTTAATACAACATTAGCTAGTGTACCTAAAGTAGCTCAACAGGCTATGCTTAAGACACTATATGCTGAGTATGATGCTGCTGGAGAGACACCATCAGGACCATTACACACTAATACTTCATCACCTACACCTTCTAAAGGGTACTCTACACAACAAGAGTTCTTTAAAGATATAGGTTCTGAAGAGTACAAGACTAACCCAGCTTATAGAGCTAAGGTAGAGTCTAAGATGAGTATTTCAGATATATTCTAGAGAGTCCCCATTATGGGGGTTCAATACAGCATACAGGAACTCTCTCCCTTGTGTGTTGTATTGAGCCTGAGAGAGCTTACTAAGGTAAGAAGAAACAGATAACTCTAAACAAACAGTTTGAATTAGAGTGTAGTTTATACTACAATAACTATATACAATAGGTATATTATAAGACCCAGATGGGCAGGAGAAATAATAAATGGCAGCTCAAGTAGCAACATTACCAAATAAAGATGTAGGAAGAAGTACAGCACTTAAACTATATACAGGAGAAGTAATTAAAGCCTTCCGAGAAAAGAATATTGGATTAGGATTAATTAAGACTCGAAATATCTCAGGAGGTAAGACAGCACAATTAGCTTTAGCAGCATAACAAGCTACTACAATAAGTTGTGGGTAAACACTCTTAATTGCTGGAAACTCTTAACAAAATAAGATGAAGACAATCAGCAGCCGATAAGCCCAAGTGGGTGTGGTTCAACGACTATCCTTTAAGGAGTACATTCAAGTGAATGGAAATAGAGTGAATTATACTATAATATGACATACTAAATAGGAGTACATATAAATGAAATTAATAAAAGATTTAGGTAAAAGAAAAGTAGGTAAGCATAATAGAAGATTTGGAGTATTCCATTGTGACTATTGTGATAGAGATGTAGAGAAGAGAATAGACTCAGGAAATGTTTATAAATCTTGTGGTTGTTTAGATAGAAGAAGTGTATGGAGCACATTTGAGACTTGGAAATGTACTAGATGTGAGATAGTAAAACCATTATCAGAATACTATAAAAACAAAACAGGATATAGAAGAGAATGTAAACTCTGTGTAAGAGAGAAACAGCTTATAAACAAGTATGGAGTAGATTTAAAGTGGTATACAAAGAAGTTAAAAGAACAAGGTAATGTCTGTTATGGATGTAGGTTACCTAGTGATAAGACTTTAGTGGTAGACCATAACCATTCTACAGGAGAAGCAAGAGGACTATTATGTTCAAATTGTAACACAGCTCTAGGTCTTATAAAAGAAGACAAACAAATACTACACAACCTAACTACTTATATTGATAAGTATAATTAAGATATAGTCTACTCTATATAGAAATATATAGCATTAGAAATAATGGGCATAGTTTAACAAGCTATGTTTAATACAAGGTTATTGTAACTGGTCAAGCATCAGAAGCAGATATTCAAACACATGTAAGAGGTGAAGAGGTAATCTCTAAAGTACTTGCAAATGATGAAGTAACAATCACAGTTACTAATAGATATGTACACTCTCACTTTCTAGATACACTAGATGAGAAGTTAGCTCAGTATGAAGTCCGTGGTGAATTAGCTTTTCAATCAGGTGAAGTACTAGCAACTAAGATTGATAAGGATGTATTTGCAATGGTAGGTAATGCTGTACCAGCAATGACACCACTACCAGGACAGAAAGCAGCAGGTACAACTGTAGCTACAGGATACTTAGCAGCAGCTACAGCACAAGATAAAGGTGATGTTCTTATTGCTTCACTCTATGTGGCTAAGTCAAATCTTAATGTTAAGAATGTAACAGAGACACCTTCTGTTATTGTATCCCCAGCTACATACTATAATGTTGTACAGTCTACAAGAGGTGTTAATGCCGATTGGACTAATAACAATGGTGGTATTGATGTTGGTATGATTAGACAGATTGCAGGTTTCTCTATGGGATGGACTAATCATTTAGATGTTACTACTAACACTAAACTACTAGCTTTAGTATTCACTAAGGATGTAGCAGGAGTAGTTAAAGCTATGGACATTCAGTCTGAGTCTAACTATGACCCTCGTAGATTAGGTTACCTACTTACTAGCTTCTATGCTCTAGGTATGGGCGCGTTGAACCCAACGGGTATGGAGGTTATCAACTCTGACTAAGAGTAGACTAGTTTCTTAGACAGCCTTTAGGGGTTGTCTATAGAGACTATACAAGAATAAGGAGAATAGAGAATGAGTCAATGGCTTAGAAAATGTAAAGGGTGTGGGCTAGAGGCTTTGAATGAAGAGGAGTTAGATTTATTTGTTCAATCAAAAGATAGTAAGTATGGTAGAGCAAATATTTGTAAACCTTGTAGACAGAAAAAGGTGAGAGGCAATCTTAGTGGTAGACCAGAATATAGAAAGAGTATGTGGCTGAAGAAGAAGTATAATATAACTTTAGAAGAGTATGATAATTCAATGTCCTCTTCACTTTGTTGTGAGATATGTGAAGGAACAGAAGAACTATGCTATGACCATGACCACAGTAAAAAGCAAAACATAAAAGCCTTCAGAGGAGTATTATGTAGAAAATGCAATCTAGCTTTAGGGCTATTAGGGGATACAGCTGACAGTTTACTGAAGGCTTTTGAATACTTAAATAATAAGGAGAATAAATAATATGGCTACTATTTTTGCTGATGGCACTGTCTTTACTAAGAGTAAACTAAATATGATAAATGTATGTTTATTAGGGATTGGGGAAACACCCTTCATAGAGGGAACACTAGTAGATACATTACCAATAGGTACAGATGGAGAGACAGCTAAGAGAATTGTAGAAGGCACTATGGTAGAGGTACAGGCTAGGTCTTGGTACTTCAATCAGGACTATGACTTCCCACTAGTACCAGATAGCTTAGGATTTATTACTATGCCACCTAATACACTTAGAGTTGACTTTGGTAACTCAGAGTTCAAGCATAGATATACAATAAAGAATGGTAAGATATATGACTATAATAATAGAACATATGTTATAGATGAAACCTTAGTAGCAGATGTAACTTGGTTAGTAGATTATGGTGAGTTACCTCCTGAAGCTTATGAGTATATATCACTAAGAGCAACAAGAAAGTTTCAACAAAAGGTAATTGGAGCAGTAGAGACAGATAGTTTTACTGTAAGAGATGAGGAAGATGCTCTAATTAATCTACAAAGAAGACAACTACAATCTCAGGACTTCAATTTAGGAAACAGTAGAGTATCTACTAGAATACATAATGGTTACTTAATAGCAGGTCTATATGGTAATAAAGGAAGAAGGAGCTTTAATTAATGCCATCACAACTAGTAAATTTTACACTTAGCAATTTAAGCTCTGGTGTTACACAACAATATCAAGAGGGAAGATTTGATAGTCAAGTTAATGATATGATTAATTGTATCCCAAACTTGACTAGAGGAGTACTCAGAAGAAACCCTATTAACACTAGGGGAATATTACCAGGACTTCCTGCTAACCTCACTGATGCTTATGTGTATACATATGATAGAGGTACAGGAGATGAGCAGTACATGGTTACTGTACCTGGTGATGGTAAGATATATGTACATAATGTCAATACAGGTATACTAAAATATACATCACCTACTAGTACTTATCTATCTCTAAGTATAGGACAAATAGCTAGAGAGACATTTAAAGCTATGACTATTGGTGATACTACTTTTATAGTTAATATATCTAAGACACCTAAGTTTACTACAGCTACTACACCTACAACAGGTTTTAGTGATATGGCTTTCTATTGGATTAAGAAGACAGCCAGTGTAGTAACAGAACAGAAGCAGACACAGACAGACCCTATCACTACAGGTAGCTACTTAAAAGGGTATACATATGACTTAAATGGTGAACAGCTAGTAGCTCATATAAATACACTACCAGGAGTAACAGAAGTACAATTAAATACAGGACCAGATATAGCTACATACTTTGCAAGTAAAGCCTTAGCTGTAGTAGATAAATCATCTAGGTCTATAGCTTATAAGACAGGCTTCACAGGGTCAGATTGGACTTGGAGTGATAGCTTTGGAGATGAAGCTTCTCTGGGTGTATGGGAAACTATAGACTCAGCATCTAAACTTCCTGTAAACTTACCATCAGATTTAAATAACTTTGTTGTACAAGTAACTAGTGGTACTTCAGATGCCTTTGATGATTACTACCTACAATATGACTACCCTAATAAGAGTTGGAAAGAAGTAACAAAACCTGGTGTACTCTTTGAGCTTGATGGCTCTTCTATGCCACATGCACTTTATAGATTAGCAAGTGGTAACTTTACATTTAATACTTTTCAAGAAGTAGCAGCAGATGGATTATCTCTTACAGGTACATCAGCTTGGGGAGATAGAGTAGTAGGAGGCTCAGACTCTATAGAGGACCCTAGTTTCTTACTTAGTCCTATTATAGATATATTCTTCTTTAGAAATAGATTAGGGTTCCTTACTAAGGATAATATTATACTATCCCAGACAGGAGCTTATGGAGACTTCTTCTTACAGACTATACAAGATACATTAGATGATGACCCTATTGACTTAGCAGTAGCCTCTACAGATGTTACAGTACTTAGACATGCAGTACCAACAGCAGGACAGCTAGTTCTATTCTCTGATGATACACAGTTTATACTTAGAGCAGATAATGGACCACTAACAGTCAATACAGCAGAGATAACAGCACTATCTAATTATACATATGGTAAAGATGCAGATGCTAAAGCAGTAGGTAACAAGATATACTTCTCTTCTCAAGCAGGAGGGTTTAGTCAGATGTATGCATATAATGTGACAGATGGAGGACAACAACTAACAGAAGCAGTAAATTTATCATTACACATACCTACATATATGAGTAATACTATTAATAAGATAGTAGGACATAGTGTATTAGGCTTTACTTTCTTAAAGGATAGTACTAACCCTAAAGAACTTACTGTACTGTCTAGTGTTAATAAACAAAATGATGAGTTACAGAGAGCATTTCATAAGTGGGAATTCTCTAAGAATATAGTAGATACTAGTATTATTAACAATGACCTATATCTCTTATTCTCAGATGGTGACTTATGTTATATGTCTTTAGAGGTACCAGGAGATATAGATACTATAGTATATAATGATACACACTCAGATGGTATAGTAGATTACTTATCAGGTATAAAGTTCTCTGAGTTCTTTGTAAGAGATGGTAGTGGTAAAGGAACTACTAGAGGAAGATTACAGTTAAGAACATTACTATATACTATTAATGATGATAGTAAGTATCAGACAGAACTTATTAGTACTACTAGGACAACCTCAACAGAAGGCTTCTATGGTCCTATATGGGATGACACTGATGTATGGGATGATACACTTAGATGGTTAGATGTAGACCCTCTATACACTAGAGTATATATAGATGATAGTAAAGTTACAGTAATGAGTAATAGTAAAGAAGTTGAGATACTTTTTAGAAATAATAGTACACTAGCTACTAAAGGCTTTGAGTTATCTACAGTTAATGCAGAGGCTTTCTTTAGTCAGAGAAGTACAAGAACAAAATAAAGGAGATATTAATTTGATATCTAAAAAATTATACACAGGAGATGGAGCATCAGCTAGGTTCTTATCTGACTTCATAATCAGAAGCAGCCAGTTTGCTAGACCTTATGTATACATCTTTGATAATACTCTCAACCCAGATGGGACTGAGGATGTATTAGAGGATGGCACAACAGACCAAGCTAACCACCTATACCCTACTAACTTATGGAAGAGAGGAACAAATGTAGCTAATTCAGATGACTTAGTGTTTGTGGATAAGTGGCAGGTAGTAGATAATAGTATTCTATTCTTTACACCACCTCCAATGTCTACAAGTATATGGCTAGAGGTAGCAACTACAGCAGAAGAGTTTGGAGATACATTAGTAGCTCCTTCAGTTAAGAGAGCAGAGGATGCAGCAGCAGCTTCACTAGCTAGTGCTAATGACTCAGCAGCCTCAGCAGCTAATAGTAATACTTCAGCAACAGAGTCAGCTACAAGTGCAGCAGCAGCTTTAGTAAGTGAAGGTAATGCAGCTACTTCAGCTACTAATGCAAATACAAGTGCTATACAGGCTAATACCTCAGCCACTAATGCATCTTCTTCAGAGATTAATGCTAGTACAAGTGCAGCAGCAGCTTTAGTATCAGAGAATAACTCAAGTACTTCAGCAACTAACTCAGCAGCTAGTGCAGCAGCAGCTTTAGTAAGTGAAGGTAATGCAGCTACTTCAGCAACAGAGTCAGCTACAAGTGCAGCAGCAGCTTTAGTATCAGAGAACAATAGTGCTACTTCAGCAGCAGAGGCAGCACAGTCAGCTATAGATACTATAGATTACGGTAGAAAAAACCTACTCATCAATGGTGGGTTTGATATATGGCAGAGAGGTGATAATTTTTTAAATGTCAAAACTACATACACTTCAGATAGATGGTATTTCAATACTGGAACAATTGGTGATGCTAGCGTAACAAAAGCATTATCAAGTGGTCTTGATGGATATGGCTTATCATTTAATAAATTAGCATCAACACCATATTGTTTTGTTACAAACAGTATAGAGAGTACACCATCATTAAAGCTTAAAACTGTTACAGTATCAGCAGAAGTTTATGCCACAAGTGGTGGAATTGATAAAGTTGAATTCGGTGTAATTGGAATAGACCAAAAAGATGTTAACCCATCTTCAGTTCCAACATTTATTTCAACAGAAACTTTTAACCTTGTTGCTGATACAAATAACATATTAACTAAAACAATTGTTTTACCTGATTATGCAGATGACAATTATACTTTTGCAGTTAAATTCAATACCGGTGATTCTATAACGACACAAATAGGTACAATATACATTAGAAAAGTCCAACTAGAACAAGGCTCAGTAGCTACACCTTTTGAGGTACTACCTATAGGTGAGACTGATATGTTGTGTAAGAGATATTATCAGATTGCTAATTTTAGATTTAGAGGATATGGATTTTCTGCGGGAAGATCTGAACAGTCTATTTTCATTAATGAAATGAGAGTAACCCCTTCTATTTCAGATATAGTAATAAACTCTAGAACCGGTTTTTGGGATACACTAAATGCTACTGTAGTAAGTCTTACTAATAATTTATTAGCAACTTCAACAGATGCCTCGAATACTATTGTAGATTCAGATTCAATCTATGGCGGTATCGTTAAAGCAGATGCAGAAATATATTAAGGAAAACAAAATGATAATAACTAAATTAAAATACACAGAAGATACTCTTAATTGGGTATCTATAGAGTTTGAAGATGGAACTAAAGGACAGTCCAGTTTATTAGATGGTATTAGCAGACAGTATACAGATGATGTTCAAGCATACTTAGATGCTGGTGGAATAGTAGAACCACAGTATACACAAGCTGAACTAGATAAGATGGAAGCTGATAGATTAGATGCTGAATGGAAAGATAGTAGAGCTAAAGCAGTAAGTGAGATAACTGTAACAGCTAGTGGAAAGGTATTTGATGGTAATGAGAAAGCCCAAGATAGAATGAGTAGGGCTATATTAGTAATGGATAATGTAGAGACTACTACTTGGGTATTAGCAGATAATACTATAGATAATACTGTAACTAGAGCAGAGCTGTCAGAGGCTCTTAAGCTATCAGGAGCAGCACAGACAGCCTTATGGGTTAAGTAGGTTAGTAAGTGTCTTGTAGGGGTCTTAAAAGGACTCTCACAGGGTACTAAGGTAATCTAATAGGATAAGAAGGAGAGAGAAGAGATGATTAGAACTATAGAGGACAGATTAAAGGAACATTTACCAGATAGATATGCAGATACATTAGCTTGTTATGATATGTGGGAGCACCAAGATTGGGAAGATATAGCAGAGGATGGAGAACTAGTAGGGTTTATTAGTTACTTCCTATTAGACTTTAAGTTTGATATGATAATTACAGCTGCTAAGGATAATAGGTTCAGTAAGGCACAATGGAGAATACTTAGGGATACTATTAAGTATAGAACTAAACCTATAAGAATACAATCAGACCCTAACAACTTAGCCCTACATAAGGGGGCAGCTAGACTAGGAGGTACATTTGTTGAGGATGAGATACACTTTCCTGAGCCAGGATATACATATATAAACAATAAAGAGGAGTAACAAGAATGAGCCCATTACTATTAATAGCAGCAGCAGGTGGAGCAGTTGTAGGAGCAGGACTTAAGTTCCTAGAAATAGATGCAGAAGCTAAAAAGCAAGAAGCAGCTATTAAGGCTAGAAGATTAGGAGCTAAGATGCAGTTTAGTGCTGTAGAGGATAGTACTAATATTATGAAAGCAACTACTAGAGAGCAGACAGTTAATGCTGTAGGTGAAACTCTTAGAGCAGGGTACAATAATAGTACTAAGACTAAGCAAGCAGTAGATAAAGCTGTAGGTACATCAATAGCTAAACAGGAAGGACTTACTTCAGGTAGGTCACAAGGTAGAGCTATGGTTAGTCTGTATGTACAAGGAAGTAAAGCTGTACAAGAGTCAGATGCACAGACTAAGATGTCTATTAATAAACTAGTAGACCAACAAGATAAAATAAGTAATGACTTAAATAATAAACTATTACAAGCTCATCAAGAGTTAGCGGCAGTATTATCAGATGAAGGTCCTAAGATAGATGGTACAGTAGCTATTATAGGTGCTGGTATATCAGGAGCAACCTCATTTGCAGGTATGGCTAAGTAAATAATAAGGAGAAGTTAAAATGGCAGAAGCCCTATTTGGAACAAACATAACAGAAGTAGGTGTAAACTTACAAGGAGCTAAGACTCAAGCATTAAAGGCACAGAGCATAGCTAACAGTGATACAGGTCTAGAAGGGGTTTCTGAACTAGTAACAGGAGCAGTTAATACTTATACTACTACTAAGAAGACAATAGACTCTAATAAAGCTAGTATGGACTATATTAATATGGTCACATCTGAGCAGTACTTAGACTTAGATGATGTAGGAAAGGCTGAACAGCTAGAGAACATTTATGGGGGTCTTGCAGAGGAACCTTCTGCTTATGTATCTACATTTAAGTCTCTATCTTCAGGAGAATTTGTTAGAGCAGATAAAGGAAGAAGAACTAAAGAGAATAATGCATTATATAACTCTGCATACTCATCCTCTTTAGCCTATGCAGAAGCACCTTCAGGACAGATTAAAGAAGGAGGAGAAGGGAGAGTCTCTGACTTGATAACTAATGAAGAAGCTGGTAAGACTAAAGCAGACTTTGTTAATGATTATACTAAAGCTAACCCTCAATTAGAGAAGGTAGTTGTATCTAGGTCTTTACTGGCGGGGGCTTATCAAGAGATTGAGGCAGCTATAAGTATGGCAGATAGAACAGAAGAAGGATTAGCTACACTTAGACAAGATATAGCAGACATTAAGGCACCTTATGAGTCTCCTATGTTCCTTACTACTAGAGAAAAACAAGGACAAGAATATGTTAATGCTCTAGAGAGAGGTATGCAGACACAACTTAAAGGGTTTGAGGCTGAGATTAAGAACAACCACTATAGTAAACTAGCAGCTAATGCTAAGGATGGTTATAGAGCTTTACCTAGTACTATGTATCCTTCTATTGATGCTACAGCTAGCAACCCTCTAGCAGCAGAGAAGCAGAAGCAAGAGGTAGATAAGAAGTATCAAGAAAGAACACAGGCTGATGTATATAATAGTACATACCCTGTAGGAGATAGACCAGGAGCATTACCATTAGATAACCCCCTATTAAAGAAAGAGAGACAAGCAGCAGTAACTAAAGAACTATTCTCTAGATTTTTAGTGGGAGACTCTGAGAACTTTACTAGGATAGCAGATAATGAAGGACAGCTTACTAGAGAAATAGGTCAGAGTATCTTAGTACAGTTTAATAAGTCTAGCACTAATGAAGAGATTAATAGTATACTAGATAGAGTTAAAGAGATTAATGAACAGCCTAGTGGGGCTAGAGTACTTAGACAAATGTTCACAGATGATGAGTATACTAGAGTACTAGGTGTATCTTATATGAGTCAAGCTAGACCTGATTGGGATATGAAACAAGTAAAAGACTTTGTAGACCAAGCACAACAAGCTACTACTACAGTTAAACTCTCTCCTAGTGATAACTCTAAGATATTTGATTTAGCAGTTAAGCTGGGTACACAAGGGGATAAGTTCTTAAGTGTAGTACAAGGACTAACTAAAATTAATCCACAATTAGCTCTTGATGAGTATAAGAATATAGCCAGAAACTTTAGTGACCAAATAGGAGAAGACTCCTCAGGTATTAAAGTAGATAAGAGTATGGCTAATAATCCAGCAGAGCACAGAGATATAATAGACCCTGAGCAGGTAGACAAGGCTATTAATAGTGCTCTACCAACAGGTACTACTTCTAAAGTGTTTCTACCTAATAACATAGTAGTAGCTAAGAATGATTGGTCAGGTACAATAGATGTTAGAGATGTATCTAATACTATACAAGAGTCTGAGAGTAATACAACTACTAGACTATTAGATGAACATGATGCTGAGGCTGAAGCTATTAAGACTGACCCTCTTGCAGGAGCAAGTAAAGCTATTAAATCTTTCACAAGAGTAATAATAGATAACATAGCATCAGTACCAGCAGGTGCAGTAGATGTAGCAGGTACACTAGTAGATAGGTTTCAAGACCATCTATTTAATAGTATGACTACAGGACAGAAAGAGTTCTTTAAAGGTTGGAAGCCTAATCAGATTAAAGAAGCAGCATCTAGTGAGTTTGTATTATCTTTAGAGGCAGCTAAGATGGAGTTACCTACTGTTATTAATGAACCACCAGCTAATGATACTATGAGTACACAAGATAAGTTTATGGTAGAGCAGGGGCTTAAAGATAATCAACATAAGGTAGCTAAAATAGATGAAGCTATAGTAGTTGCAGCTAAGAAGTCTAAAGGAACTATAAATGTTAGAAATAATAATCTAGGAAATATTAAACTGTTAAAGGCTAATAATTGGAATGGACAGAGTAATACAGGAAGTGGGGAAGTATTTGCCTCTTTTGATACTCCTGAACATGGTATAAGAGCACTTAGAAAAGTAGTAAGTAAGAATATCTCTGCTACTAATAATTATGAAGAGTATGTTAATAGATATGCCTCTGAGCCTAAAGAGCAGGAACACTATAGATTAACAGGAGAGCTACTACCACACCTTAAAAACTATGCTAAAATAATAGCTAAGAGTCAGGGGGTAACCAACATAAAGAAAGGTTTTGCTGATGTAAATATGCTTAAGTGGATTAAGGCTACAGCACAAGCTGAGGGAGGAGTAAAGGCATTAGAGTACTTTACAGATGATATAATTAATAGAGGCATTAAAATGAAATAAGGAGAAATATAATGGAAGAGGATACACAAATACAGACAGAGGAGAGAGTACAGAGAGAGAGTACAGCACAAGATTATTGGAATACTCTTAATCCTGCTGCTCTTCCTTATAACAATCCAACACTAAAGTTTAATGCTGCTAGTGATAGTAAAGGTAGTTTAGACTTTGGCTCAGAAGAGTTTCAATCTTACTATAAGGACTCAGATGGTGGGACTAAGAAGGCTATGCTTACTGCTAACAATAAAGATGATGCAATTAAGATAGCACAGAGAAGAGAGATATTTGTAGACTCTCAGAAGGCTATAGAACAGGATGGTGTACTTACACAACTAGGTATGGGACTATTACCTGCTATAGCTTCTCCTTCAAGTCTATTACCATTAGGTGTAGTATTTAAAGGAGCACAATTAGCTAATGCTACTAGTAAGTTAGGAAAGATAGCAGCCTTTGGTACAGCAGGTTCTATTACAGGAGCAGCAGCTAATGTTGCAGATGAGGTACTCTTTGATGTACAAGGTATGCCTACTAACTACTTAGGTGCAGCAGCTATAGGAGCTATCTTTGGAGGCTTCTTAGGAGGACTCTCAGGAGCACTTGTAGGACCTACTAAACATACAGTAGCTAATGCACTAGACCCTAAGAATGATACTTATACTAGAGACTTTGAAAGAGACCCTATGTTACATATAGAGCTAGATGAGAATGGTATACCTAAATTACAGGATATAGCACCTATAGATAAGACTCTTATAGATAGAATACCTTTCATAGGAGAGAAACTTAGGAGTGATATACATACAGTATACCAATCAGAGAGTTCTTTACTAAGAGGTTTTATGGGGAGAATGGTAAGCCCTACTGTATCTGCTAAGGATATGAATGGTAATGTTATACCTATAAATAAGACAGGTGTAGATGTTAAGAGACAAGCTAAAGGCTTACATAATAACCTTACCAGAAATATGAGTAACTTTCATGCTGAGGCTAGAGCTAAAGGATATGAGGGAGACCTAGATACTTTTAATAAGGATATATGGAAAGTATATGTAGAAGCTATTAATAGACAGAAGACAGAAGCAGCAGCATATGCTAATCAGAAGACAGCAGGTATGAATACTAAAGATATTACTAATTCTGAAAGAGATGCCTTATTAAAAGAGAATAGAAAGGCTATGAATGAATACTATGATACTGTAGAGGTAGAGTTTAAAGGTGATGCTACTTTAGTTAAAGGGGCTAATGAATATAGAGCTTACTTCAAAGATATGTTAGATAGAAGTCAGCAGTCTGGTATTAAAGAACTACAAGACTTAAACCCTAATAGAATATATGCTCCTAGAACATACAACTACAGAGGCATCAAGGATGGCAGTATATCTCAAGAACAAGTGTCTTCTGAAGTATTTAATGGACTAGCTAATGATGTTAGAAATAAAGGTATGAGTACTAAAGAGCTTGAAGAAGCTACTAAAGGAATAGTACAACTACTTAATGAGTCTGCATTTAATCTAAATAACCTTACAACTTCTTATCTAGTAAAAGACTTACCATTTAGTACACACCTTAAGAGTAAGAAATTATATCTTAATGAGGTGTATATGCCTAATGTAGTTAAGTCAGAGTTTGATGAGGTAGTAGGTGCATACCACTATAAGATGTCAGGAAGACAGTCTGTACAGTATGCCTTTGGTACTGATGATTTATCTGATATAATGAAACTAGTAAGAGAAGAACATTTAAAAGAAGGCATAATAAGCAATCCTAAAGAGATAGCTGCCTTTGAAAGAACTGTTAGAGACTTACTAGGAGACTTAAGAATGAACCAACTAGCTGATACTCCTTCTTGGACATTTACTAGGAACTTAACTAGCTTTAATAGTGCTAGATTAGGTGGAGGATTTGGAGGTAATCAGTTTATAGAGTTAGCAGCTAGTGTAATGTTAAATGGTACACAAGCACTATTCTCAGGTAGAATGTTTAAATCTCTCAAGAACTCTAAGGAACTCCTATTTACAAAAGGTAAGACTGATGAGTTTGCTGACTACTTAATAGGTAGTGGGTTTATGGAAGATGCTCTACATACTAGTAGAATTAATAGATACTCAGATACAGAAGCAGGCTTTAACTCTGGATGGTTAGAGAATAAACTAAATAGTGTTAATGATAAACTAATGAAGTATAATGGGATGAGATACTTTATGGGAGTTATGGAAGACTACACAGGTGGTGCTATTGTTACTCAGCTTAAGGCAGGTAATGTAGATATTAAGAGACTAGCTAGATGGGGACTATCTAAAGAAGATGCTAAGAGCTTAGGTACTAAACTTAAGGAAGTTACATCTAATGAAGGTTGGGACTTATCTAAGTTATCTAGTAAGGAACAGGACAGCCTACAGTTAGCTATTTCTAGAGGGATAGAAGAAGTAGTTGTACAAGGAGATAGTATGCACTTACCATCTTGGCTTAAGACACCAGGAGAGTTTACTAAAGTATTTACACAGTTTATGAGGTTTCCTTTGATAGCTCAAGAGACACTACTTAGAAGAGGAATGGCAGAGGACCAAGCTAGAATGGGAGGAGCTATTATGTCTAGTGTAGCTACTTACTTAGGTATTAAGTACTTAAGAGAACAGGCTGCTATCAGCTTAGGATTAATACACCCTATAGATGCTAAGTATGACTATGATAACTATAGACAAGAAGATTGGATTAGAGCAATAGGAGAGTCACTAAACTATACAGCTCCTTTAGGCTTTATGACTAGTGTATATAATTATGGTGCAATAGCTACAGGTAATAATGAGCTAGGAAGAGAGTGGTCAAGTAAGAATGGTATGTCATCTCTATTAGGACCATCAGGAGGACTAGGAGAAGACCTAATTCAGATACTAAGGTCAGGTGTAGAAGGAGACTTCACAGATGAGAGAACACTAAGTAGATGGAAGTCCTTAGTGCCTTTCAATAACTTACCTATAGTAAATGAAGTAGGTAAAGCAATGATAGAAGAATATGGAGAATGAATAATGGCTAAGGCAAATATAAATAGGCTTAATGACCTACATAAGATGATAGCAGAGTATTATATAGAAGCAGCTACCTCAGGAGAAGAACTATCCTCTGGTACTCTTGCAGCTATAAATGCTTTCCTAAAAAATAATGATATTACAGTAGATGTAATAGAAGATAGTCCTACACAGAACTTAACTAGTAAACTACAACTACTTATACTAGAAGAAAAGGAGGCATAAGATATGGCAATAAATTGGATTGATTTAATAAATGGAGAGGCACTACTTGATTGGAGGAATAAGGTTAATACCTTTAATAATAGTGTAGTAGCAGAGACAAACAACCTATCAGGGAGTATTAATAGTACTAATACACAAGTAGCTACTAACACAACAAATATAGGTAGTAATACTTCTAATATAGCCACTAATACTTCTGCTATATCCTTACATGAGGCAAGTATCAATATATTAGATACAAAAACAACAGACTTAGAAGCACTAACTACAGACTATCACTTCAGTAAAGTGGCAGGGGCTAGTACTACTACTAATACATATAGCCCTCTTAACTCTTTATTAGTAACAGCAGCTCAAGGAACTGTATATGAAGTTAAATTCTCTATGACATTCAACTATAATACTACTACTAGAAGTGCTTACTTTAGGTTTACAGTGGATGGTGGTATCTCTTGGAATGAGGTAAGAAAGGAGGCTAAAGATGTTACAGATAATAATGCTGTATTCTATGCCTTCCCTATTACACATATTCCAGGAGATAATATAGACTTACAGGTAGAATATAGAACAGAGTCTAATGGTAATGTCCTTAAGGTATCCTTCATAGATGTAGTAGCAGAAAGAAAGTTATAGGATTATGGAGGAGAGAAGAAGACCAGATGAAGAGATAATAATAATTAGTACTAAACTAGATATACTTATAGAGGACTTTCAGGAAGGGAAGAGTACAACTAATAAGTTATTAGCTTCCTTTCAGAAACATACAATAGAAGCAGACACTAAGATAGCAACTATTAATAACACTCTAACTTGGCACTCTATAGTAGGAGCTTTTATTATAACAGCAGCTCTATCATTTGGTCCTTTTCTATACTTATATATTAAAGAGCTAGAAGGAGATATTATAGGCTTACAAAGCAATGGAGAGTACTACTATAATAATAGAGATATTACTATAGAAATGATAGAGGCTTATAAGAGAGGTGAACTCCTAAGAGCTAATAATAGGAGGAAGAATAAATGATTTCAGTAGAATTAATAACAATGGGAGCTAGTGCTGTAGGAGGATTTGCTCTTAAGTATATGGCTACACAAGCAGAGAATAGACATAGACAGATGATGGATATGATGGGCTCTAAGGAGCAGGCTAATAATGTAGATGATGGGCAAGGTAAGTATGTTAGGAGATTTATTGTATTAACAATGATGAGTTTACTAGTATTTATTGTAGCAGCCCCTGCATTTGTACCTGGACTTAATACAGTCATAGTAGAACCTGGATGGTTTTATACATCTACTATAGAGATAAAAGGTATAGTATATGATGATACTATTAAACAGATACTGCTGAGTATTATAGGGTTCTATTTTGGTTCATCAGCTGCAAGTAAGTAAGGAGATATAATATGATAACACTACAGCAAGCAAAGAGATATCCTACTAAGGAGTGGGGATGGAGGGGGATAGTAGACCCCAGTATATTCTACAACCCTCTAATAAACTATAATTGGTCTACTACTATAGATGGACTAGGTAATAGACAGTTAGTAGATGTAGGTACACAACCTAAGTATGATGCTGATATGTATTTTGGTAGAGGTTGTAGATTCAACGGTGTAGATATGAATATAACAGTAGATATTAATTCACAAGTTAATACTATATATTCTTTTATAGATAATACTCACACTTATGATGAGTCACTACAAACATTAACTACCTATGTAATCAATAATGCGAATACAAACTCTACACATAATAACTATATATTCTATAATGGTTTATTTACTCAGTCACAGAAAGACTACTTAGAGAAGTATCCTGAGAAATTTCTTTACAGAGAAGATAATATACTAAAGTCTTATATACTTAATCAAAGTGAGATAGATAATGTAGTAGCTTATTTACCTATGTGTGAGACTGATGGATACATTAGGGATTTAGTAGGGTATAGTGAAAGCAATAACCTTATACAGTTTCCTATATCAAATTGGACAATATTTAATGATGGAGGAGCGTCTAATATAACTGAAGACGGTAGTGGAAATATAGTATTTGACTATGTAGCTTCCGACAGTGTATACCTGAATATACAACAAGATGTAGCAGTGACTAACGTACTATTAAAAGTAAGAATAGTAGTTGATAGTATTGTAGGCTCTATTAAAATTCAAGATAGCGATACAGATGGAAGTTTCGGTAGAATATTTACAGCAGGTACTTATGAATTTATTTCTGTGAGTAACCAACCAAATATAATTATAGCTAGAAATGATGGTGCAATAGATACTAGAGCCGTAATTTCATTATTTGAATTAGTTGAGCTATCAGCAACTTACCCTATACAAAACTATACAAATGCAGTTAGGGATGATGCTATACAACTTACTAAAGGACTACAAACAAGCTCTTGGAAAAGGGATAGTTTAGGTGTTCCTTATGGTGGTAGCTTTGATAGATTAGAATGTGATGGTGTAGGGTATAGTGATACAGGATTTG
>Ga0256826_1000096_pt1 | contig 44174 bp, 40 predicted proteins | sample CV79metaG_FD_185975 | JGI IMG/M metagenome (GOLD analysis project Ga0256826, IMG submission 185975) | Hydrothermal vent microbial communities from East Pacific Rise, Pacific Ocean - CV79 | ecosystem: Environmental > Aquatic > Marine > Hydrothermal vents | place: Pacific Ocean: East Pacific Rise...
TGCGTTTACTTGATGTAGAACGATCTTGTAAAAAGCTGGGTATTGAGCTTATTGAAGGTGAGTATGACTATGAAAACTGGCTTCAGGCTGTTCGTGGTTTAGAAAAAGAACCAGAAAAAGGTGCTCGATGTGAAGTCTGTTTTGATAAACGCTTCTCTGTAAGTGCTGAGAAAGCTCTTTTTCTCGGTGAAAAGAAAATCACAACTACCCTACTAGTAAGCCCTCTAAAGTCTCAAGAGCAACTCAAACGTGTAGGTGATGCTTTTTATGAGAAAAATGGTGTGGAGTTCATCGCTGTTGATTATAGAAGTGCTGGTGGAAGTCAAGACCAGAGTCGTGTTACAAAAGAGGAACAGCTCTATCGTCAAGACTACTGCGGGTGCATCTTTGGTTTAACAATGCAGAGAGAACAGCAAGACAAATTAATGGATGAGATGTTTTCTCCAGTTTGTGGCTCTATTCTTCCAGCTTCTATTGAAGAGCGTATAGAGATGTACACACGACGAAATAAAATAGAAGATGAAAATCAAGAGTATAAGATAGTCAAACAGAAGTTTTTAAACTACCGACAGCTTAACTTCAAACTCATAAAAGGTAAAACAAAAGTTCTAGATGCCTATGCACTCTCTTACTCTACTCTACCAAGAGGGAGAGCACAGGGAAGAGTTGAATTTTCCATAGAGAATATTCATTATTTTAACCGTGAAGAGATTAAGTTTATTACTCTTGCCTTTTTTAATGAGCAAAATACGACTAATTATAAAACTATAAAAGAGCTTATTTATAAACCTTTATCACAAAAAAAAGAGTTACTCATTCGAGCTTCTATAAACAGCACAAACTATGACTTAAGCCCTATAATAGTTGTTGAGGAAGTACCAGAAGGTAAACTTACAATTACCCTTGATACAAAAACTTACGAAGATGTCAGCGAAAAACTAATCATTCTATAATCTTTATTAGGGTAAAATAAGCCAAAATATTACTAGAAGGCTTTTTATTATGATTATGGATGTTATGGAAATTCAACAAATTCTACCTCACCGCTACCCTTTTTTACTCGTTGACCGTGTTACAGAACTTACAAAGGGTGAGTCAGTAGTTTCTTACAAAAATGTATCTATCTCAGAGCCAGTTTTTCAAGGACACTTTCCAGATCATCCTATTTACCCAGGTGTAATGATTTTAGAAGGAATGGCTCAGGCTGGTGGAATCTTAGCATTTGAGAGTATGGAAATGAGTAAAGAAGAAGCTGCTCAAAAAGTTGTTTACTTCATGAGTATCGACAAAGCAAAATTTCGTGCTCCTGTTCGTCCTGGTGACAAGTTAGAGTACCGTATAACTGTTATAAAACAAAAAGGTGCTATTTGGATGCTTAATGGAAAAGCTTATGTAGATGACAAGTTAGTTTCTCAAGCAGAACTAAAAGCAATGATTGTAGATAAATAGAGCCTGGTTTGAAAAATAATATATCTAACCTTGCTGTTATCGAAGATGGTGCAGTTATAGGTACGGACGTGACAATAGGTCCCTTCTGTTTTATCTCTAGCCAAGCTATTATTGGTGATGGAACTACTATAGATGCAAGTGCTTGTGTTTATGGAAAAACTACTATTGGAAAAAATAATCATATCTTTTCTCATGCAGTTATTGGTTCTATTCCTCAAGACCTGAAGTTTAACGGTGAAGATGTTGAACTAATTATTGGTGATGACAATACTATTCGTGAATTTACTCTTTTTAACCCTGGAACTAAGGGTGGTGGGAGTAAGACTATAGTTGGAAGCCATAATCTCTTTATGGGTTATGTTCACTTAGGTCATGATGTTATTATAGGGAACCACTGTATCTTGGCAAATGCAGCTACATTAGCTGGACATGTTGAACTTGGTGACTATGTAGTAGTCGGTGGAATGACTCCTATTCATCAATTTATTCACATTGGCGACTATGCGATGATTGGTGGAGCGAGTGCTCTTGCACAAGATGTTCCTCCGTTTTGTATGGCTGAGGGAAATCGTGCCGTTTTGCGTGGACTGAACCTTACTGGACTCCGTCGTAAACTCGATAGAGAAGACATAAATGCACTTAAGTCTGCTTATAGAGATCTTTTCGAGTCTGGGCAACCACTTAAAGATACAGCAAGTAGACTCCTAGAAGAGACAACAAATCACTATGTAAATGACTTATGTGATTTCGTACTAAAAACTAAACGCGGTATTCCGTTTGAAAGGAAAAATTTAGATGATAAATAGACACTGTAGCTTTTGTGATGCAAGTGAAAGCGAACAAAACCCTCTTATAGCAGGTAATGGCGTTTATATCTGTAAAAACTGTGTAGTTTCTGCATATAAAATCATGTTCGGTGATGAGAGTGCCGCACAGACGCAAGAAGCAAAAGAGCTTCTTGAAGCAGTTGATAATCTGATGACTCCAAAAGAATTAAATAACTTTTTAGGTGATTATATCATCGGGCAAGAGAGAGCAAGAAAACTTTTAAGTGTAGCTGTTTACAACCATTATAAAAGAATTTTTAAAACTCATAATATAAAAGATGACGATACAGAAATAGCAAAATCAAATGTTCTTTTAATCGGGCCAACAGGATCTGGAAAAACACTTATGGCGCAGACTATAGCCAGAGTACTGAATGTACCTATTGCTATTGCCGATGCTACAAGTCTTACTGAAGCTGGTTATGTTGGTGAAGATGTTGAAAATATTTTAACTAAACTTATCCAAGCTGCTGATGGTGATGTGGAACGTGCACAAAAGGGAATTATTTTCCTTGATGAAGTAGATAAAGTAGCTCGTATGAGTGAAAACCGTTCTATTACTCGTGATGTTTCAGGAGAAGGTGTACAGCAAGCTCTTCTAAAAATCATAGAAGGTTCACATGTTAACATTCCACCAAAAGGTGGTCGTAAGCACCCTAACCAAGAGTTTACATCTATAGACACTACAAATATTCTGTTTATCTGTGGTGGTGCATTTGATGGTCTCGAAGAGATTCTTAAACGTAAGCAGGGTGAAAATATTCTTGGCTTTGGACATGAGAAAAAAACAAAAGATGAAAAGAAACCTACTTTTGACATGGTTGAACCTGATGATCTAGTTCATTTTGGTCTTATTCCTGAGCTTGTTGGTCGTCTTCCAATTATTGCATCACTTAGTGAAATTAGTGAAGAAGATATGGTTCGTATATTAACTGAGCCTAAGAACTCTCTTATTAGACAGTATCAAAAACTTTTTTCTATAGATGAAGTGGAATTAAACTTCGAAGAAGATGCTCTTTTAGCAATCGCTAAAAAATCTATTAAACGTAAGACTGGTGCTCGTGGACTTCGTGCTATTTTAGAAGAGAATATGATAGACATTATGTATGAACTTCCAGAATATGCAGGATATGAGGTACTCATTACAGCAGCCGTTATAAATGACGGGGAAGCACCTGTCTATATTAAAAAAACAACAAAAAAAACAGCATAAAGGTAAGTGATGATATTTAACAAGATAGTAGGACTTTTTTCAAACGATCTTTCGATAGATTTAGGAACTGCAAATACAATTGTAATAGCAAAAGGTCGTGGAATTATTATTAACGAGCCATCTGTAGTTGCTGTAAAAACTGAAAAATACGGTCAGTCTCGTGTGCTTGCTGTTGGGCATGAAGCAAAAGCGATGGTTGGTAAAACACCTGGAAATATTAGAGCTATTCGTCCTATGCGTGATGGGGTGATTGCTGACTTTGATATGACAGAAAAGATGATTCGTAAGTTTATTGAAAAAGCACATGGTCGTTCTTCCCTTATAAGTCCTCGTATTATTATCTGTGTACCTTATGGTCTGACTCAAGTTGAGCGTAAAGCTGTTCGTGAGTCTGCTTTAAGTGCTGGAGCTCGTGAAGTATTTCTTATAGAAGAGCCTATGGCTGCAGCAATTGGTGCAGGTGTAGACATTCGTGAACCACAAGGAAACTTAGTTGTAGACATTGGTGGTGGTACTACTGAAATTGGTGTTGTTTCTTTAGGTGGTCTTGTTCTCTCGAAGTCTATTCGTACAGCGGGTGATAAAATAGACCAAGGTATCATCAACTACGTAAGAAAAAAATACAATTTACTTATTGGTGAAAGGGTTGCAGAAGATATTAAAATAAATATTGGAACAGCAGTAGCCCTAGATGAAGAACTTGTCATGACAGTAAATGGTCGTGACCAAGTTGAAGGTCTTTTATCTTCGGTAGAACTTACAAGTGAAGATGCTAGAGATGCTATGAAAGAGCCTCTTAAAGAGATAGCTGAAGCTCTTCGTGATGTTTTAGAAAAAATGCCACCAGACTTAGCGGGAGATATCGTAAATCACGGTATTATTCTAACAGGTGGTGGTGCACTTATTCGCCAACTAGATAAATACCTTTCTCAAATTGTAAAAATCCCTGTTTTTGTAGCTGATGAGCCTTTACTTGCTGTTGCACGTGGAACTGGTCGTGCTTTAGAAGAGATAGATTTACTACAAGAACTTTTTGAGAATGAATAAAGAGTTATTCTCTTACCTTTTTGTAGTCATTGCACTCCTAACGGGTGCTCTGTACTATAGCAATACTGTACAATCCCCTATAATTTCATCCCTTAATTCTTTAAAAATTGGCTACCACGATACAAATACTTATATTAGTGATACTATTGATAAATACTTTTTTCAAGTTCAAGAGATAGAATCACTCAAAGCACAGCTTCACAAGTATGAGAACAACCACCTAGTTATGCAAGAGTTAGCAAGTGAAATCAACGACCTATACAAAGAAAAAGGGTCTCAGCTAACTTTAAATCCTAAAGTAGAACTTGTTCGTGCAATCTCTTATGAAAAGTTTGGGAACTTCAATAGACTCTGGATGGAAATCCCTGAGTATAATTCAAGTAAAATCTATGGTTTAACATACAGAGAATTAGTAGCAGGTATTGTTATAAATCATAACAATAAACCACTTGCACTACTCAACCAAGATATTAAAAGTGCCTATTCTGTTTATGTAGGGGAAGATTCTGCACCAGGAATTACACATGGCAATAGCAATAAATTTTTAATTGTGAACTTTATTCCAGCATGGTTTAATATACAAAAAGGAGATGAAGTTGTTACTTCAGGACTTGATAATATCTTTATTAAAGGTTTAAAAGTCGGTCGTGTTATATCAGTAACATCTTCACAAGGGTATCAAAATGCGATTATTGAGCCCTACTACAGAGCAAAAGAACCAAGTTACTTTCATATGATAAGGAGTGTACGATGAGAAACATCATACTAATAACACTATTTTTTTTAACACTAAATGCCCAAGAAACAGAAGTTAACCTAGAAGAGAAACAAAAACTCACTATCGGTTTAGGTGCTTATGTACAGTCGCAACCTTATAAAGGTATAGACTCTTTTGTTGTACCTTCTCCTGTTGTCTTTTTTGATAATGGCCTTTTTTATATAAGATGGAGTCGTGCTGGTATCTACTTTTTAGGTGATAAACAAGAGAACTTTTCATGGGGCTTTTCTCTCACAGCACAACCAAGAGTCTTTGGTTATAACCCCCAAAACTCGGAGGAGCTTAAAGGTATGGATGAGAGAGAGACAACATTTGAAGGTGGTTTAGCTTTTAGTGCACTCTATAACACAACATATATAGAGATAATGCTCTTAACTGACCTTCTTGATAGATACGATTCATGGCTCATTAAAACTGAAATTGGAGATGAGTTTGAGCTCGGTCACTTTACATTTTACCCAAGTCTTATAGTAAGCTATCAATCTGAGGAATTTGTGAACTATTATTATGGTGTTACACAAGAAGAAGCAGACAGAATACCATCTTTAAATTCATATGAACCAGGTGGTGGTTTTCAAGTAGGAGTACAAACATATGTAGAACACCCTATTACCGATGAACTTTCAGTTTTACTCAACTTTAGAGCGGACTCTATTCCTTATACTGCAAGAAATAGTCCTATATTAGATAGTAGTGTAATCTACTCGGGACTGGCTTCTCTTATCTACACTTTTAAGTATTAAGAAAAACTCATCAAATTTTAAGTGCCTTTTGGCTATAATCTCTAAATTTTTAAGACATTATTCAAAAGGTAAAAAATGCCAAAACGCACCGACATAAATACTATTTTACTTATAGGTTCTGGTCCGATTGTTATCGGTCAAGCTTGTGAATTTGACTACTCTGGAACGCAAGCCGTTAAAACTCTAAAAGAGTTGGGTTACCGTGTCGTTCTTATTAACTCTAATCCTGCAACTATTATGACAGATCCTGAATTTGCTGATCGTACTTACATTGAGCCAATTAAAGAAGATGTAATTGCACGAATTATTAAAGAAGAAAAAGTTGATGCTGTTTTACCAACTATGGGTGGACAGACTGCTCTAAATGTAGCAACTTCAATGTACGAAAAAGGTATGCTTGAGGGAATAGAGTTTCTAGGTGCAACTCCAGAAGCTATCCATAAAGGTGAAGACCGTTCTGCATTTAATGAAGCAATGATTAAAATTGGTATGGATTTACCAAAAAGTCGTAATGCTTACAGTGTTGAAGAAGCTATAGAAGTTGTAAAAGAGATTGGTTTCCCTGTAATCTCACGTGCTTCATTTACACTTGCCGGTGGTGGTTCAGGTGTTGCTTACAATATGGAAGAGTTCAAATTACTTGCAGAAGAGGGAATCTCAGCTTCTCCTGTAAATGAAATCGAAATCATGGAGTCAATGCTCGGTTGGAAAGAGTATGAGATGGAAGTTATCCGTGACAAAGCGGACAACTGTATCATCGTTTGTGCTATTGAAAACTTCGATCCTATGGGTGTTCACACTGGTGATAGTATTACAGTTGCTCCTGCCCTTACTCTTACAGATAAAGAGTACCAAAGAATGCGTAATGCTTCTTTTGACATCTTACGTGAAATCGGTGTTGACACAGGTGGATCAAATGTTCAGTTTTCTATCTGTCCAAAAACTGGTCGTATGATCGTTATCGAGATGAACCCTCGTGTATCTCGTTCATCTGCACTTGCATCTAAGGCTACTGGTTACCCAATTGCTAAAGTTGCAACACTTCTTGCTGTTGGTTTTACACTTGATGAAATCACAAATGACATTACCGGAACGCCTGCCTCTTTTGAGCCAGTAATTGACTATGTTGTTACTAAGATTCCTCGTTTTACATTTGAAAAATTCCCTGAAGCGGTAAACACTTTAAGTACTTCTATGAAGTCTGTTGGTGAAGTTATGGCAATTGGTCGTACTTTTAAAGAGTCTATGCAAAAAGCATTATGTTCACTAGAAACCGACCTTTGTGGTTTCAATGAGATAGATGCTGATGATGAGTTTATTAGACACGAAATTCGTCGTCCAAATGCAGATAGAGCACTTTATGTAGCTGAAGGTTTTCGTCGTGGTATGAGTATAGAAGAGATGTTCGATACTTGTCAGATTGACCCTTGGTTCCTTTACCAACTCAAAGAGATTGTAGATAAAGAAGCAACTATCTCAGATAAGATTCTTTTTGATGCAGATATTATGCGTGACGTAAAAGTAGATGGTTTCTCAGATAAGAGAATTAGCCAACTCATTGCTAAAAATTCAGAGCATGCAGTAAGTGAAAATGAGGTATATGATGCTCGTAAAAAACTTGGTGTAAGTCTAGAGTTTAACGAAGTAGATACTTGTGCTGCAGAGTTCGAAGCACTGACTCCCTACCTATACTCAACTACAAACATCACTAAACTTCCAAATGTCACTAATCGTGTAAGTGACAAGAAAAAAGTTCTTATCCTCGGTGGTGGACCAAATAGAATTGGACAAGGTATCGAGTTTGATTACTGTTGTGTTCATGCTGCATTTGCTTTAAAAGAGATGGATATAGAGACTATTATGTACAACTGTAATCCTGAAACTGTCTCTACAGATTATGACACTTCAGATGTACTCTACTTCGAGCCAATCGATTTTGAACATGTACGTGAGGTTATAGAAAATGAGCAACCAGATGGAATTATTGTTCACTTTGGTGGACAGACTCCTCTTAAACTAGCAGATGCTCTTACAAAGATTGGTGCTAAAATCTCAGGAACTCCATCTGCAGTAATCGATCTTGCTGAAGATAGAGAACAGTTCTCAAACTTTGTTATAAAACATGGTCTAAAACAACCAGAAAATGGTCTAGCTCGTGCAAAAGAAGAAGCAGCACCTATTGCCAATAAACTTGGTTATCCTGTACTTGTACGTCCGTCATTTGTTCTTGGTGGTCGTGGTATGAAAATAGTCTATAGTGAAGATGAGCTTAACCAATATATGGAACTTGCTATCTCTGTTTCAAATGAGGCACCAGTTCTTATAGATAAGTTCTTAGACCAAGCAATTGAGCTCGATGTTGACTGTATTTCAGATGGTAAAGAAGTGTATATCGGTTCTGTTATGCAACACATTGAAGAAGCAGGTATTCACTCTGGAGATTCTGCTTGTTCACTCCCTCCTGTAAATCTTTCTAAAGAGATGATAGAAAAAGTTGAACAACAAACTAAAACTATTGCATTAGGACTTCAAGTTATAGGTCTTATGAATGTTCAGTATGCAATCTATAAAGATGATATTTACCTCATTGAGGTTAACCCAAGAGCATCTCGTACAGTTCCTTTTGTTTCAAAAGCGACAGGTATGCCATTAGCAAAAGTTGCTACTCGTGTTATGATGGGTGAGACTCTTGTTAGCTCACTTGCTTACTATGACAAGTATGACATCGTAGAAGAGCATAATGGTCTTCGTCGTCCAAAACTTAAAGGTCATGTTTCTGTCAAAGAAGCTGTTTTCCCTTTCCATAAACTTATAGGTGCTGACTTAGTTCTAAGCCCAGAGATGAAATCTACTGGTGAAGTTATGGGAATTAGTAAAAACTTTGGTGTATCTTTTGCAAAAGCACAAATCTCAGCTGGAAATAAAATTCCTACTGGTGGAACTTGTTTCTTAAGTTTTGTAGATACAGATAAAGAGCATGCAGCAGAGATAGGACGTGGTCTAATCAAACACGGTTTTAAACTTGTAGCTACAAAAGGGACTCAAGAAGTTCTAGTAAACGCAGGTATAGAGTGTCAAAGAGTTCTTAAAATCTCTGAAGGGCGTCCAAATATCGAAGACAGTATGAAAAACGATGAAATAGCAATGGCTATTAATACTTCAGATAACAATACAAGTAAAAAAGATGCTACAGTAATTCGTCAAGAAGTACTTCGTCGTAGTATTCCATACTTTACTACTCTAAGCGCTGCTCGTGCAACAATCTTAGCACTTGATGAGATGGGTGATGAGACATGGTCAAAATCAACAGCACTTCAAGACTTCCTAGTATAAACACCTCTATTATACTAACTCAAACCGACACTACTGTCGGTTTTTTATCTCAAGATGAGACAAAACTTCAAGAGATAAAAGAGAGATCTTCTTATAAACCTTTTATAAGAGTTTATAAAAACTTTAAAACACTTCAATCACATATTCGAGTTCCAAATAAGCAAAAAGCGATGATTAGACGTGCAAAAAGAACAACCTTTATAGTAAAAGGTATCTCATGGCGAGTTGCCGCAGATGCTGTAAACTCTGCGCAACTTCGTTGCATAGAGTGGAACTACTCAACATCAGCAAATGAGAGAGCAAAAAACTTCTCTAGAGTGTTTTGTGAGGAAAAAGCTGATATAATTGTCGAAGATAAAAATTCTCTTAAAGAGGGAGAATCTTCCAAACTCTATAAAATAAATAGTAAAAAAAAGGTAAGACTACGATGAGTAAAATGGTTCAAGCACTTTTAAGTGGTATGTTAATTACTTTTATATTAGATTTTTTTCTTTTCTTAGGAATCTTTCAAAACTATATAAGAACACAAGATATCGACCTTTACTATAATATTCTTTTTGCAGATAACCAAAATATTTTTATCTTTTTAATTTTTAGTGCAGCTCTTGGCTACATTACTCTCTATCAAAGTAAAAAAATCTCTATTACTATTATAGGGATACTTTCATTTCTCTCTTTAGCAACTCTTATAACTCCTATAGGATATAGTGTTGGTAAAATGATTCTTATGAAAAGTGATGTGTCTATAAATATGCAAAGGTTCTCTTATAGAGGAGATATTGTCTATGATGGAAGAGAGATAATAGTCTTTTATGATTACAAGTTCAAAAAAATTCTCAATTTAGAAAAAAATAAAATAGTAGGTGAATATTAGATGAAAAACATTACAAGCGGTATAGTTTTAGGTACAACGGGTGCACTTATGATGAGTGTTTTAACAGGCTGTGAAGCACCAAAAGAAGAACAACAAAATAGATTTCTAGTCATAGAGCAACAGACAAATGGCAAGTATATTGTTGTTGAAGAGATGCCAACAGATGGACCAAGCCGTGCCATTATTCGAGAGAAAGACGCTGACGGCATGGTAACTGAGCGTTTTATGAACGAAGCAGAGATGAAAGCACTAGCCCAACAAGAGTACCAAAAAGTACAAAATGGAACATCTGAAACTATACAAGATGGTGGAGGAAGTGCGGGTATGGGTCTTGCTGGGACTATACTTGCCGTTGCTGCTGGTAGTCTTTTAGGAAATATGATTGGAAACTCACTTATGAACAATAAGAACTTCTCTAAAAATGCAAGCACATCAAATAGAAGTGCTTATAGCCGTTCTGCTGCAGGAAAAGCATCTAAGAAAAGTTCTTCTAAAAAGAGCTTTTTTGGTGGCTCTAAAAAAAGCTCAAGTAGAAAAAGTGGTGGATTCTTCGGTGGCTAAAAGTATAGAAATAACACAAGCCGAGGCAGATAACTTCTACCATGCAAGTAATGAACTCTATGATATGTATGTAGAGGCTGCTGAGTATGTTATACAAAACGACCTATTCTTTGATATAGGCATCCCTTTTAATCTTGTTGACACAATTAAAAAAAGCTGGGAGAGTGATGTTCACTGGCATATCTATGGGGCGTTTAAATTTAGTGGTGGTTATGAGGGTAAATTACTAAAACTCTTAGACTTTGAGGCAGATACCCCCGCACAAATTGTTGCAACAGCACAAGAGCAACCAGAAGATAATCAATTTAATGAGATCTATGAAAAAGTAGTAACAAACTTTAAAAGACTCATTACTCTCGATGAAGGTACTGAACTGTTTAATGAGAGATATGATGGATGGAAAATCCTTTTCTCAGCACCAAGTGATGATGAAGAGAAAATAGCAACTTCACAGTTTCTGCAGCAGTGTGCAAAGGAAGCTGGTTTTGAAACTGGCTTTTCATATCTTCATGAAGTAAATTTTAACGAAGATGGTATCTCTGATGCAGAAGGTATAGAGTATGAGTACTGGTGTAAAAACTATGCTTGGCTCGATATGGCTACAGATGAGGGTGAGCTTGCAACAACTATAACAAACATTATGAATAAGCAACAAGCTATCATTATAAACCCTGCTTACACTCTTCTATTTGAGTCTCGTGGTATGCTTAGTATACTTAAAAAACTCTATCCTGAGTCTCCTTACTTACTAGAAGCTTCGCTTCAAAAGTTTTCCGGTGCAGTGAAAAGAAAAATGTTTGGTGAGGGTGAAGAGTACTCAAACTTTAAAGATATGTATATTACAGCTTCTGAGGACAGCCTCAATGCAAGAGTATTTTTCTCTTATGAGGCTTGTGGTCTAAGTTTTATGAGTAGCGAGTCTGACTTTATAGCACATACTATAAAGTCTTAGTTTACTGTTTAGCCTAAGGCTTTTATAACATTATCATCGGCCATGGTAATGTTCCAGACAGGTTCCCAAACTACTTCAACCTCTACATTTTTAGTATTAGGTAGTTTTTCTACTGCCTCTTTTACCCACTGCTGAATGAGTTGGTGCATTGGACAAGCTTTTGTTGAGAGTGTCATGATTACTTTTGCATTACCTTCTGCATCACATGTCGCCTCATATATTAAACCCATTTCCACTAGGTTAAACCCTACTTCTGGGTCAATTACTGTTGATATAGCTACGAAAAGTTCATCATCTGTATACATTATTTATTTCCTTAATTATTTATAATTTATCATATATAAAACACTTCTAAAGAGTGCTATCCCACCTACAAAAAGAAAAGAGGCACCTGCGTTTATAAACTCGCTATTTTGTGTAAGTATTGCAAATGCTACAAGAACTACACCTATACTACTAAAGACGAACTGTGCATCTGAACTTTTTTCAGGGAGCATATCTACTAGCATTGGTACTTTTTGTTTTCCAACAAGAGGAGCAAATCTTTCAAACCATACTAAAAATGGAATTATTTTATATATATGTCCAGTAATAGCAAAGCCAAAGAAACCAAAGAACATTAACCATGCTGCACTTAAAAGAAGTGGTTCATACTCTATAAAAAGAGAGAGACTACCAAGAACTAAAGAGGCAACTAAAGCTATGTATGCAAAAGTTAAAGATTTTGCATAGATGTCATTTTCTTTTCTTGCTCTAGTTCTGTAAATAGTATATGCTTGATAGAAGTAGATAAACAAAGAGAGTACAGATAAAGCATACCCTATATACTCCAGAACTTGTATGTCAAAAAGAGATGCAAGAACTACTAACACAACACTTGAACTCATGAGGTATAGAGCACGGTGAAGAGGTTTGAGGGAGAAGCCATGAGATAAGCCAAACATTGGCAGTAGTACTACTGAGAGCCCCATAAGAGTTATACTTATATACCCACCTATCACTAAATATACATGACCTTTTAGTAAGGCGTGTATATCTACTGCTATTGTCCCTGCATACCCAAGAGCCATTACCAGACCAAAAATAACACCAAAGAAAAGAAAAGTGTTTGAGAGTAAAACACTACTCATTACAACATTAAACTTCTTTACTTTGTTTATTGTTAAAAATATCTCACCAACAAATATCATCATAGATATTAAAACCACTACTCCACCATAGGGCAAGAGGGCTCCAGAGTACAAAAAACCAAAGAACATAAGAAGTGTACCTAGAAGTAGCAGTGGCCAAATAGCATAAAAGAGTTCTACTCCAAAGTGTCCAACTTCAAGAACAACAGGTACAAGTTGCGCCATTGCTCCAAAAATAACCATCATCACAAAACCAAGCAAGAAGAGATGCACAAAACTTATAACATGTGGGTCTAAAAATGAGAGACTCTCTGCATCAAAACTAAAAATAAAGAGTGATGAGAGAACATAAAAAATAGCTCCTATAATAAAAAAAGGTGCTATTAGTTTAAAAGGAGGTGCAAACTCTTGTGAGATGGGTGTCATAATCTACTACTTATCAACCACAGCTTGTTTTAGTCAGGTCTGACTCTGCACTTGAATCTGAATTATGAGAAAAAACAACTTTTACTAGTCCATCTTCTAAGTCTTCAGCAACATGAGAAACATCATCTTCAAGTTTTGAAAAAAGGCCACCAGGCATTTTGTGATTTATCATAACTAAAGTATCACTAGTCCCTTTAATAAGTCCTAAACCACTCATTGCATTTACCATTGGGTGTGGTGGTCCCTCTTTTGAAGTATCAAAGTAGTAAGAGCTCTGCCCATCTTTTTCTAATTTAAAAAAGTCTACTGTAGCACCTGCTACTTCTATTTTCACTGCATTATCTGGAATGTTTGACATAATATATATCCTTATTTGATTTATCTTATTCTAGTTAATAATAATTAATATCAAATTGATTTATATCAAGGGTTTGGATCTTTTTACCCTATTCGTAGAGAATTGTTAAACCTTCTTTATTTATAACCTTATATGAGTGTGCCTCTTTTTCTAAGAAACCTAGTTTGGTAAACTTCTTAAAAATACGAGAGAGTGTCTCTGGTGTCATATGAAGATGTTTAGCAAGTTGATTATTTTTCATTGAAAGAGCATCCTTATTTTCACAAATATACTTTGCTACTCTAGATGTTGAATCAAGTACAATATTTAAAGATATAACATCTTCAAGGTATTTAATCTTGAGGGAGAGAGAACGAAAAAAGTTAAATGCAACTTCTGGATTTGTTAAAAAACTATTTTTAAACTGAGAGAATTCTATTTCTATAACACTTCCATCACTATCAAACATAGCAGATGCAGGGTAATCTATACCTTCAAAAACAGCCATCTCAGCTACGAGAGCCGTTGGTGCGAAGCGATGTAGTACAATTTCATTCCCTTTAACATCTGTTTTATAAACTTTTAAAATTCCTTCAGTTAAAAGAGTAAGATACTTTGGGGTATCTTTTTCATAAAAGAGAACTTCACCCTTTTTAAAATGACGTTTACGAGAAAAGGTACTTAAAAACTCAAGTTCATTTTCCATTAAATTTTCAAAACAGCTAACTTTTTTTAATTCTTCTAAGTTTTGCATTATCTAACCTGCCCGCTTCCATAAATTTTAAACTTATATGTTGTTAGGCCTTCTATACCCATAGGTCCACGAGCATGAAGTTTATTAGTGCTTATTCCCACTTCTGCTCCAAAACCAAAGGCTCCACCATCAGTAAAGCGAGTACTTGCGTTTACATAAACTGCTGCTGCATCTATGGCATTTAAAAACTTTTCAGCAGCTGAAATATTTTCAGTCACAATAGCTTCAGAGTGACCAGAGCTAAAACGAATAATATGTTCTAGTGCTCCATCAACTCCATCTACAACTTTTATATTTAGTATATTTGCCAAATATTCTGTATCAAAATCTTCATCTGTTACATCTGCTACATCGATGATAGCTTGAGTATTTTGGCACCCTTTAAGCTCTGTATGTTCTATGTCAAACGCAGTCTTAAGAAGGGGCAGAGTCTCTTTTGCAATAGCACTATCTACAAGAAGTGTTTCCATTGAGTTACATACACCTGGACGTTGTACTTTTGCATTTATTGCTATTGCAATTGCATTGTCAATTATGGCATCCTTGTCTATGTATGTATGACACTGTCCTTTGTCATGTTTTACAACACTCACAGTTGCGTTTTCACTTACATGTTTGATAAGTCCAGCACCACCACGAGGAATAATAAGGTCGACATACTTATCCATCTTAATAAGTTTGTTTACACCCTCACGAGAGCTATCTGGAATGAGTGATACAAGGGCTGTTGGAAGAGTATTTTTGGCTAAAACATCTTGCAATACTTTTGCGATTGCTTTGTTAGAGTTTTCAGCCTCTTTTCCACCTTTTAGCACACATACATTTGAGCTTTTAAAGCAGAGTGCCGCTGTATCTGAAGTGACATTTGGACGTGATTCATAAATAATACCAATAACTCCAATAGGGATAGATACTTTTTCTATTTTAAGACCATCTTCTGTTATCCAACCATCTAAAACACGTCCCACAGGCTCTTTAAGTGCTGCTATCTCTTCAATTGCTACAGCCATTGCATCTACACGAGACTCATCTAAAAAAAGTCTATCCATAAGTGCAGATGTTAAGTTATTTTTCTTACCATCTGCCATATCTAAAGCATTCGCTTCTAAAAGTACTTTTGTCTCTGCTCTAAGTGCTGCGGCCATCTCTTTTAAAATTCTATTTTTTTGACTGCCGCTGAGTTCATTTAAAACCCTTGCTGCGGACTTTGCTTCTTGTAAAAATTGTTCCATTCTCTAACCTTTTTATATTAATGCTATAATATCATAAAAATTATTTAGGAAGATTTATTTATGAAAACAATCACTTTTATCGGCAATGGAAATATGGCACTGAGCATTGCACAGGGTTTAAAAGCTACATACAAGATAGAAGTAGTAGGACGTGACATAGATAAACTCACAGCATTTGAAAAAGCACTTGATGTAAATGTAGATAAGTTTCTCTTAGATGACTTTAACATTGAAAACAAAACACTTATGCTCTGTGTTAAACCTGCAAATGTAGCAGAGGTAAGTGCTAAGTTTACAGGTAAAGCAGAAGTACTCTACTCTGTTCTTGCTGGTACATCTCTAGAAAAACTAAAGAGTAACTTTAATACAGCTGCAGTGGTAAGAACTATGCCAAATCTCGCGGCAAGTGTTGGTGCTTCTATGACAACACTTACGGGTGATGAAAACTATAAAGATGAGGCTATGGAGTTACTTGGTGCTATTGGGTCTACTCGCTGGTTATCAAGTGAAAAAGAGATAGATATAGCTACTGCTCTTGCTGGTAGTGGTCCTGCATATCTCGCTTTAATGTCTGAAGCTCTCGCTGATGGAGCTGTAAAACAAGGACTAAAACGCGAGGATGCTATGGCTATAATGCGTGGTCTTTTTGGTGGTTTTGGAGTACTTATTCAAGACATTCATCCAGCCCTTCTTAAAGACGGTGTTATGAGTCCAGGGGGGACTACTGCAGCAGGTTATGGGGCACTAGAAGATGGAAATGTTCGTAGTTCGTGTATGAATGCTATAGAACAAGCGTATAAAAAGGCCAAAGAGCTTTAGTGATACAAATATAACAATCCTATGATATAATTATTTATAATAAACATAGGATTTTTAATGAGAAACTTTTTACTACTTATCGCACTACTCTCTAGCACACTTATGGCCAAAGACACTCAGCTTTTCTGTTCAGACCCTTCACCTTACATAGTTCAAGATAAAACACAAAAATCACACTACAAAGAGTGTAAACGTAACGGTATGACATACTGGTTTAAAGACGATGGCTCAATAAAGTCAGAAGTTAACTTCATCGATGGTAAAGAGAATGGTCTTTACACCTCTTACTATGCTAATGGTAAAAGAAAAATAGTAGTAAACTATACAAATGCTCAAAAAGATGGCCCTCAAACTATATACTATGATAATGGTGTAGTAGGCTCAACAGTTTTTTATAACAATGGCAGAAGAGAAGGCATAATGACTGATTTTGATATAGATGGTTACAAGTCTGCAGAAGTTTACTACAAGAACAACTATAAAGTAGGTTTAAAAAAGTACTATGATAAAAAGGGAAATATTATAAATACAGAAATGTATGAGATGGATAGAAATCCGGTAGTAGTACAGATGTTAAAAGATAAAAGAAAAGAGGTCTTAGTCGACCTTGCTAAGTATGGTTTAATGCCAGAAGACGCACCTAAAGAGATGCGTTTTCGTTAAAGAAATGCGAGTATCTCTTTTTCTATATCTTCTTTATCTATGATAGTACTTTGAGTAATCTCCTTAGAGAAAAGACCTTGTATTATAGTTGGAATCGATAAAGATGCTGTTTTAGAGATGGAGTCTAGAGCATCTATATCGTGAGCATCTTCTTCACCTGTAAGAGCATTTGCTATCACTGGTGAAAACTTAGTCCACTCAGCAGTTGAGTAGGCTATAGTTTTTATTGTAGTATCACAACAAGTCTCATAAGACTTCATACAAGTTGCCGTATGAGGATCCATTAAATAACCATCATTTACAAATGTGTCTTTAATGTAAACCTTTCCTTCATCACCATTACAGAAGTCTGCATCAAAACAAGCTTGAAGGGCAGTAAGTTCTGCAGATCTTAACTCGTAAAAGTTTTGACTCTCAAGATTCTCCATAAGTTCACGAGTTCTCTCTGCTCCAAACATATCAAACAAGATACGCTCAATATTTGAAGACTTTAAGATGTCCATAGCAGGAGATGTAGTTCCAACAACTGCACAGTCTCGTAAATCATATTTACCAGTTTTAATAAGTTTCGTTAAAACATTATTTTCATTTGATGAGATAATTATTTTCTCAACAGGAACACACATTTGAGATGCATAGTAACCACCAAGTGCATTTCCAAAGTTTCCACTTGGAACATTTAAGTAAACTTTTTCACCCATAGTAATAGCATCTTGACGAACAAGCTCTAAGTAAGAGTGAATATGATAAATAATTTGAAAAATAATACGTCCAAAGTTTACAGAGTTAGCAGCTGAGAGAGAAACATTTTTCTCTTTTAAAGCTGCTTTGAAACTATCAGATGCAAGAAGATGTTTAAGTGCATTTTGAGCATCATCAAAAACACCATGAATACCTATAACTTTTAAGTTTTTTGCATCTTCTGTAACCATTTGTAAACGCTGTACATCACTTGTTCCACCATCAGGGTAAAGACAAGCCACTTGTACATTTTCACGATTTTTAAAAGTCTCTAGCGCTGCTGGACCTGTGTCACCACTAGTGGCTGCAAGTATGAGATAGTTCTCATTTAAACGCTGTGCAATTGATGAGAGAACTATACCAAAAGGTTGTAGCGCCATATCTTTAAACGCACGAGTTGGACCATGGTAAAGTTCAGAGATATAAAGATTCTCTTTTACTTTTACAACAGGAACTGGATTGCTTTTATCGTCAAAAGAGTCATAAAGATTAAGAGCCTCATCTATTACGTCTGAGTCTATGTCAATTTCAAAACGATTGAGCATATCTTTTGCTAACTCTTTATATGAAGAGTTTAAATGTTTTTCTAGAAATTCACGTCCAAGTTCTGGTAGTTTCTCTGGAACATAAAGTCCTCCAAAAGAAGCAATTGGTGCTAAAATAGCTTGTGAAAATGTTACTGTTTGAGGTCTGTTGGCATCAGCGCCACGAGTCTGTATAAAGTTCATATTTTTCTCTATAATTTTATTTTTGAAATTATACCAAAAATGAGTCTATTATTGACATAAAGAGTGTGTGATTATAAAAACTCCAAAAGTTTTATGAGGATTATCTGCATCTTCAATTCCCTCAAGCCCATTTGGCTGAGGAGGTTCTACACTATCCATAGGGATTGAAATAGCTCTTCCATCGTATACACCAGTTAAAAGAGGTGTATTAAAAAGTCCAAAACTACTATGGACACGATATGTCTCACCAACATTAAGAACACTACTTACATTAACGTCTACACTATCATCGTTATCATAGTTGTATATAACTACTTTAGCTCTTTGTGTATCGTACAGGTTAGCCGTTACTACTATCTTTTTCCCAAAACTAGGAGGGGAAGATAAAAACTCATTACCACCCAAGTCAGTTATTTGAGTTTGGCTTGAACCTGTAATACCTCTAAATACTGTTGTATTACTGACATCTAACATATCCCAGTTGCCTGCAACCCAAAAATTTTCACTCAAATAGTTTCCAGAAACTATAGCACTCTGTCCTATAACATCTCCTCCATAGCCTATACGAGTTCCTCGACCATTAAGAGAAAAACCAAGATTATTTTTGAGTGTCAAGTTTTTTACAGGTTGGAAACCACCTATAAGGCAGTTGTCTTTTCTCTGACTCGTTCGTGGATCTGATGCTCCTGTCATAAACCAAACATTATCTTCTACATCAAAACCTTCTATCTGACCACCCTCAGTATAAACATGAATCCCAGTACCAAATCCAAAAAATATAGTGTTGTTAGTGAGTTTTTTATAGCCTATTTTATTTTGAGCATATATTGCATGGCCATGGCCACGACCAGGTGCAGTCCAACCATTGTTATATATTATATTTCCATAAAGTTCAGAGTTTGGAGCATCACTCCAAGAGGAAAAACCACCTCCCACATTATCATGAACTATGAAGTTTATAACTTTTGTATTAGAACCACCACCTCCTCCACCTACAGTTACACCTCCTGTTATCTTAAACTCTATATCTTCATAGGCGTTTTCAGGAGTATCCCGGTCTAACTGTCTACTTAATACTTCAAGCCCATAGTATTCACTCCACTTACCTTGAATACTAAGTCCAGAAGACTCCCCTAAACTATTGTCAATAACAACTCTTTCCCCCGGTTTGGGTTTTACCTTTATAGGATTTAAACTTGTTCCTTCTATTCTTGAGACAAAGCTTCCACTGTAAATACCCTCTTCTATCCAAATAGTATCTCCTGGCATAGCCGGAGAACTTGATGATAGTGCTGTAGCTAAGTCCAAAGGGTCATTTTCCCTACCACTTGCACTACTTTTACCATTTACAGAAACAAAGATACCACTTAAGTTGTTTGATGGTCTTACTTGACATACACCATTAAGCACTGTATCTATTTGTGCAGTTAATGAAGTTACAGGTGAATACTTAGTCTCTTCTAGTGGTGGAGAACCTTGCTCTTCACCACAAGCAATTACAAAGAAGATAATGAATATTAATAGTAGATTTTTGAGTATAGTTAGAGAGGGCTTCATAGAAACTCCTTTATATAAGTAAATATAATACTTGTAGTATTGTATCATACTTAACAAAAAAAGTTAAATGAAGTTATTTAAAAAGGCGAATAGGGTTGATGTGGTAAGACTTTTGAGTCACTTCAAAAAGAAGTTCATCACTCACTCTTCCTATAGTATAACCGCGTTTAATCTTCTTACCTTTTTTAATATTTGGGCTTATTTGTGAGAGGTTAGCATAGATGGTATGAAGACCATTACTATGTTCCACAATTACTATGTTATTTAAAACAGCTGTTTTGTCTGCATAGATAACCTTACCATTAAAAACCGTTTTCACTTTTGCATTTGCATACTTAGGTTTTAAAGAGATCGACTCATTAAAGATTTTTATACCATAAATTGGATCTGTATATGTCCCATACTTTTTAGTAATAGTATAAGAGTCTAAAGGTGCAATAGTCTTTTTACCTCTATACTTTTTAGTCTTAACCGCCTGATAAGAACTTCCATGCTTTTTAACTTTTACAGGATTTTTATCTAAGACTATTTTTTTCTTACTAAAGGCAGCTTTTCTTTCTTTAGCAAGTTTTGCTTTTCTTATCTCATCTACTTTCACAATATTAAGTTTTGCTAGAGTATTTTTAAGAGCATTTTGTCTATTTAAAAGTCCCTTAAGTTCTTTTTTGTAAGCTGATTTAGATTTTGTGAGTTTTTTCAAAGCTTTTTTATTGTCAGCTTTTGTTTTTAAAAGCTTTTTTCTTTTTTGATCGATGTTTGCTATTGCTACTTCAAGTGAGCTTGCATGCTGATTTAGAAAGTCTATATCTTTTGAATTTGACACAAACTTGTTACTTAACACTGTCGCTTTTTGTTTCTCTTTTTGAAGCATACTTTTTAAAACTTCAAACTCTATAAGCGACTCTGCATCTTCAGTAAACTCTTCATCAAGAATTACAGAGAGTGAAACACTTTTAGCAATGACTATAGAGAGTTTCGTTTCTATATTTGACTGCTGTTCTTTGAGTTTTGCTTGAGACTTTTTCATCAACTTGAGTTGAGAAGTGTTATCTTTATAGCTTAACTCTTTAAGTGCCAACTCTGCTTCAAGTGCTTTTAGAAACTTCTCTTGTTTAACTAAAGAGCGTTTTTGCTTGAGTATAGCTTTTGCTGTATTTGACATCTTTCGGTTGAGTTTAGAATAGTTTTTTGAGTACTTAGAGAGTTGTGAAGTCGTTTTTTTTATTTTTTTATCAGTAGTCCCAGCATGAAGCATCGCTACTGTAATCATAAAAAGAAAGAAGAGACGCATCATACCTCTTCTTTATGACTTATAACGATAAACGCAGCTAAAAGTGTGGAGAGTAATACTGCCACACCTAACATCATTCCAAAATCTCTAATAGGATCAAAAACAACAACAGATATACCAATGTTTGTAAACTGTTCCATAACCCAATCACTTGAAGCTATAATACTAAACAGAGCAAAAGAGAGCCCACTGGCAACAAATGCGTCTACAAGTGCAAGTCTAAAAAGAATCGCTGAACTTAGCCATATTGGTGCACCAAAGAGTCCCATAATACTCATTCTCTCTGTATGTTTAAACTGCCATATTTTCAACTCTTTAGATATAAGAAGAATAGTAACAAGTCCAACACTAAAAGCAAAAACAGAGATTACTGTTTTAAAGAGTAAAAGGAGTTTGTAAGTAGTGTCATGACTTTTAGAAAATGTCTCAACCTTTACAATTGAACTATTTCTAAGCAGTGATTTTGTAAGGTTATGCACTTCATTAGGAGTAGGATAATGTTGTAGTTTTAACTTATAAAACTTTGGTAAAGAGAGCTTTAAAAGATCCATACTCTTTTTACTTATACCTGCGTTTAGTTTCTTTATAACACCATCTGGAGAGATAGGAAGGAGGTCTGAAACTAATGTATGCTTTTTCTTAATCTCTTTTAGTGTTAAGTTTTTTTGACTTACAATAACTAAAGAGTAGTTACTCACTAAACTCTCTTTATAAGCATCAATAGAACGCTCAACAATAATAAAAGTTTGCAGAGAGAAAAGTATGCTTAGCAGTGCTATGACAAGAGAAAGATGATTTCTAAGAGACTTCATGAATACTCCCATACTCGATATGTAAGTGTTTATAATCAAGTGTCATACTCTCGGGAATATGGTGAGTTACTACAATAACCGTAGATTTAAGATCACTATTGGCACCTTCAAGCAAGTTCCAAATAAGTTGTGAAGAGTACTCATCAAGATTACCTGTTGGCTCATCCGCTAAGATAAGAACAGGGTTATGTGAGAGTGCTCTAGCCATTGCAACACGCTGTTGTTCTCCACCTGAGAGTTCTTGGGGATACTTTCCAGACTGATGCTTCAGACGTACATGATTCAGAAGTTTATCAACTTGCTGCTGGTGTATGCTTTTATCATATCCACCAATAATAAGAGGCAACATAATATTTTTCTCAATAGTCCACTCTTTTACAAGCTTATAATCTTGAAAAACTATACCTGTATGCTTACGAAGAAGATTTAGCTTTGAACGACTTACACCTCGAAGCTCTACTCCTGCAACAACTAAACTACCTTCTTGAGGTTTTAGTGCTCCATAAAGTGACTTTAGAAGTGTCGATTTACCACTACCACTTGCACCTGTAATAAATACAAAACTACCCGAATCAATACTAAAGTTAACCTTGTTAATTATAGTTTCATCTTTTGAGTATGCGAGTGATAAGTTCTCAGCTACAATAACTTTATCCATTTAATACCTTGTCTAGAAATCTATGTGCTTGTAAATTACTACGAGACTTTAGGGGAAGTTCCGGGTAGTAAGAGACACTATCTTTTTTTATAATAATATAAAGATGCTCAGGTCTGTCAAAGCTACCCATAGATAAACGCAGCATTATGCCATCTTCTAAAGTATATGCTCTCTCAAAGTGAATAAAACCACCCTCAAAACGTTCTGTTGTTTTATGAAGTTTTAGTAGAGTCTCAAAAGATGCTTTTCCTGCTGAAAATGTAAAATCACCTTCGATTTTAAGAGTTTCTGACTCCTCTTCATTTATCATAGTTACATCATAAATATTTTTTTCCATCTTACGCCATCTATCTTCATACTTTGAAACTATGGCAATGTCTTTGTTTTTATTTATATGTAAAACAGTTTTGTTAAAGTTAATAAATGTTTCATAAGAGTAAGCATAGTAGTTTTCACTATCTGTACGAAGTTCTAATCTACCATCTACTTTTAAAACGCGACGAGCCTCTTCTATAAAAGAAGTACTTATAACTCTACGATGTGGCTTTTTATCCCAGGGAACAGGAAAGTGAACATAGACTTTTCCAACTATATTTGAAGGGATAAGCTCCATAAAAAGTCGTGCATCATAGTCAAGAACTAAAAGGTTATCTAACTCTTGAATAGCAACTTGTTTAAGCACTTGTTCTATAGAAGGACGATGTATCTCAATACCTATAAATAAGATATCTCTATTGTTAGCGGCTTGGTGTAAAAGGTGACGCCCTGAACCAAAACCAACTTCAACACGAACTTCTCTATCAGTCGGAAAATTCTCAGCAAAGTACTCTATTTTTTTAAGTGCTGTTACTTTTTCTAAGTGCTCATTTTTTGCACCACTTAAAACATTTGATGCTAAAACATCTAAACCCGCTATTGAAGCATAAGCACTTAATGCACGATGTACATTATATATAGATGCAGGACGAGTGAGTTTGTCTGTCTTTAAAAGGTTACGATTATCTTCTTGTTTTACTAAAAGAAAGAAGTCCTCACCCTCAATACTTACAGAAATTAACTTTTCATTTGTTGCATTTGCATTCGCACAGATAAAGTTAAATGACACCTCATCGTGAGTAGCTGGAAACTCTATCTCTTTAAACTCTTCAATATGTAAATGAGGCATTATAGACCACTCAAATCAAGATCTTCACTTGGAGCTATAATATCTTCAGCAACTACTGTTTTTGAAACAACTGGAGCATTTACAGGTGCAATACTTTCAACTTCACTCGGTGAAGCTATGATATCTGTTGACTCAGGTGTAACTATTGTAACTTTTACACTTGCTTTCGATTTTATAGAATACTTATCCAGAGAAAATATTGTATATGTATATGTACTATTTGGTTCTATTTTTTTATCTATAAACTCTGTTCCTCTTATGCCATCAAAGTCTTCTACAATCTCATCAAACCAGCCTTTTTTATGCTTTTTGGTAACGATGTAACTCACTGAACGAGGATCAGTTTTACTCCACTTAATAACTATTTTATTTTTTTGAAGTTTAGCTTGAACTACAGCAGGAGCTGCTGGTTGACCTAGGGTCATTCCCTGTATAGAAATTTTATCATATATACTCTCTAAACCATCTTTGTCAACTGCACTTACTCTATAGAAATAACTCTTCCCATTTTCATCAACTTTATCACTAAACTTATTATTATGTAGTTTCGCAATAAGTATATAGTTTCCATCGATTTTTTCTGCTCGATAGAGATAGTAACGAGTAAAATCTTTTTCTTTTGATGCATTCCAGCTAAGCTCTATACGATTAGCAATATTTCTACTTGCTTTAATATTTGTAATACCTATTGGAAGTGCTTTAGTTACTACTTTTACAATTTTAGATGGTGTTGATGTAATTCCATCATATGTTATAGCACGAAGTCTATACATATACACAAAATTATCATTTAACTCTTCATCTATAAACTCGGCATTTAAGCGCCCTTGTATAGTTCCTATTTTTTCCCACTTATTCTCTTTAAGAGTCTTTCTCTCCATCTCATAAGCTTTTACTTGTTGATTTGAGTGTGGTCTCCAGATTATTTTTGCAACTCTTGGCATACCTGTAATACTATGAATCCAAGAAACAGAAGCGAGAACAGGAAGTGTATTTACCACTATTTCTCTACTTTCTCTTCCCTCACCTTTTTCACTAAAAGTTTTAAAAGTATATGTATATAGTGTATCAGGCTCTACATTTGAATCAAGGTAGTGTGTATGAAAGCGACTATTTATTGTAGTGTAATACTCTAGTTTACTTACACCCTCTAACTGAGGGCTTTTTTTATAAACATAAATTCCTTTAACATCTGTGTTTTGTATACTACTCCACTCAAATGCGACACTCTTCATACCAACAATCTTTCCATTTCTAGTAAGTTGGACTACAGGAAGAGATTTATCTACAACAACACTCTCAGGTGCAGCAGGAGTAGGAGTTCCCCCACATCCACTAAGAATCAGTAGAAAAAGAGTTAACGATGTAGTTAGCGTCAATAACTTCATTTAAAGTCTCCAAGTTAAATTTTTTATCTATTTTAGCTTTCATATATTCATCAAAATCTGCATTAAAAGTCATGATCTTTTTAGTAGTAGGATGTACGAAATAAATCATATATGCATGTAGCAAAATACGTTCCGCATTCTCCATATGAGGGTGCAGACCATAGATATGGTCACCCAAAATATGACGATTAACAGTCTCTAAGTGAACACGAATCTGATGTGTTCGACCAGTAAAAAGTTTACATGCTACAAGTTGTGCTTTTTCATCACTACTAAGTGCTAATTGTTTGAACATAGTCTTAGCAGTCTTAGTATGCTCTAAACCACAAGACATTTTTAAACGATTCTTTGCACTACGACCAATGTTACCTTCAATCGTTGTAATATCATCTTTTAAAGGTGGGCTAAGTACTGCAATGTAGTAACGACCCATACTCTTATCTTTAAGTTGTGCAGAGAGAAACTCATGTGCATCGTTATTTTTAGCGATTACCATAGTGCCACTTGTTCCCTTATCTAAACGGTGAACAATACCATGGCGTTCTTCTCCACTAATGTTTGAGAGTCTCACACCCTTATGTTTTAACCAGTCAACAAGAGTTGCATCTTTTACACTAGGGGCTGGATGAACTGTAACTCCACTTGGCTTATTTATAACTAGAACATCATCATCTTCATAAAGAACTTCTACATCAAAGTCAACATCAAGAGCTTTTTGTACTTTAGCTTGGGGAAATTCTACTTTTACTTTTTGACCAACTTTTAGCTTTACACCTGGACGAGGTACTTTTTTACCTTCCACCCATACACATTCGTTTTTAATTAATCCTGATATTTGAGAACGAGTTTGTCCTATCTGAGTTGAGAGAAAAGTGTCTAATCTCTCCGGTGTTTCGCATATATATTCTTCTGTTTTCATGTCTTTTTATTACCTTTATGATACAATTCTTTCAATTAATTTATGGAGTTATAAACTTGTGGAGATTTGATAAGGGTATTTTAACACAATTTGACTTTTTTTCTATCATTCTTATCATTCCTTTGGTTATTGGCTCCAATTGGCTTATAGGTGAAGCTGTCCCAGCACTTGCTCAAAAACAGCTTGCTTATGTTGGAGTAGCCTCTTTTACCTTTTTAGCAGTCTTTTTACTTCCTATTCGCCGAATGGCTTGGCTTATCCCTTTTATATACTGGGGAAATATCGCTCTTTTGCTAGCTGTTGAGTTTTTTGGTCATGCAAGACTTGGGGCACAAAGATGGATAGATATTCCTTTCGTGAATGCCACTATCCAACCCTCGGAGTTTGTAAAACCAGCACTCATACTTATGCTAGCCTATCTTATAAATAAAAACCCACCACCTATACATGGTTATAGAATAAAAGATTTTGCAAAACTAAGTTTTTATATTTTGCTTCCATTTATTCTCATCGCAAAAGAGCCAGATTTAGGGACAGCACTTGTTCTAATGCTCATAGGCTATGGTGTTCTATTTTTTGTTGGTATTCACTGGAAAATTATGACAGCTATTGCTGTTGGGGCTATTTTATTTATTCCTATCGCATATCAGTTTATTTTACACGATTATCAAAAAACTCGCATTAATGACTTCTTAAGTGAAAAGCCTTCTTATCATGTGCAGCAGTCTATTATAGCTATTGGATCAGGTGGTTGGAGTGGAAAAGATAAAGAAGATGCTACTCAAACTCAGATGAAGTTTCTGCCTATTGCAACGAGTGATTTTATTTTTGCTTTTGTAGTTGAAAGAACAGGTTTCTTAGGGGCTTTATCTCTTATATCTATATATGCCATACTCATACTGCATCTCTTAAGTATCGGGATTTTCAACAAAGACTACTACATAAAAGTTGTAAGTGTCTCTATAAGTTTTATGATTTTTATTTATATGGGAGTAAATATTTCTATGACTATAGGATATGCACCCGTAGTAGGAGTACCACTCCCCATGTTTAGCTATGGAGGCAGTAGTTTTTTAAACTTTATGGTTCTCTTTGCTATCATGCAAAACCTTATTACCTTTAGGTACAAAGATATGTACGACAACAGAGGAACTAAAAGCTTTTTATAAACCCCACAATTTCTACACTTATTTTAGTCATACTCTTTTTAACTATTAAAAGAAGGATACTAAATGAGACATATTTACCTAACAAAAAAAGATATTTATTTTGCGACTGCTCAAAGACATATTACAAAACAAGAATCAAGAGAGTTAATAAAAAAGTTAGCTGTTTGTAGTAAATCAGTATCTCCGATGCAGCATACTAAAAGAGTAATAATCAGCGAAATAGATATGAGGAAAACACGAGATTTTGGATCTTATTTATTGAAAAAAAGTGTCTGATAATTAAATGAGATGGAGCGGGTGAAGGGATTCGAACCCTCGACAGCCTGCTTGGAAGGCAGGAACTCTAGCCACTGAGTTACACCCGCATGGTGTATTAAATGGTGCCGACACGAGGATTTGAACCCCGGGCCTGCTGATTACAAATCAGCTGCTCTAGCCAACTGAGCTATGTCGGCAAAAAAGTCTTTCAAAGACTTATCAGTTTCTTATTTTTGAATTAGTTGTGCTTTAAAATTAGGCGAAGCATACTATAGTATGTGAGTCTGATTTTAAAGTGCAAATAATCAAAAAGAAGTGGCGCGGTGGATGGGGCTCGAACCCACGACCCCCTGCGTGACAGGCAGGTATTCTAACCAACTGAACTACCACCGCGCATATATTAAAAGTATTTTGGTTTAGTTGTGCTAAAGGTTTTGGCAAAGCATAGTGAACTATGTGAGCTAAAAGCTTAAGTGCAAATAGACAAAATATGGTGGGCACTACTGGACTCGAACCAGTGACATCTACCTTGTAAGGGTAGCGCTCTACCAACTGAGCTAAGCGCCCAACTTAATGGGAAAATAAAACACCAAATAAAAATGGCGACCCCTAAAGGATTTGAACCTCTGTTCCTACCATGAAGTGATAGTGTCCTTGGCCACTAGACGAAAGGGTCACGTATACTTTCATAAACGAAAGGTTTGTTAACAATGGTGGGCACTACTGGACTCGAACCAGTGACATCTACCTTGTAAGGGTAGCGCTCTACCAACTGAGCTAAGCGCCCATCTAAACTAAAATGGCGCGGTGGATGGGGCTCGAACCCACGACCCCCTGCGTGACAGGCAGGTATTCTAACCAACTGAACTACCACCGCATTTTTTTCAACTAAGAAAAAATTGGTATTTTTAGTTTAAAAATGGTGTCCTGTGATGGATTCGAACCATCGGCCACATCATTAAAAGTGACGTGCTCTACCAGCTGAGCTAACAAGACATTTTGTCTCTTATTCTTAAGAGGTCGAAATTATAGACAAACAGTCCTTAAATGTCAAGACAATTTCACACAAATTTAGAAAAAAGTCTCCTTATCTATTAAAAGGAGCATTTTAATAGCATACATTGCACTCTGTTCTTGTACATAATTTCTATCTCCACTAAACAGTAGATGCTCTTCTATATGGCTATTTTTGCTTCTTACTCCTATGTATACTGTTCCAACAGGTTTCTCATCACTGCCACCACCATCACCAGCTATACCGCTAATAGAAAGAGTATAGTCTGCACTACTTACATTCATAGCACCTTCACTCATTTCACTAACCACTTCACTACTTACAGCACCATTTTCACTCAAGGTCTCATGTGACACTGCTAACCAGTTCTCTTTTAATGCATTTGAATATGTAAGAAGAGAGCCATCTAAAATTTTTGAAGCACCATTATGCCTAGTAAAATAGTAAGCAAGTAATCCTCCACTACAACTCTCAGCAAAACTAATCTTTTTTTCTGCAGTTTCTAGTTTTTCTATTATGTGGTGTATTATATTTTCAGATGCTATAAGTTTCCTTGGTAAGAGTTTCTTCGCTCCATTAATAAACTTACTTATATCACCATAACGTTTTGAGACAATATCAATTCGTAACCAGCCATCAACTTTTTTATTAACAAAAAAGTTCACTTCATACATTTGAGATATTGGACTAAGTATACTTATTAAAGTATCTTTCTCTTCATTAAATACATGCACGCTAGCCTGTGTCTCTTTGGACACTAGAAGAAGTTGGGGCATTTTCTCACCCTCATCTATTTGCATTACATTCACAACTGTCTCATTATGTTCTAATAAATATGTTCTCTCTTGAAAAAGAGAAGCTTTTTGAGGAATAAGCATTCCATCTTTGAGTATTTGATTATCACTTGTCGCTGTGCATATAAGTTTACCAACAGTTGAAAAGTTTTTCTTTGTTGTAACTATAATAATTTGCTCTTGAGTATTTAACTGTTCTTGAAGATACAAAAAAACTGAGTTGTCACTACTTTTAAAGTATGTTATAGAACTAATAAACTCTGTTTCGCTTTCTATACGACGAATAATATACTCTTTTAATGAGGTATTATAAACAAACTTATTTCCGATAAATATTAGGTGTAATTTCATAGTAAAAATAATAACCATTTTAAGCTTAAGCAAGTATTTTAAGCTAAAATAAAATATATAATTTTTTTTAAAGGAAATAAACTTGACTACTGATGAAAATATACTTCATGTTATATCAAATGAAACAAAAAACTCCATTGATCAGATGTCAGTAGTAACACCTAGTGTTTATGCTTCAATCTTTTCTCAATTTGCAACTAATCATGGTGAGAGTCTCGAGGATGAGCCCGCACTTGCTCACGACATTATGAAAACGGAGTGTACAAACCTTACTAATCTTCAATCCCAAACATCAAAAAATGCGGCGCAGCTTAGCGATACCACAACAAAAGCTATTTCTGCCATCAGAGATAAAGATGAAACACTCCTTAGTGAAGTTCTCAAAGAGACACAATCTCTAAAAGAGGAGATTGAAAAACTAAAAGAAGCTGTTTATAAAGATGAACTCACTCATGTATACAATAGAAAATGGATTCATGATATCCAGCTTATGGCAGACACAAATAATTTTAAAGAAGCCGGTGTTCTGATTATGATCGATCTTAATTATTTCAAGCAAATAAATGACACACATGGTCATATTTTAGGAGATAAGGTTCTTATATTTATTGCCAATGAACTCAAACAAAGTAAACAGAGTGTAATTCGTTATGGTGGTGATGAATTTATTATTGTATTTAATTCTCGTTATACACTTGAAAGTGCTTTAAATATAGTTCGTAAAATTAGAGAAAAAGTTTTAAAGAAAAAGCTCAAAGCACATGAAACTGTGTTCAAGGTTAGTTTTTCTCTAGGTGGAATCGCCTTTAAAGCTGGAAAATCCCTCTCTGAAGTAATTGAAAATGCTGATAAAGCTATGTATCTTGACAAGATAGAAATTAAAAAAAGAGTAAAGGGAATAGAAGTATAATAGAACTGCTTTTCACTCTTTAGCAGTTTTTTAATATATTAAAGATATAATCCAAAAAAATTTCATACACTTTTGAGGTACTTATGGATTATAAAGACACACTACTTTTACCAACGACTAGTTTCGCAATGCGCGGTAACTTAATAAACAACGAACCTAAACGCTATGCGACATGGGATGCAGAGAAAGTTTACGAGAAGATGAAAGCAAACCGTAAGGATGCACCTAAGTTCACACTTCACGATGGTCCTCCTTATGCAAATGGTCATATTCATATTGGTCATGCACTTAACAAAGTCCTCAAAGATATTATTATTAAGCACAACTACTTTAACGGTAAGTCTGTGCGTTTTACTCCAGGTTGGGACTGTCATGGTCTACCAATAGAGCAACAAGTTGAAAAGAAACTTGGTGGAAAAAAGAAGAAAGAACTTCTTGAGACACACGAAATTCGTAAACTTTGTCGCGAACATGCTGCAAAATTTGTAGATATTCAACGTGATGAGTTTAAAACTCTTGGTATTATTGCTGACTGGAATAACCCATATGTTACTATGGACTATAAGTTCGAAGCAAACATCTACCGTACACTTGCAAGCGTTGCAAAAAAAGGTCTTTTAGTAGAGCGTTCTAAACCTGTTTTTTGGTCATGGGCTGAAAGAACTGCACTTGCAGAAGCTGAAGTAGAGTATGAGGACAAAGAGTCTCACTCTATCTTCATTGCGTTTGAGTTAGATGACGAGGCAAAGACTAAGTTAAGCATCACAGGTAAAGCGGCTCCTGTTATCTGGACTACTACTCCTTGGACTATTCCTGCTAATACGGGTATTTCTATGAACCCAGAAGAAGAGTATGTTCTTACTGACACGGGTTACATCGTAGCAAAAGAGCTTTTTAACTCTATGCTTGAAGAAGAAGTTATAAGTGGAAAAGTTGTTCAAACTTTCAAAGCGACTGAGTTTGAAAACTGTAAAGCTATAAATCCTCTTAACAAACGTGAGTCTCGCATCATCTTAGGTGAGCATGTACTTATGGATAGTGGTACAGGTTGTGTACATACCGCTCCTGGACATGGTGAAGACGATTACCGTGTTGGTCTTCTTTATGACTTAGAAGTTGTTATGCCTGTTGATGAGACTGGTTGTTTTGATCAGACTATCGTTCGTGATAACTTAATTCCAAATGCAGAGGACTTTTTAGGTCGTCATATCTTCAAATCTAATGATGATTTGATAGAGTTAATGGGAGATGCAGTTCTTAAAGTATCTAAGTTTACTCACTCATACCCTCACTGCTGGAGAAGCCATACTCCTCTAATATTCCGTGCAACTCGTCAGTGGTTTATCTCTGTTGATGAAAAACCAGAGGGTGAAGATAGCACTCTTAGAAATATCGCATTAAGTGAAATAGAAAAGACTATGTTTGTACCTGAAACAGGTCGTAAACGTCTTACTTCTATGGTTGAGAATCGTCCAGACTGGTGTATATCTCGCCAACGTGATTGGGGTGTTCCTATTGCATTTTTTAGAGTAAAAGCTACTGGTGAAGTTATTTTTGATGAAAAAGTTCTTAACTATACGGCTATGATTTTTGAGATGCAAGGAAGTGATGCTTGGTACTCACTGCCAACAGAACACCTACTCTACCCTGGTGCTGGTTATAAAGCAGATGAAGTAGAAAAAGTAACAGATATTTTAGATGTCTGGTTTGACTCAGGTTCTACTTGGAACTCGGTTCTCAAGTCACGTAACTATGACGCTGGTGAGTACCAAGCAGACCTTTATGTAGAGGGTTCTGACCAACACCGTGGTTGGTTCCAGTCTTCACTTTTCCTCTCTTGTGCAGTTGAACATAAAGCACCCTATAAAGGTGTTTTAACTCACGGTTTTACAGTAGATGACAAGGGCGAGAAGATGTCTAAGTCTAAGGGAAATGTTATCGCTCCTGAGAAAGTTCTCAAAGAGTACGGAAGTGAAATCCTTCGTCTATGGGTAGCTTCATCTGATTACCAAGGTGATCTTAAAATCTCTCAAGGGATTTTAAAACAGATAAGCGAAAACTATCGTAAACTAAGAAATACTTTTAGAATTATGCTTGCAAACATTAACGACTTAGAAACACTTACTCCTTACGAAGAGATGGGTGAGCTTGATAAGTGGATTTTAGATGTAAGTGCTGATGTATTTGCTGAAGTTCACAAAGCATTTAGCGAGTATAACTTTGTAAATGGTATGAGTACTCTTAACAACTTTATCGCAAATGAGTTAAGTGGTATGTATATCGACATGACGAAAGATAGCCTCTACTGTGACGGAAAAACTTCACAAAGAAGAATGGCAAGCCAGAGTGCAATGGCGATGATTACGAAGTCACTACTACTACTTATGGCTCCAGTTCTTACTTATACTTGTGATGAGATTATAGAACATGCTCCGGCTGTTGTTAAGGGTGATGCTAAGTCTATATTTGACCTTGTATATACTCCTATAGTTACAGGCGAGTCAAACTTTAACGCAGAGTATATGACAAAAGCTCGTGAAGGTTTTGGTTCTCTTGTTGATGGACTTAAGAAAGAGAAAACTATCAAGTCTACTCTTGAACTTGTTATCTATACTGAGTCAAAAGTAGCTCTTGCACTTGATGCAACTGATGCTGAAGACTGGTTCGTTGTATCTGGTGTTTTTGAAGACAAAATAGAAGAAGAGATTCTCGGTTCATTTAAAGTAGATGAAGATACTTTTACTATAGCAAAAGCCACTGCATACAAATGTCCACGTTGTTGGAAGTTTCAAGCAGAGAAAGAAGATTGCACGTGTAAACGTTGTACGGAAGTAGTAAGTGCCTAACTTTTCAGAACCAGTTTCACTTACATTTATCGCAGTAACTATCGCTGCGATATTTGCTTTTGTAGGCGTTGGTATACTACTTGTGAAAAAGTTTAAATAGTTTTTTTCCTTCTGCCACTTATTGACTAATTAACATTACTTTCTACTCTGTTCTACCCTCATTTATTTAAAATATTTTAGACTTTACAAAACTAATGTATTTTTAGATAAAGAGCAAAAATAGTTATATTTACACAATAAAGGGATTTACACACAATGATTTTTCAGCCAAAACTATTTACATTATTAAAGAAAGGTATATCCAAAGAGCAAATATTAAAAGATGTTATAGCTGGTAGTATCGTTGGTATCGTAGCCTTACCACTTGCTATAGCATTTGCAGTAGCAAGTGGAGTATCACCGGAAAAAGGAATTATCACTGCTATTGTAGCGGGCTTTATAATTTCAGTATTTGGAGGGAGTAGAGTTCAAATTGGCGGTCCTACTGGTGCGTTTATCATTATACTTTATGGAATTATTCAGCAATATGGCATTGATGGTCTCTTAATTTCAACTTTTATGGCAGGAGTAATACTTATAATTTTTGGATTTTTCAAGTTAGGAAATTTACTCAAATATTTTCCACATCCTTTAATTGTAGGATTTACTAGTGGTATAGCTGTTGTTATTTTTTCAACACAAGTAAAAGATGCTTTAGGATTACATATAGATACATTACCAGCTAATTTTTTTGAAAAATGGCAACTTTATTTTCAACAAATGCATAGTATTAATTTTTATGCTCTTGCTATCACACTCAGCACAATTTTAATTACTGTTAATTTTAAAAAGATAAATTCTAAAGTACCTGGTTCTTTTATAGCACTTCTAATCCTAACACTAGTAGTCCAAATATTCAATATACCCGTTACAACAATAGAAACTTTTTTTGGAACAATACCTAGTAATATTACATTTTCATTCCCAAGTTTTGAATTATCTAATCTTAGAACATACATAATTCCTGCTTTAGTTATTGCGCTACTTGGGAGTGTAGAATCTCTTCTCTCAGCAGTTGTTGCAGATGGTATGATTGGAGGAGCCCATCGCTCTAACACAGAACTCATCGCTCAAGGTATAGCAAATATTATGACCCCATTTTTTGGAGGTATTCCCGCTACAGGTGCTATAGCAAGAACTGCTACAAATGTAGAGAATGGAGGAAGGACACCTATATCAGGTATTGTACATTCACTTACACTTCTTTTAATAATGCTATTTTTCATGAATTATGCAAAACTAATTCCTATGTCTGTTCTTTCAGGAATTTTAATTGTTGTATCTTTTAATATGAGTGAATATAAATCATTTTTTTCAATTTTAAAAGGTTCTCCTTATGATTATATTATTTTATTAAGTACTTTTATTTTAACTATTCTAATTGACTTAACAGTAGCTATACAAGTTGGTATAGTGTTATCTTCATTATTATTTATGAAAAGAATGGCTGATGTTGATCAACATGAAATTGTTGTAAGTAACGATGAAGATGATATAGAAAACTATGAAAAACTACCAAAAGACATAGCTGTGTATGAAATTGGAGGTCCACTATTTTTTGCTTCTGCAAAACAGTATGCAGCACTAATCAAACACAGAGGTGTCTCTGCTAAAATACTTATTATAAGAATGAGGCATGTAACTTTTATAGATGCTACAGCTCTTCATAATTTTTATGAAACAATCAATCTTCTCAAGGAAAATGGAACTCTTATCATCACATCAGGAACAAATAACAAGGTATTTCAAGCCCTACAAAAGCATAATATTATAGCTTTAATTGGAGAAAAAAATATGCATAGAACATTTGCGAGAGCAGTAAAAGATGCTAAGACTCTATCAGGGTATAAAACTACAGCTAAAGATTGATACTTCAAAAAAAACTTCTAATTATTTCTGTATTCTAACTTAATATATATAAAGAAAAAACTTCCTTATCTTTTTTCTTTTAATAGATAAGCTATACTAAATTTATGAATAGAATTATATGTGATATACATAATGCCGAACAAAACAGCCGAAAAACAATCGAATTTTTACAACAAAACAGTAAGTACACTTGGATAGAAAATTATCCCATTTCCATTATTAGTGAAATAACAAGAGTTGCAGATGAAGAGAGTCTCAAAAGACTACAAGAATTAGAATTTTTTAATGATGCAGGATTTTCAAAAAGTTTTTACACAAGAAAAGAGATAAACAACTTAAAAGAGAATATACCAAATGTGCTGAAAAGTATGTACTGCCTCTGTCTTAAAGCTAAACAGAGTGACAATTATGAGTTTAAAGAGAAGTTTGAACATGACCGTTGGAAGAAAATTCAAGATAATAACTATAACTTTGAGGCTTTTGTAGAGTCTTCAAAATTTAGTGAAACAGATACTAGTCAGGTAATTGAAACACACCTAAGAGATATCATGAGAAGTGCAAAAGAGATACCTGCACTTAAAGCTATTGGTTTTGTCTGGATAGTTACACTTCCTAAAAGTTCAGAAGTTGAAGATATACTCGAGCACTACTTTGATGACAATCATATCTTTATAGAAAAGGGTCGTAAGATCACATACATTGCATGGGATGAAAGGCTCGCAAACATTAACATGAGAGAGTTCGTTAATACTCCTTAAATCTTCATTTTGCTATAATCTCTCTAATTAACAAAACAATAGGAAATTTAGTGATTACATTAAAAGAAGCACTCACATTATCAACCCAAGAACTTAACAAATTTAAAGAAGAACTAAAACAAAAAATTGAAGCTCGTCCTGAACTAAATGCATATATAGATGTAAATAGTGTTGGAGATGGTGTACCTATCGCTATCAAAGATAACATTCAAGTAAAAAACTGGTCTGTTACTTCTGGCTCAAACATTCTCCAAGGCTACATCGCTCCTTATAATGCAACTGTTATTGAGAAACTAACAAATGCAGGTTTAAGTCCTTTTGGACGTGTAAATATGGACGAATTTGCTATGGGTTCTACTACTGAGTCTAGCTTTTATGGTAAAACACTAAACCCTGTAAACGCGGAGCATGTACCCGGTGGAAGTTCTGGTGGGTCTGCTGCTGCTGTTGGTGCAGGTTTAGCTATTGCTGCACTTGGAAGTGATACGGGTGGAAGTATTCGTCAACCTGCTGCGTTTTGTGGCATAGTTGGGATGAAACCTACTTATGGTCGTGTGAGTCGTTATGGTTTGGGTGCTTATGCATCAAGCCTTGACCAAATAGGACCAATGACACAAAATGTTGAAGATGCTGCTATTCTTTACGACATTATTAGTGGTTCTGATGAGAAAGACTCTACAAACGCAGGTAAAGATGACAAAGTCACTCCTAAACTAAATGCAGATAGAAAACTTACAATTGCTGTACTTCCAAAGTACTTAGAAGCTGCGAGTGGGGACATAAAAGATGCTTATGCAAAAGCTATAAAGGCTCTTAAAGCACAAGGTCACACTATAGTAGAACGTGAAATGATGGATGCAAAGTTTGACATTTCAGCTTACTATATCACTGCAACTGCTGAAGCGACAACAAACCTTGCTCGTTATGATGGTATTCGTTATGGAAACCGAGTTACAGGAAAAAACCTTGAAGAGACTTTTATAAAGACGCGTAGTGAAGGTTTTGGAGATGAAGTGAAACGCCGTATTATGCTTGGGAACTTTGTTCTCTCAAGTGGATACTACGAAGCTTACTATGTAAAAGCACAAAAAACTCGTCATATCATCAAGGATGAGTACAATAAAATCTTTAATGATGTAGACCTCATTCTCTCTCCTGTTGCTCCAACTGTTGCTCCAAAGTTTGGTGAACTTGCCACTCCTATGGAGATGTACTTAAGTGACATATATACTATTAGTGTAAACCTTGCAGGCCTTCCTGGTCTTTCACTTCCTATTATGAAAAATGCAGAGGGTATGCCTGTTGGACTACAACTCATTGCAAATGCATTTGATGAGCAGACTCTTTTTGATGGTTCACTTTCACTTGAACGTGAGTTAGGTTACAAAGCCTAATGCTTTACACTCTTATACACACTATCCACATATACTCTGTATTTATCTATGGAGGATTTCTTTTTGTAGATATTTTGTTTCTCTCTAAAATGAATCAGACATTAAACGAAGAGGAACATAAAAAAGCTCGTGAAGCGATAATGATGCATGTACGTAAAGTTGTACCTTATGCACTTATGGTAGCTGTAGCTTCAGGTTTATACCTTTTTTCTCAAATATTTGGAACTATTGGTGAAGATGGCCTGAGCTCCTTTCAAATAGCTCTCAGCATAAAAGCATCTTTAGGAATATGGCTTGGTTTTCGTGGAATCAACCAAAAGTTTTTTGGTATTCAGCCTTGGATTTTTAAAGCACACCTCTTTCCATTTACACTTGTAGCCATTATTATTTTACTTTCACAGTTTATGTATTTATAATCTATTTATCATAGGTTAGTATTATCTTTTTTAATGTAAAATTGTTTACTAATACATAAAAGGCTATTTATGCATAAACTATTTATTTTCTCTGCTCTTTTTTTCCTTACTATTTCATCATTATATGCCAGCTCTTTGAGAGTACAAACACAAGAACTTAATAAGAACCTAAATATGTATAAAATCATTGATGTTAGGGATGTGCAAAGCTATAAAGAGGGACATATACCCGGGGCTATAAGTCTTCCAGTAATCTTAACTTACGAGAGAGCAAAAGTTGATGGGAAACTGACAAATCCTTTTGCTATGCAACAAGTTATACAGAACTTAGGTCTGAGTGAAAAAGATAGTATAGTAGTTTATGATGATGGTGCATTTTTTAATGCTGCAAGAGTTTTTTGGGCACTTGAGGTATATGGGTTTAAGAATGTAAAACTTTTAAATGCTGGGTACACACAGTGGGAATCAAAAGATTTAGCGACTTCCACCCAAACACCCACTATAGTAAAAAGTGACTATATCACTATAATTGATAACCAGAGACTTGCTACAAAATTTGCAACACAAATAGCTACAAGAAATCCTAACCAAATTATTATAGATGCACGTCCAGCCAAAGCATATGAGGGGAAAGTCTCATCTGCTTCAAGATTTGGGCATATTCCAAAGGCTAAAAATATTCCAGCTTCACACAATATCAAAGAGGGTGAGGAGCTCTCTAGTTTAAAAGATATTGACGAACTGCGAGAGGTTTATAAAGATATTCCTAAAAATAAAAAAATAGTTCTCTACTGTGCCATCGGTAAAATATCTGCTACAAACTACTTTGCACTTAGAGAGCTCGGTTACAATGTCTCTAACTATGATGCTTCATGGAAAGAGTGGGGAAACGACCTTAAACTCCCAGTTATAAACCCTTCAAACAGATAAACTTCAGGAGTTATATATGTGGCAAAAACTTAGTATAAAATGGCAACTCGTACTCTTTATAACACTTGTGGTAACACTTGTAGAAATAAGTACTCTTTATACAGTTTTTAAACTCCAAAAAGTTCAAAACAGAGAGATTGCGACTTCTCAAATAGAAGCTATCTCAAAATCCCTCAATAATGACTTCTTAAATGTCATACTCAATCCTACGACAGACTCATTTGCAGATATTAGCTATAGACTGAGTGCGTTTAGTGATGTCATAGGAGTAGTTCTTGTTAATGATGTAAATAAAACTATTTATAAATATGGTTCAATTAAAAATATACAAAATCAGAACGATAAACTGCTTCAAAAATTGACTATTTTCAAAGAAAGTACACTGCTTATTAAAAATGATTTAAAAATGGATGGTTATGTATATGGATATACACTAGTCGACATAGACTTAACAGATCACAAAAGTAGAGAAGAAGAGATTATCTTTAGTATTTTAACTATCTTTCCAATCGCTCTAATTTTAGGTTTTATACTCAGTCTTTTTCTTGGAGAGAGTTATACCAGACCTTTTAGAGAACTACTTAGTGCAATGAAGCATAGTGACCCAACAAATGAAAATATTGTTCTAGTAAATACAGCATCTAAAAATGAGATAAAAGAGCTCTTTACAGGCTATAACCAACTTATGCAACAGGTTGTCAACTCATCTAAAGAGTTACACTTTCAAGCGACACATGACCAACTTACCGGTATAAAAAATAGATTTGCTTTTGAAAAAGAGCTACAAAATGCACTTAAAGAGACATCTGAGACTACATATAATCTTCTTTTTATAAACCTTGATCAGTTTAAACTCATAAATGATACAGCAGGGAATCAAGCAGGTGATGAAGTACTCAAGATGATTGCTAAAAGTTATGGTGACTTTATTCCTTCAAATTCTGTTTTTGCTCGAGTGGATGGTGATGCTTTTATGGTTCTTTTTAAAGACTCAAGCAAAGAAGAGGGAATCTCATTTTTACAAAAGAGTTTAGAAAAATTAAGTGATTTTAGATTTACATCACAAGGTGAAGCATACAGTGTCTCTGCAAGTATTGGCTTTGTTCACTTTAAACCTTTTGAATATACACATACAGAACTCATAAAAGCTGCCAACCATGCACTGAGTGTTGCCAAAGAGAAAGGTAGAAACAAGTCTCATATTTTCAACCCTGATGACAAGATAGTTCAGCGATATACTCTTGAACTTGAAACAGCTGCGTTTGTCAAAGAAGCACTTGCTAGTGGGCCTTCAAAATTTGAGCTATTCGCACAAGACATCGTGCCACTTCAGTATGAAACGGATGAGTACTCGTATGAGATTCTTATTCGTATGTGGGATAAAGAGAACAACTTTATACCGCCAGACAACTTTCTACCTACAGCGAGCCGTTACCAACTTATGCATGAGATAGATATATGGGTTTTATGGACATATCTTGAGACTGTAACACAAAATCCGATCCACATAGAGAAGCTCCATTCTGCACATATAAATCTTGCAGGATCATCACTCACAAACCCTGACTTTCAAGCCAAAGTAAAAGAAGCAGTGATGCACTTTAATTTTCCTTGGCATAAATTAGAGCTAGAAGTTACAGAGACATCAGCTGTTGGAAATTTTTCTCAAGCAAATGAGTTTATAGTCTGGCTTAAAAATGTAGGTATAGGTTTAGCTCTAGATGATTTTGGAACAGGAATGGCATCATTTGAATATTTAAAATCAATGCCTTTTGATGTAGTAAAAATAGATGGAAGTTTTGTAAAAGATATGCATAGTGACCCTACTGACAAAGCTGTTATAAAATACATACATGAAATTGCAGAGCTCAATGACCAAGAGACAGTTGCAGAGTATGTTGAGACACAAGAAGATGTAGATGCACTTCGAGAAATAGGAATCACCTATGGTCAAGGTTATTTTCTTGGAAAACCTAAGCCATTAAATGATTGGCTTTAACTCCTTTTAACCACAATAAAGGTATAATCCAAAAATTTTAAAAGGATGACCATGAGAATTCGTAAACGCGCCCTAACATTTGAAGATGTACTTTTAGTACCTCAATATTCCGAAGTTCTTCCAAAAGAAGTAGCCCTAGAGACAAAACTAACACGTAACATTAGCCTTAAAATACCGATGGTATCAGCAGCAATGGATACAGTAACTGAGTGCCGTGCAGCAATTGCAATGGCAAGACTTGGTGGTATCGGTATTATCCATAAAAATATGGATATTAAAACACAATGTAAAGAAGTAATAAGAGTTAAAAAGAGTGAAAGTGGGATAATTATAGATCCTATTTTTGTTCATCCAGATGCAACTTTAGCTGATGCTGAAAAGCTAATGAGTGAATTTAAAATCTCTGGTGTACCTGTTGTAGATGGTCATAACAAACTTTTAGGTATCTTAACAAACCGTGATATGCGTTTTGAAAAAGATATGAAAAAACTTGCATCAGAGGCTATGACTCATATGCCCCTTATAACAGCATCAAAAGGCATTAGCCTTGATCAAGCTGGTGATATTATGCATAAAAATAAGATTGAAAAGTTACCTATCATTGATGATGATGGTTTCTTAAAAGGTCTTATTACTATTAAAGATATCAAAAAACGTATAGAGTACCCTAACTCTAATAAAGATGCATTTGGTCGTCTTGTTGTTGGTGCTGCTATTGGTGTTGGTCAGTATGACCGTGCTAAAGCTCTTGTAGATGCAGGTGTAGATGTTTTAGTTCTTGACTCTGCACATGGTCACTCAAAAGGTATTTTAGATACTGTTCGTAAGATTAAAGAGACTATGGTTGTTGATGTAATCGCTGGAAATATTGCTACCAAAGAAGCAGTTCTTGCACTTATAGAAGCTGGTGCCGATGCTGTTAAAGTAGGAATTGGACCTGGTTCAATCTGTACTACTCGTATAGTTGCAGGTGTTGGTGTTCCACAGATTTCTGCTATTGATGAGTGTGCAGAAGCTGCTCGTCCACATGGTGTTCCTGTTATCGCTGATGGTGGTATTAAATACTCTGGAGATATTTCTAAAGCTCTTGCAGTTGGTGCTTCATGTATTATGGCGGGTTCACTTCTTGCAGGTACGGAAGAGTCTCCTGGTGAGACTATCATGTTCCAAGGTCGTCAATATAAATCATACCGTGGTATGGGTTCTATTGGTGCTATGCAAAAAGGTTCAACTGATAGATATTTCCAAGATGGAACAGCGTCTGATAAGCTAGTTCCAGAAGGAATTGAAGGCCGTGTACCTTTCCGTGGTTCTATCGCTGGAATCGTTCACCAAATGATGGGTGGACTTCGTGCATCTATGGGTTACTGTGGAAGTGAAACTATTGAAATGTTCTGGGATAAAGCTGAGTTTGTTGAAATAACTTCTGCTGGTCTTAAAGAGTCACATGTTCATGATGTTATCATCACTCAAGAAGCTCCAAACTACCACGTATAAATTTCTATTTTTCTATAGAGTTTGTGTAAATCACAAACTCTATACTACTCTTTTTAAATACTGTTTTCTCCAACTCACTCCAAGTCCTACAACTAAAAGATACATAGTCGATACACTAAATGCATAAATAGTTCCTAACGCAATTCCATAAACTTCATAAAACTCTCCAACAGAAATACTATATATCATGATTCCAATATATCCAATTGGCAAATGCTTAATGATAACATGAATAAACTCCCTACCCTGTGAATAGTGTAATACTATTAATAGAGGAATTAAAGTAGATGGAAAAGCTGATAATATCCCAGAAAACGAGTCTGAAAAATAATTAGGTGCATAACTAACTAATACAACAAAGAAAGTTGCCATCAATCCTCTTATCAATATTTTAACAAAACTAGATTTACTCCTTTTTGGGCTTTTAATCTCTTCAATCGAACTAAATAAATAGATACTTAAGGCGATTAAAACAAGTAGAATAGCTCCAGGGATAAGAGCGCTAGATACTACTAGATGACTTAAGATATATGCTACTATAAAAAACCCACTAAATCCATATACTAAACCAGATAAAATCGAGTACTTATTTGATGCTTTTGTTCCTAGATAATAAGAAACTGCAAAAGAGAGTGAACCACTTAGACCTAATATATTATAAGGAACTGCATTTGTTGCATATTCACTACCAAACTCTAAACCATAAAAGAGTAAAACAAAGCCCGAACCAATAGGTAACCCAGCTAATATTGAAGCTAATCTAGGTGTTGATCTTTCTGCAATTTCAGCGAGTAAAATAACAAGTGTAGCAGCGATCATAATTTTATATATTAACATCTTTCTTCTCCATCAACCCAATAATAGTAATATTATATGTGGAAATAATGATATAATTTCTCAAATACATAAAGGCTATTAATGCAAGACAAAAATATAATTTATGCTGGATTTTGGATTCGTTTTTTAGCTTCACTGCTCGATACTATTTTTCTAGCACTTCCTGTTGGAATAGTCATTTTCTTTTTAAGTGATGGTCACTGGTTTGACTTTTCACAGTACCAACAAAATGTCATGATGGCAATGAGTGGAAACTTGCATGCACTAGATACACAGCCACAAACATCTCTCAAGTGGGAACTTCTTTTTGAAGTTACAGTACTTCTTGTGACTATGCTATTTTGGAGAAGATGGAGAGGGGCTACTCCAGGAAAAAAGTTTGTGCACATTAAAATAGTAGACCATCAGACACATAAAGATATAGACAATAGACAAGCAATTACTCGCTCACTCGGTTATATACCTTCGACTTTTCTTTTTGGAATAGGTTTTTTAATGCTTGCGTTTAGAGAAGATAAACGCAGCTTACATGATATGCTTGGCGGGACTATAGTTATTTATGAAGAAGCTCTAGTCTAGCTATCTTGTTCTTCTAAATTCTCTTCCTCTTTTTCAGTAAGAAAAAAGCTATCTATACTTATGTTTTTAAAGGCTGCGTTTAATGAAGTAAAAAGCCCTGGAAACTCTTGTTCCAT
>Ga0256826_1000097_pt1 | contig 44066 bp, 33 predicted proteins | sample CV79metaG_FD_185975 | JGI IMG/M metagenome (GOLD analysis project Ga0256826, IMG submission 185975) | Hydrothermal vent microbial communities from East Pacific Rise, Pacific Ocean - CV79 | ecosystem: Environmental > Aquatic > Marine > Hydrothermal vents | place: Pacific Ocean: East Pacific Rise...
AGCATTCTAGGACCATTTTTAACTGTTATATCCGGTTATCAAGCAATCAAGTATTTAGAAGTAAGTAGAGTGAGTATTTTGGGAAGTACAAAAGGATTAGTTGTGCTAATAGGAGCTTATTTTTATTTTGGGACTTTCCCGGAGATTTATCAATTATTTGGCGGGTTATTATCTATTACGGGTGTTATCCTAATTTCTTTGGGAAAAATAATTATTAAAAAGAAAGTAAATAATTAGATATTTATAAAATCTTGAGTAATTTTTTTAATCCTTCGCTGTTTTTATAATCCCCGGCTAGTTCATACGCGTGCATCAGCTCGTTCATTAATCTTCTTAAAGTTGTCTGATTATCACAAGGTTCAAAATATTTCTTTTCAGGTTTTAATTCCAGCTGGTTGATAAAAATTTTAATATCTTCTTTTGTAAAAACAACACCTTCGTTAAATGGATTAATATAGAATAAGGCTTTGGAATCGCTGCTTAAATGTCCTGAGTTTAGATAAGCTAAAATAAAATTTTCAGGAAGATTAACACCATAAACTGGAAGATCCAAGCTTTGTGCAATCTCCATATAAAGAATGCTCAATATTACCGAATTCCCTTGTCTGTTAACCAATAAATCGTTGAGTAAACTATTTTGAGGGTGGCTTAAATTGGTTTTATTCCCTTTAAAATTATAAATTTTATAGAAAACATGATTTAGTATATGGATTTTCTCAAGTGCAGTAAACTCCTCATTGAGTTCAAGCCATACATCTTGTTTAATTTTTTTTATTTGTTGATGAACACTAAGTTCATTTTGGTTAGGGTAATGAAAAGCTGATAGGATAAGTGCACCATCAATAAGATTTTGATCTGATTGTTTTTTCCAGTTGTTTAAGGCAGATGATATTTTGTTAAATTGAATTTTGCTGAGTAGGGTAGTAATTCTATTATTTGAAAGTCGATCCGTTGACTGAATATATGCACTCTCTAAATATGGAATTGCAGTAGAACCAATTTCTATTACTTTTTCTTCAATATGAGAGAAAATCTCTGGATCAGGATCATCTATTAGCTTTAATAAAGCGAGAAGTTCAGTTTTGTCCGTTACAATGTTCATCATCTGTATTTAACTTATGAAACAAATGTACTGGGTAATGATACGGCATTGCAGGCTTGTTGCCAAAACTTATTAAACAAGAAATGTTAATTGATTTTATTAGTCTTATTAATCTAAGTATCTCATTTTAGTTGATATAAATCAATATTGGTTTTTAAAGTTAATCTTTGTTTTTAAAAGAAGATTAACTAATTTTTTTAAAAAATATTCTGGATTTTATCTCAGGAGGCTTTTGAAGAAAGATAATTATTTTGAAATCGTTGATAAAATTATCTTAACGGCTAAATGCAGGTGTGGATTTTTAAAGAGCAAAGTTATACTAATATTAAGTATGTAGAATAATAGAGTAGGGATGCGAAATATTTTATATGAATTTTTAAAATTAGTAAGATGATTTGTCTTTTAATACATGCATTGTGCTCCCAGTATTCTATAATTTTATACTTCCATAAAAACAAAAACCCATAACTTTCATTATGGGCTTTATTTGGCGGAGAATGAGGGATTCGAACCCCCGGTACATTGCTGTACAACGGTTTTCAAGACCGCCGCATTCGACCACTCTGCCAATTCTCCGCTGCAAAAGTACACCTTTTTTTTATTCTGCAAATACTTCATGAAAAAAAATAAAAAATATTTATTTATCCTGATAAATACAGAATTATTTAATAGAGTATGGATGATAAAATATGATGAAAAATGTTTGAATTTGTGCTGCTTAGCTATCAGATTTTGTGTAATGGGAAGACTAAAATCGATTTCTTAATATTTATAATTTATTAGACAGGTACCGAGCAAAAAGATCTTGCTACTCCTCTTTTGGAGTCTTATTTTTATGAAAAATTGCCTAAGAACGATTTTTTTCTTTCTCTATACCGCACTATTTAATTTTGTACTTTTGGAGCTTCAAACTACATAAACTCATATTGTATAGTATTTTGCCTAAATAAAGAAGCAAAATGCATCACAATATTAAAGATATTAAGATGAAGAAGTTTTTAAGCGTACTCATATTGGTTTTTATTAGCTTGGGAATTCAGGCACAAAACCTGCAGGCAAGCTTAAGCTATGCCAGATATTATAATCCCGAATTGGGATCATATGTGGAAACATACCTCACCGTTGATGCTGCCGGTGTGAAGTTGCAAGAAATTGAAAAGGGGAAATATCAAGCTATGGTTAACCTTCTTTTAATGTTTAAGCATCATGATACTATAGTTGATTATAGCAAAACACAGCTTCACAGTCCTATAATTACTGATACCATGAATGTGAATTTTAACTTTTTAGATCAGCAGAGGTTCTTTTTACCAAATGGCAATTATACCTTAGAAATAGAATTTCAAGATGCGGCTTTAGAAGGAAAAGTGAATAAAGCAAAAACAGATATTGATTTATATTTTTCTGATAAAACAATTCAACTTAGTGATGTAGAGTTATTATCTTCCTATGAAAAAAGCACAGAATGGAAAGTAAATACTAAAAATGGCTTCGATATGGTGCCTCATGTTAGTACTTTCTTTCCTGAAAACGATTTGCAAATAACCTATTATTCTGAGATATATCATGCTGCAGAAATACTGGGAAAAGATGAAAAGTTTTTGGTTACCGCTTATATTGCAAATGCCGCTGATGGGAAACTTAGTAATGAGCTCATTATAAGGAGACGAATGGTTGCACAAAAGGTAAATGTATTGCTAAGTAAATTTGATATTTCCGAATTGGCTAGTGGAAATTATTTTTTAACCTTGGAGGTTCGAAATAAAATAAACGAAGTATTGGTAGCCAATAAAACTTTCTTTCAAGTGAGTAATCCTAAAGTGATGTTTAATGATGATTTATTAGCTAAAATAGAAGAAGGAACTTCTTTTGTGAACAAGTTTGATAATGATTCATTATATTATCTAATTAAAAGCATTTATCCCATTGCCAATCCGGTTGAACGATCATTTATTAAATACTCGTTAGATGTTGCTGATGTAGGACAAAGGAGAAAATTTTTAGCCTTTTTTTGGGATAGCAGAAACAAGCAAAACCCTGAGTTTGAATGGAAAAAATATCAGGTGGAAGTAATGAAAACAAATAATAGCTTTGGTAATAAATATATACCTGGCTTTGAAACCGACAGAGGAAGAGTATATTTACAATACGGCCCCCCAAACACTATATCTGATCAAGAATATGAAAGCGGTGGTGGAATGCATGAAGGATCAGTGCCTTATCAAATATGGCATTATTACGAAATTGCCAATCAACGTGATGGAAAGTTTGTTTTCTATAATCCACATCTAGTACCTAATGGTTATACTTTATTGCACTCAAATGTAGTAGGTGAAATAAATAATCCTCATTGGCAAACCTATTTGCATCGTGATCAATTGGAATCAATTGATGCGCCCGAAGATGATAGGTATGGCGGCCGATCAGGTGAATTATATAATGACCCACGATAAAACATAAAATACTAAGATTATATGCTTAAAGTTGCTGTGGTCATTTTAAATTGGAATGGTAGGAAGTTTCTTGAAGATTTTCTGCCTTCTGTGCTTAAAAACATACCTGTATACGCCGAAATTATTATTGCTGATAATGATTCAACAGATGATTCTTTATCCTTTCTCCAACAGAACTACCCACAAATTAGAATAGTTCAAAACCTTGAGAATGGTGGTTATGCAAAGGGTTATAATGAAGCCCTTGAAAAAATAGAAGCCGAGTATTATATCTTATTAAACAGCGATATTGAAGTTAGTGAAAAGTGGATAGAGCCAATTATCGAATTTATGGATTTAAATAGTAAAGTAGCTGCCTGCCAGCCTAAAATTCTATCCTTTCACCAAAGAACACATTTTGAGTACGCTGGAGCAGGAGGAGGATTTATTGATAAATATGGCTATCCATTTTGTAGAGGACGCATTTTTCAAGAAATAGAAAAAGATGAAGGTCAATACAATGACATAAAAGAAGTATTTTGGGCTAGTGGTGCCTGTATGTTTGTAAGATCCAGTGTTTTTCATGAATTAGAAGGTTTAGACAACGACTTTTTTGCTCATATGGAAGAAATAGATTTCTGCTGGCGGGCAAAAAATAATGGTTACAAAATATATTATCATCCCAAATCTATAGTATATCATGTTGGGGGAGGAACACTACCAAAAGGAAACCCTAGAAAAACATATCTTAATTTTCGAAATAATTTTTATTTGCTCTATAAAAATGTGGAATCAAATAAACTCGCTATTGTTTTTGCATGGCGATTATTGCTTGATGGTGTAGCAGGAATTAAATTTTTATTAGATGGTAGCTTAATGGACGCTATTGCTGTAATAAAAGCGCATTTTCATTTTTATGCTGCTCTGGGAAATTTACAAAGAAAGAGGAAAAAATTGGCTCAAAAACCTGTGGGACAAGTGTATCAACGAAATATTGTATTTGAGCATTTTGTGAAGAAGATAAAATATTTTAATTTACTAAATTCTAATAGGTTTTCAAATTAATTTCCCGAACAGCTATCATGAAAAGAGGACAAATAGAAACATATCCAATAAAAATACTTTTAGCTTTTGGTGAAGCCATTAGTGGCAAAGAGCAATTCCTTCAATTCCTTATGAATAATAAATACCCGGAATTGGCAATATTAGCAGAGTCAATCCGAGGAGGAGAAAAAAGTGTAGAGTGGCTTTTGAAAAATGGATATCCCCAATTTGCTGCATTCGATAGCGCCATTCATGGAGATTTAAAAGCCATTATGTGGCTTAATAAATACAAGTTCAGAATGTTAATTCGTTTGGCAGATGCGGTAAGAGGAACTCCTGTGGCCATTAATTGGTTTAATCAAAAAGATTTAAAGGTATTTATCATGATAGCTCGAAAAATAAAATCCTTTATTGATGGACAAGTTTTCGATGTTCATAAAAGAAGATTTTAGAACGTTTTAAGCCAGCATTTATTTGAAATATTTTTGTCGTTGACTGATGGTGTGATATTGTATGGTGTTGAAATAGTGTGTGATAGATAATAGTTGCTGACCATATCCACTCTAAATAAGTAATTAGCCACATAAATGCCTAATTTATTGTTAATTTTGCAGCAAAACACATAATATGTCAAAATTAGTTAACTTCTCAGAAGCTTCATCTTTAGCTATTCATGCTGTTGTTTTAATAGCATCTTCAAAAGATAAGCTGATTAATGTAAATTCTATATCAGAAGCAACTGGAGCCAGTAAAAACCATATGGCTAAAGTAATGCAAAGGATTGTTAAGTACGGAATTGTTTCTTCATCAAGAGGCCCATCAGGAGGATTTACCATGAAAAAAGACCCTGCTGAGGTGAGTTTATACGATATTTATGAATGCATTGAAGGACCTATTGTTCTTGAAGGATGTCCTCTAGAACGACCCGTTTGCCCCTTTGAAAAATGTATAATGGGAGGGGTTGTTCATCAAGTAACCAACGATTTGAAAAAATATTTGATGAGAGAAAAAGTGGCTAATTTTATTTAAATAGCTTTCTCATTACTAATTAATTTGATAATAAAATAGTTTGACTTCACATTTGTATATTTGTCTTCCTATACTCAATGAATCGGAAAATATTCTTGAGCTTATTAATTGCCTTCAGGCACAGTCTTATTCCAAATTTACTCTAATAGCTTGTGTTAACCAACCAGAGAATTGGTGGGACGATACCAATAAAAATGCAATATGTGAGGACAATAAGGAATGCTTAAATCTATTATCTACTCCTCAAAATTTTGAGATTATTATTATTGATAAAAGCAGTAAGGGGAATGGGTTTTTAGGGAAAAAGACAGGCGTAGGTTGGGCTCGTAAACTTACCATGGATCGTGCAGCACAGCTGGGAAAAGATAATGATTTAATTATTTCAATAGATGCAGATACACATTATCCTGCCAATTATTTTCAGTCTTTAATTCAAATATTTAATGTAAATCATCAAATCACCGCACATTCTAATCCCTATTACCATCCCTTAACCAATAATGATGAACAGAATCATGCAATTTTAAGATATGAGCTTTATATGCGCACTTATGCTATACATATGCTTTTAATTGATAACCCATTTGCATTTTCTGCTATTGGTTCGGGGATGGCTACTAGCGTTTATCAATATAAAAGATTAGGAGGATTAAGTCCTAAACAAAGTGGTGAAGATTTTTATTTTATTCAAAAGATGGCCAAAAGTGGTAAGCTATCGAATTATAATTCTATAAAGATATTTCCTCAAGCTAGGTTTTCTGATAGAGTAAATTTTGGAACGGGACCTGCCATGATTAAAGGACGCATGGGAGATTGGGACTCTTATCCTTTCTATCCTCCCGAATTATTTCATAGGGTAAAAAATACTTTCAATAGCTTTGGTGACCTCTTTATCAAGGATATTGAAACTCCTATGTCGGCTTTTTTGAGAAAACAATTGAAAAGAGAGTCTATTTGGCTTCCTTTACGCAATAATTTTAAGAAAAAAGAGCTTTTTGAAAAGGCATGTATGGAGTTGGTGGATGGATTAAGAATACTACAATTTTTAAAGGAAACGCATGCTGTTAGTAGAAGAAATGATGAAGATGAATTTTTGGAAAGCTTGAACTATTTTGCAAAGCATATTCCAAGTTTATACACCTTTTTGAATGAAATAGGCTTTTCTGGAAGCCCTTTGTCTGTAGATAATATGAGCACCTTTAGAGATATTCTGACAAATATTGAATATGAGTTAAGAAATATGAAAGCAATGCATTAATTTTGCAAAAAAAATATCCATTATATGATTACTATTTTAGGACCTACTGCAACAGGGAAAACAGGCTTTGCGAGCTTTATAGCTTCACAGTTTAATGGCGAAATTATTTCAGCTGATTCTCGACAGGTTTTTAAAGGAATGAATATTGGTACCGGGAAAGATATTGATGAATATACAGTTAATGGATTGGATATTCCTTATCATTTAATTGATATTGTAGAACCTGGTTACGAGTATAATGTTTTTGAGTTTCAGAAAGATTTTTTAGCTGCTTATCAACTAATTGAAAGCCATGAAAAGTTCCCTATTCTCTGCGGAGGAACAGGGATGTATATTGAATCTGTTCTTAAAGGGTATAAGCTGATTGATGTGCCCGTTAACAATGAACTCAGAGAGGAGATGGAGCTAAAATCAGATGTTGAGTTGGAAAATATTTTGATGGATTATAAAAATATTCATAATACTACCGATATAACCGAAAGAGATCGTTTGTTAAGGGCCATAGAAATACAAAAATACTACGTTGAACATCCCAATATTGACACTAGTTTCCCTAAAATTGAATCAGTTATTATTGGTATTAATTTTGACAGAAGAGTTGTTCGAGCAAGAATAACAGAGCGGTTAGAGCAGAGACTGGAAGAAGGGATGGTGGAAGAAGTTCAAGCGCTTCTTGATGGTGGTTTAAGCCCTGAACAATTAAAGTTTTATGGTTTGGAATATCGTTTTATTACCCAATATATTGAAGGTGAAATAGCCTATAATGAAATGTTCAGGAGATTAAATACAGCCATTCATCAGTTTGCCAAAAGGCAAATGACTTGGTTTCGAAGAATGGAGAAACAAGGTTTTGAAATTCATTGGCTTGATGGTAATTTAAGTCATCAAGAAAAAATGATGCAACTTATTCCTTTATTAAAGCATTAATTAAACATATGAAAAAGAAGCAAGATAAAAGCCAAATGGCCTTTGGTATTCGTGCCATTATGGAAGCCATTGATAGTGGAAAAGAGATAGAAAAACTGTTGATACAAAATGGTTTAAGAGGAGGCTTATATCATGAGTTTTTCCAATTGATAAAATACCATAAAATTCCTTTTAATAATGTACCTTCACAGGCATTGGATAGAATAACCAGAAAGAACCATCAAGGTGTTATTGCTTATCTTTCACCAATTGTTTATCAGGATATAGAAAACCTAATTCCTATGCTTTATGATGAAGGAAAGATCCCTTTTTTATTAATTTTGGATAGGATAACTGATGTTAGAAACTTTGGTGCTATTGCTCGTACTGCCGAATGTAGTGGCGTTGATGCTATTATAATTCCTTCGAGAGGAGCAGCTACTATCAACGAGGATGCAATAAAAACCTCAGCCGGAGCCTTGCATAAAATCGCTGTTAGCCGACAAGGTAATTTAAAGGATACTCTGGAGTTTATTAAAAACAGTGGAATTCGTATTTTTGGTGTTTCAGAAAAAGCGAACGAGTATTATTATAATATGGAGTTTAAGGAGCCAACAGCCATTATGTTGGGGAGCGAAGAGAATGGTATTTCAGAAGCCTATATGAAGTATTTAGACGGATTTGTAAAAATCCCAATGGCCGGAACTATTGAATCGTTAAATGTGTCTGTAGCCGGTGGTATTATTATGTTCGAAGTATTGAAGCAGCGATTGGCAGATAATTAAGACCAAAATTTTCACTAGGTCATTAACTGGTATTAAAACAATAAATGTTAACAAATTGCCTGAAATATTGCAGCGAGTAATGAATTGTATTTTTACTGTTTTCCTAAATAAGGGAATCCTCGCCAAATAATCTCCATATCACTAGATACTTTATAATCTCTTGAATAAAGAAGGTTTAGCCTTTGAAGTGTGTCTTTGGAAAGCGTTTCTTTTGGGAAAGCATGGCCAGGATGCAAAACACCCTTTTTTATATTAGGCAAGCTAATTTCATTTTTTTCTTCATCAAGATAGTAGGCTACCCAGGTTTTTCGAGAGAATAATACGCTAAAAATATTGTGAAAAAAGCCTGTTTTATTATTTACAAACCATATAATTATAGGGCTTAAGAGCAAAAAGAGAAGGGAGAGTAAAAAGTCTAAAATTCGTTTATTACGTTTGTTCTGTGCTTGAAGAATACCGTCTACTTCAAGCATAAATAAATCATTAGATGTGCTAATGCTATTGCTTCCAATAATGGCCAAACTTTCCTCAGGAGCAATTTTATAGCCAACTCCCTTCTCCTGAAAATGAATCATTTTATCAATAATGCTTTGAGCTGATAGATCTTTAGCACAAAAGATAACTTCGCCAATGCTGTAAACGTGAATAATTTCAGATAACTGCTCTAGGGTTCCTATAACACCATCTTGGTTTTTCTCTTCTTCATCAATGCTCACCAAGCCTATAAAACCGGGTTTTTCGCTGGTGTTTCTTAATAATCCGGCTACTCGTTGAGCTTCTTCAACTGAACCCACTATCACTAACCTGTTTTTTTTAGAAGCTCCGTTTCCAAAATCTTCAAAATTGAGCAAATGCATAATATATCTAAAACCCGATAGGGAAATAAAACCCCAAAAAGTTCCAGCTATTATTATGGCACGGCTATATCTATAGTTCTCTGGTAGCAAGGCATACATCACCAATATGCTAATAATTCCCAAGAATAATCCTTTTATCAGTTTAGAAATTTGATAGGGCTTGTCGTAGCCACCACTTAAAAGTACTCCAATTAATAAAATAAGAATATATGTAGGTACAATATATAGCATATATAATAAAGGATAATGTCCACCATTTGGTAATAACCAGGTTTGTTCCCAATAAGATTTTATAAAAAAGAATCCTACGTAAAGGATAGAAATATCCAGTAGAGGAGTAAAAATTTTGCTTAAAAATCTTTTAATAATAGAAATACTTGCTCTCAAATAAATAGCCATATGAATGAGCAAGGAAAATAGTTTTGCGTATTTTAAACTAAAGTGCTTACGGGCAAAAATAACCATAGCATGATAAAAAGTGTAAACATAATTTACACTACTTTTTTTTGTGCTTTCACCTTTATAGTGAATGATTCTGGTTTCAGGAAAATAATAGTTTTTATAACCTCCTTTGATAATGCGATACGAAAGATCAATATCTTCGCCGTACATAAAGAAAGTTTCATCAAGCAAGCCAACTTTGTTCAAAGTGGCTTTGCGCATAAGCATAAAAGCACCTGAAAGAATTTCAACAGAATGAGTTTCTTCCTTATCTAAAAAACCCAAGTGATAGCGGCCAAATATTTTTGATTTTGGAAATAGGGATGAGAGGCCAAATATTTTATAAAAGGCCACTGAAGGTGTTGGTAATCCTCTTTTTGATTCAGGTAAAAAATTTCCATTCCCATCAAGCATTTTTACTCCCAAACCTCCTGCATCGGGGGTTTGATCCATAAAATCAACTACTTTTTTAAAAGTAAACTCCTCCACTAAAGTATCTGGATTGAGGAGTAGAACGTACTCGGCATTACTCTTCTTTATGGCTTGGTTATTAGCAACCGAAAAGCCGGGATTGTCCTTATTGGCAATTAAATGAAACTCAGGAAAATGATCCTTAACCATTTCTACCGATTGATCAACAGAATTATTGTCGACTACCCACACATCCATATCCACGTGTTTGGCAGCTTTTTTTACAGATGTTAAACACTGTTTTAAAAAGTGTTCAACATTATAATTCACAATAATTACCGATAATTTCATGTTTCCTTTATTCTAAATCGTTATTTCATCATTAATACATAACGCTCTTTTATTATTTTAGTTGTTTTTATGATATTCAAAAAGAGATTGTAAGGGATGGTGGATTATTTTTTCATATTTTATTTCGTGTTTCTTAAGTCTGTTTGATAATTCTTCTTTGTAATTCCAAGCAATAGATCCTTGGAAATGAACCGGATAATGGTATTTTTTCACAAAGTCAAAAACAAAATAATCTAAGAATTCATCAAACGAATTTATTATCAAGCTTTTGATAAATTCATCTTTATAATGTGCACGAATAAATGGTGAAAAGCTGGCTAAAAATTTATTTGGTGAAGGGTGGTGATACAAGTGGGCCAGTAGTTTACTCAGGTTTATTTGTGCATAGCTTTGTTCAAATGCCTGAATAATATGGTTTGGGGCTTTTTTTGTATAAATGCTTTTCAATAACAGTTTCCCTAAATGACTTCCAGATCCTTCGTCACCCATAATAAAACCAAAGGAAACTCCTTCTTCTATTATGTTTTTCCCGTCGTAGACACAAGAGTTTGATCCAGTACCAAGAATACAAGCAATGCCGGCTTGATGCCCGCAAACAGCTCTTGCAGCTGCCAACAAATCGTGATTAACTTCTGTTTTTGCTACAGGACAAACTTTTTTAAAACCTGTTTCTACCGTTGCTTTCGACTCCTCGCTCGAGCAGCCGGCACCATAAAAATATACTTGTTTTATTTGATGTAATTCTGAATCAGTAAAAGTAGACTTAATGGTTTCTGCAATTTCATCAGCATCTACAAAAAATGGATTGAGTCCCTTACTTTGGTGATTTGTAGACTGATCGCTTTCCTTGTTCCAAAGTACCCAATCAGTTTTTGTAGATCCACTATCTGCTATTAATATCATATCAAAATTTTGGGCTAATTTAGCGGAAATTATTTAACTAAATGGGACCCATTTCTAAATCTATTAAGCTTTTATTGTTGATAATAACTATCAATATGTTATTATTCTCATTAAATCTGATTTTTGGTTCAGTATCCATTCCTATTATGGATGTTTGGGATGCAATATTTTTGAATAATAGTTCGGTTTCATCTACATATCAGCTTATTATTCTTGAATCAAGATTACCGCAGACACTCACTGCTCTTTTAACCGGAGCTGCTTTGTCGGTTGCTGGATTACTTTTGCAAACTTTATTCAGAAACCCATTGGCCGGTCCGGGTATTTTAGGAATTTCAGCTGGAGCAAGCTTAGGTGTTGCTTTAATAACAATGTTAACAGGACTTGGCTCAGGCCTTTTATCTATGGGGCTATTTGCTGATTTTGGTTTGATTATAGCAGCGTTTATTGGGGCATTTTTTACTCTTTTACTTGTTCTGATGTTTGCATCTTTTGTAAAAAATAAAATATCCTTATTAATCATTGGAATTATGGTGGGCTATGCTGTGTCTTCTCTTATTGGCTTTCTACAATTTATAGGGAACCAGCAAGATGTACATGCTTTTGTGCTTTGGGGTTTGGGGAGTTTTACTCAAGTGAGCAGTTCGGAATTACCTATGTATGCTTCAATAATTGGGATTGGTATTTTATTAAGTTTATTATTTGTGAAGCCTTTGAATGCTCTTTTGTTAGGGGAGAATTATGCTGCTAATTTAGGAGTGAATATAAAGAATATACGCTTTGGAATAATTCTTCTTTCTGGAGTTTTAACAGCTGTAGCAACAGCATATACAGGCCCAATAGCCTTTATTGGCTTGGCTGTTCCACATCTTACACGCATGATATTTAAAACATCAGAGCATAAAATATTATTACCGGCGTTAATTTTTACCGGAATGGCTATTGCTTTAGCTTGTAATTTAATAGCTCGTTTGCCCCTATTTCAGCAAGCAATTCCTATTAATATTGTTACTTCAGCTTTTGGTGCTCCTATGGTCATTTGGTTTTTAATAAGGAATAATCGTGTGAAAATACAAGCCTCATGAAAAAGCCTTTATTAAAAATACAAAATCTGGATATCGGTTATAGAAAAGCCGGTGAAAAAAAGATTGTTCAGCAAAATTTAAATTTGAACTTAAACAAGGGTGAACTAATATGTTTGATAGGTCCTAATGGCGTAGGAAAATCAACTTTGTTAAAAACACTGGGTAAAATAATTCCTAGTTTAAGTGGTGATATATGGTTGAATGAATTAGAATTATCTGGCATAAGTCAGCAAGAATTCTCCAAGAATGTAGGCATGGTACTAACTGAGCAATTAGATGTTCCTCATACAAAAGCTATTGATATTATTGCAATGGGCAGGTATCCTTATACTGGATTTTTAGGGAAACTGAAAGATGATGATTTTATAATAATTAAAAAGGTAGCCTCAGATGTTGGAATCTCAGATTTACTGCATCGATATTTTGATGAACTGAGCGATGGGGAGAAACAAAAAATAATGATTGCAAAAGTTTTAGCTCAGCAAACTCCATTGATGCTGCTTGACGAACCAACTGCTTTTCTTGATTTCCCTACTAAATCAAAATTACTCGTTATGCTTAGGAAATTGGCCAGAGCACAAAATATGGGGATTATTCTCTCTACACATGATATTGAATTGGCTTTAAAAACTGCCGATCAAATTTGGTTATTCCCCAATCATCAAAAAATAATTCATGGTATTCCTGAAGATTTAGTATTAAAAGGTGATATTTTAAAAATATTTGAAAATGCTGATATGACTTTTAATATGGAAACCGGGCATTTTGAAAAGGTTCTGATTCCTCAAAAGGCAATATGTGTAAAGGGAGATAATCTGTCTTCTTTTTGGCTAAAAAAAGCTTTATTGCGCAATGATATTGAAAATAGTGAACAATCAGAATGGTTAGTTGATTGTACTCAATCTTTTGATATTTACAGAAATGATGATTTAAAAAAGCAGCTCCACAGCATTCACGATGTATTGAGCTATTTAAAAATATAATGATTTATTTGAGATAGAAATTGGCACTAAATCAAATGTAAATGGTTAAAAAATTTAAGCTGTCTTACCCATGGTAAGGGCATAATTTAAAAAAGATATATTAATGAAAAAATTACTGTTCATGTTTTTATTATCGCATCTTATAGGCTCTTGTAACACAATAAACCAATCAGAACTTGTTATTAACGAATCACAATCTCAGATTATTCATGATTCGGATTCACAGCCTATTCCAGTAGATTATATTATTTATAATGCAAAAATATATACCGTAGACTCATCCTTCTCCATTGTGGAGTCTATGGCTATTAAGGATGGGAGAATATTGGCAACAGGGACAAATTCATTAATAACAAGGCTTTACTCTTCAAATCACAGTAAAAATATGCAAGGGAAAGTTATATTTCCGGGGTTTATTGATGCTCATTCACATTTTATATCTTATGGTGAGGGTTTGGTTTCCAGAGCTGATTTGGTTGGCACTAATAGTTTTGATGAAATCATTATTCGGCTAAAAGAATTCGAACAAGAGTATCAAGATAAGTGGTTAATTGGTAGGGGTTGGGATCAGAACGATTGGGAAATTAAAGTTTTTCCAACTAAAGAAAAACTAGATGAGCTTTGGCCCGATAAACCTGTGTACTTAACCAGAATAGATGGGCATGCAGCACTTGTAAATTCAAAGGCTTTGATTTTAGCGGGAATTACTAAAAACACAAAAATACTTGGTGGAGAAATTATTTTAAAAAATGGTAAACCTAGCGGAGTATTGGTTGATAATGCTATGGATTTGGTAAGGAATTTAATGCCTTCAATAAGTAAAGACCTGAAAAGAAAAGCGATTGCTTTGGCCGAAAAAGAATGCTTTTCAAAAGGATTGACTACAGTTTGTGATGCTGGTATAGAGTTCAAGGAAGTGCAACTGTTGGACGAGATGCAGAAAAATGATGAGCTAAAAATTCGCATTTATGCTATGCTTACTCCAACTAAAGAGAATTTAGAAAAAATGATTACCAAAGGTCCTTTTAAAACAGATAGATTAAATGTAAGATCTATAAAATTATATGCCGATGGTGCATTGGGAAGCAGAGGTGCCTGTTTAATTCATGAATACCATGACAAACCAAATTGGAAAGGAATGATGTTGAGTTCTCAAGCTTATTACGATTCTCTTTGTTTATTAGCAGAAAAATATGGTTATCAGGTAAATACTCACGCTATTGGCGATTCTGCAAATAGAGTAATGTTGCATATTTATGCCAAATATTTAAAAGGTAAAAATGACAAAAGGTGGAGAATAGAGCATGCCCAGCTTGTTCATCCCAAGGATTTTAGTTTGTTTGGAAAATATAGTATCATTCCTTCGGTTCAGCCTACACATGCCACAAGTGATATGTATTGGGCTGATGAGCGACTAGGTGAGGAGAGAGTGAAATATGCATATGCTTATGAAAAACTCCGGCAGGAATTAGGATGGATTCCACTTGGTACCGATTTCCCTATAGAAAAAATAGATCCTTTGCTTACTTTTTACGCTGCTGTTGTTCGTAAAGACTTAAATGATTACCCGGCTGGAGGATTTCAAATGGAAAATGCCTTAAGTAGAGAAAATGCATTGAAAGGAATCACTATTTGGGCAGCAAAATCTGCCTTTGAAGAGCATGAGAAAGGAAGCCTGGAAATGGGGAAACTAGCCGACTTTGTAGTATTAAATCAAGATATCATGGAAGTTGCCGATATTTTAATTCCACAAACAAAAGTACTTAAGTGTTTTGTTAATGGAGAAGAAGTTTTTAACAGAATAGATGATTAATAAGAAATTATATTAATGCGTCAACTCCATCTTGTTTGTTTTTTTGATAAATATAATTATTCATCTTGTAGAGCTCTAATACCAATACCTATTAGGAAATAGCTTTTAATATGTTCAAGTTAGGCCTTCTGATTCAAGCTTTTCAAACATAGAAAAATGCTAGCTTAATATCCATTAAAGCAGAGTGTAATTGCCCATCAGTTAAAATATTAATAAAATTAATTTATTTCTCCTTATCATTTTAGGTGAATCACTTATATTTGCCAGCAATTACTATTCTTAATAACGAAATATCAAAACTGATCATTATGCATAATTTCAGGTTCACAGCATTAGAAAAAACCCTAGATAGAAAAGCTATCCCATATGTAATGCCTAAAAAAAAGCCGGCAGAGTATTTTGGTGAAATGACTTTTAATCTAACTTCAATGAAGGAATATCTCACCGTAGAAGCATTTAAAAAGGTGAAACAAGCCATAGAAAAAGGTGAAAAGATTGATAGGAAAGTTGCCGATCAAATCGCCGCATCCATGAAAGCTTGGGCTACTTCCAAAGGAGCTACACACTATACACACTGGTTTCACCCTTTAACAGGTGCTACTGCTGAAAAGCATGACGCTTTTATTAATCCCGAAGGAGAAGGTAAAGCCATTGAAAATTTTAGAGGAAACGAGTTGGTTCAACAAGAACCAGATGCTAGTAGTTTTCCTCACGGAGGAATTAGAAATACCTTTGAAGCGAGAGGGTACACAGGTTGGGACCCTACTTCTCCAGCATTTATTATTGGAGCTACATTATGCATACCAACCATTTTTGTTTCATATACCGGCGAAGCATTAGATTATAAAACACCTTTGCTAAAATCTTCCTATGCTTTGGATGTAGCAGCATCGGCAGTTTGTAAAATGTTCGATAAAGACGTGGAGAAAGTTTATGCTACTTTAGGTTGGGAGCAAGAGTATTTTTTAGTGGATGCCGCTCTTTATACAGCTCGTCCGGATTTGGTACTAACCGGGAGAACCCTTTTTGGTCATTCCAGTGCCAAGGATCAACAACTCTCTGATCATTATTTTGGAACAATTCCACAACGAGTATTGGAGTTTATGCGCGAGTATGAGACCGAAGCTCATAGACTTGGAGTACCGGTGAAAACCCGTCATAACGAAGTTGCACCAAACCAATTTGAAGTTGCCCCTGTTTACGAAGAAGTGAATTTGGCAGTAGATCATAACCAATTAATCATGCATATTATTGAAATAGCTGCCAAGAAGCATAATTTTGTAGCTTTATTTCATGAGAAACCATATGCAGGAGTTAATGGCTCAGGAAAACATAATAATTATTCCTTAGCTACCGATTCAGGTGTAAATCTGTTTTCACCGGGAAAAACAGCTGCTCAAAATTTGCAGTTTGTCACCTATTTGGTAAATATGGTTAAGGCTGTTAACGATTATGAAACTCTTTTAAGAGCGAGTATTTCCAGCGCCGGTAACGATCATCGTTTAGGTGGGCATGAGGCTCCCCCTGCTGTTATTAGTGTTTTTATTGGTACACAATTAACCAATATGCTTGATAAAATTGAAAATAGCAAAACAAGTGCAGGTTTGTCCGGAGATATATTGGAAGACCTCAATATTGATGTTCCTAAAATACCGGAGATTCTTTTAGATAATACCGACAGAAATCGTACTTCACCATTTGCTTTTACCGGTAATAAGTTTGAGTTTAGAGCAGTTGGTTCAAATGCTAATTGTGCCAAACCAATGATAGCTCTTAATACTATTTTAGCTGATCAATTGACTATCTTTAAAAAAGATATGGAAACTTTAATGGCAAAAGGTGAGGAGTTCAATGATGCATTATTTATAGTATTGAAAAAATATATTATAGAAAGTAAAAAAATTAGATTTGAAGGAAATAATTATAGCGAAGATTGGTTGATAGAAGCAGAAAAGCGTGGGCTTTCCAATATAAAAACAACTCCTCTCACCCTAAACACATTGATTAATGAAGACATTATCAGTCTTTTTGAAAGAAATAAAGTCCTTAGTAGAAGAGAGCTAGAAGCTAGAAGATTGATTAGGTTTGAGAAATTTACTAAGCGTATTCAGATAGAATCCAGAGTTTTAGGTGATATGGCAACCAATCATATTATTCCAATTGCTATTCGTTATCAAAATACATTAATAGAAAACGTAAAGGGATTAAAAGAAATACTTGACTTGCAAATGTATGGCAAAGTTTCTAAGAATGAATTGGATATTATTACTCGTATTTCTCATCATATATCTGAAATAAAAAAAGGTGTTGACAAAATGATTATTGCGCGTAAAATGGCTAATAATATTGAAGATGAAGAAACTCAAGCTATTACCTATGATACAAACGTTCGTCCTTTGGGCGAAATAATCAGACGTCATGTTGACAAGCTAGAACTTTTAGTAGATGACGAGTTATGGCCATTGCCAAAATATCGCGAGCTATTATTTGTGAAATAGGTAGCCAAGCTAATTAAAAAAACTGCTCAATCATTAGAGTTTTATTCGTAATATTGTTACATCAATTTTAAACGAATAAAACTCTTTTTTTATGGCTCAAAAATATATTTGTCCTAAATGTGCTAATACCAGCTTCGAGACTGATGAAATAAGAACAACAGGTGGTAGGTTCTCTAAAATATTTGATATTCAGAATAAAAAATTTACTGCAGTAACTTGCACCAATTGTAAGTATACAGAACTTTATAAAGGCTCTACAAGTACCATTGGAAATGTATTCGATTTCTTTACAAATTAAATGATTATGCGAAAGTTAATAATAGCATCTCTACTAGCGCTAACTACTTTGTCATATGCGCAAGTATCTACTCAAAAAGTGGACCCGTCAAAGTCGTATTCTACTAGCAATGGTATAGTTTACGCACTCCCAAAAGCAGTAATTCGATTGGATGTTTGGGTTCAAAAAACGGATTATCTTACAGGACCTTATGCATCTTATGCTAAGCGTTTATTAGGAATTTCTAATGCCATTAGCTCCAATTATAGCAACTATACAATCAAGAATATAGATGTTTCAAAAAAATTAATTCCTGATGCCGATCAAATGTATTTTATCAATTTAGGAGAGTTAAATGGTAAATCTGACAATGCTACATTTATTCAGATGAATGAGAATGGACTCTTTACCGGATTAACAGCTGCAGACCTTAATAAGGAAGTAGAAGAAAATATTCATATGGTGGATAAAACAATGACAGGCGATAGAAGTTTCCGTTATTTTGCCGACGCCAATTTGGTGGTTAAAGTGGATACCATTATCCGAAGGGTAGATATTGATACCGCAACTATAGAAAAGGCCATATTAAAACGTTCTACAATTGAAAAGGATATGGAGCAAAGAGCACAGGATGCTGCTACTTATTTCATGGAAATTCGTAAGAACAGAATGGAACTCATTTCTGGATTTCAAGAAGTGGCTTATTCCGAGGGAGCATTAAATATTATGAATTCCGAATTAAAGCAAATGGAAGACGATTATTTAGCTCTTTTTGCCGGGAAAGCTGTTATTACTGATCAGCACTTTGTTTTTTATTACACTCCTCGTTCGGAGCAGGCAAATATCATTGATCCTGTTTTTAAATTTTCTAAAAGTGCAGGAATAACTTTTCTTTCTTCTAGTGGAGGTGAAAAAGTATCTATAGCTATAAAAAGCTCTGGATTAGCAGAAAATATGTCGAGTATTAGTGTGGAATCTGCCTTAAACGGAATTGTTTATCGCTTCCCGGAAACAGCAGAAATTTGGATAAAATATGGCTCTAAGGAGTTTGGAAAGCAATTGATGCAAATTCCCCAATTAGGAATTTTGCAGTCTGTTAACCCTGGCCAAAATATTTTCGAATTATATCCTACAAGTGGAGGATTGAAGGTATTAGAAGTAAGAAAATAATATTTAATGGAGGCACCTTCCCAAATACTACATGTTTATAAATCATCTGCCGGTAGTGGGAAAACTACAGCCCTTTCCATAGAATATCTCAAGCTTGCCTTAGGTGGCAGAGATACTTTTAAGCATATCTTGGCGCTCACTTTTACCAATAAAGCAGCTCAGGAAATGAAAGATAGAATTCTTGATTATCTTCAGGAATTGGCAAGTCTGGATACCAATAACCCTCCGTTCTTTTTTCACGAATTAATACCTGATATTCCTAAGTATAAAAACTATTTGGCTAAAAAAGGTGAAGCTGAAGTTGCAAGATTGATCAAAGATGAAGCCGGTTTACTATATCGTAAACTTCTTCACCAATATTCGGAGTATGCTGTTACTACGCTTGATAGTTTTACAAACAGATTAATTAGGTCATTTAGTCATGATTTGGGTTTAAGCTTTAATTATCAAGTGGAGCTAGAAACCACCCAATTGCTAAAGGATGCCGTGGAAGAATTGGTGAATAGAGTGGGCGTGAAAGAGGACATGCTGACAAAAGTATTAACTCGTTATAGCCGTCAAAAAATTGATAATGAATCCAGTAGAAAAATTAATGCCGATTTGGAAGCAAGGGCAAAATCCTTACTTAATGATGTGGAAGAGCAACATTTAAAACCACTTAGGAAATTGAGTATCCAAACGATTTTAGATGTACAGAAACGCTTGAACTTTGAAATTATTAAGTTTGAGAAACAACTTCAAAACTATGGACAAGAATTTATAGAAATATGTGCACAAAAGGGTATTGAAGAGAAAATGTTTAACAATGGAAAAACAAGTATTTATCCTTATTTTAATAGGTTTAAACTCAAAGATTTTTCAAAAATACCTGTCAATAAAAATGTATTGAAAATTATTGAAACAGGTAATTGGACAGCTAAATCAGCTCCACTAGAAAATAAACAATTGATAGAATCGGTAGCAGATTCATTATTGAGCATATATCATTCCTCTCAAAAACATATTGAAAAGGAAAACTCAAATTATTTACTGATGTTGCAAATGAAGCGAGGAATTTTTCCTTATATGGTACTCATGGAAATGGAAAAAATTCTTAGCCAGATAAAAGAGGAGAATCAGCTTCTACATATTTCCGATTTCAATAAAATTATCTCCGAGGAGATAGCCCAGGAGTCTGCTCCATATATTTTTGAACGCATAGGAAATAAATATCAGCACTTTTTGTTGGACGAGTTTCAAGATACATCAGTAATTCAATGGCATAATCTTTTACCATTAATTGAAAATTCGCTTTCAGAAAATAATGAAAACTTAATTGTGGGTGATTCCAAGCAGGCTATATACCGTTGGCGCGGGTCTAAAATTGAGCAATTTGCGCAACTGCCGAAGCTTATTGGTGCCGATAAAGATGCTCTATTAAAGCAGAGAGAAAATATGTTGAAAAATGCTTATTTGGAAGTGCAGCTCAATACCAATTATCGTTCAGCCAATACTATTATCGAGTTCAATAATTCTTTGTTTCAGTATATTAAAGACCAGCAATTACTTAATGAAGAATTATCGAGTATTTATGATAATCATAAGCAAAAAGTTAAAGATGTAAATAAAAATGGAGGAGTTGTAGATATTCATATCATGGAACTTCCAAAAGGAAGTAACAAAGATATCTTTACTCAAGCATATCAAAAGCGTACTTTAGAAATAATAAGAGATTGTAAAACTAATGACTTTGATTATAAGGATATAGCCGTGTTGGCTCGTAATAATACAGATTTAATTCTGCTAGCTCAATTCTTATTAGAGAACAAAATCCCTATTGTTTCAAGTGAATCATTACATGTTGATTCATCGCCAAAAGTACAGTTTGTATTAAGCATTATTAAACATATTGAGCAACCCAATGAAAAGGTTTTTCAAGCTGAAATTATTAAGTTTTTATTAGATTTAGGATTTATTGATTCTGAAGATATACAATACTTATCAAAGCACCTACTTAGCCTTGACACTCATGATGAATTACAAAAATATTGGACCGCTTTAAACATGGAATTCAGTAAGTCTGAGTTATTATCTTTAGAAGCCTATGAGGCAATAGAAGCTATTATAAGGATTTTTAAGTTAGATAAAAGCGAGCCATTATTGCACTTTTTTGTGGAAGCAGCCTATATGTTTACTCACGAAAAACACCAAGGTTTAAAAGACTTTTTATTGTGGTGGAATATCAAACATCAGGAATTCAAATTGGAAGTGCCTGACGATTGGGATGCTGTTAAACTGATGTCTTTTCACAAAGCCAAAGGTTTAGAGTTTCCTGTGGTAATTAATTGGTTTTCTCAAAAACTAAACCCAAGTAAAGCCGGTAAAAATACAGTGTGGATTAACCCAAAAATGAATAAATTTCCGGAGATTAAGAGCTTCCCTTTCTCCTTGTCTGCACTCGAAGGAACAGCACATCAGAGCATATACAATCAGGAAATGCTCTTGAATATATTAGATGATATTAATCTGTTTTACGTAGCCAATACTCGTCCTACGGAAAAACTATTTATTCTTGTTGACAATCAACTTTCTAATAGCTCAACTGCCAAGGGCTTCCCTTTTAGTAACATTATGAATGGGTTTATTAGTTTTTCTGAAATGAAAGAGATAAAAGAAAATGTTTACCAAATGGGAAGTGAAAATTCTCAAATAAAGCAAAAATCAAGTTTTAAACTTGATGCTGATAATTCTGTACATTTAAAAAATGTTGAGAGTGATAATTGGCGAAAGAATTTGGCCCTTTCGGTTGACCAAGGGTTAGCTAATCCCTGGAATAGTTCCGCTGCTTGGGGACAAAAAGTGCATACAGTTTTAGCAGAAATTAATAGTGAGAAAGATTTAAGCTCAGCTTTTAAAAGATTAATATACAAGGGAATTATTGACTTGGATGAACAAGAAGTTTTGCAAGAGCTGGTTTTACAAGTACTCAATCATACGCAGCTAAAAGAGTTTTATAAAAACGAAGCAATGATTTTTAACGAAAGAGAACTATATGCCCCTCATGAATCTAATTCCGGAGAACAAGAAATATTTCGTCCTGATAGAATGGTTATGCTTAATGGAGAAGTGCTTATAATAGACTATAAAACAGGACAAGCGAATGAAAAAGACCAAAAGCAAGTTCAAAATTATATGGCTTTGGTGGCTCAAATCACAAAAAAAACTACAAAAGGATATTTAGTTTATTTACATGAAGATATTATTGTAAATGAGGTTTTATCTAAATAATAAATTGATATTATTGATTAATAGATTAAGAAATGGAAGAAGATAAAAAGCAGTTATTTAGTCAAATAAGCAAAAAGGGGAGTTTGAAACTTGATATTTACGATCTCACTTTTAATCTGTTTCAGCAAATGAAAGAAGAAGTAAAAAAAATGGTAGACGAGTATCAGGACTTTGTTAAAAATAGCAAGGAATCGCATCAAGTACCATTCAGTTATCAAGACAAAGGAGATTTGGAGTTTGAAGTGAAATTTGGGGGTGATATATTGTTATTTTTTATGCATTCTAATATTTTTGAAATTCCCCGTAATCATGAAGTTATGAGTACTCGATATGTAAAGCAAGATAAAGATCGCTCCTATTGCGGGATGATTCATATTTATAATTTTTTAGCCGATTCTTTAAAATATAATAGAGAGAACGATGCCGGTTATCTAATTGGCAGGCTTTTAGTGAATAAAGAGTCGCATTATTTTATAGAAGGGAAAAAGGAAATAGGAATGATTTATAATAATTTTGAGCAATCAGTTTTAGACATAAATGCCCTACAGAACATCATTACATCCGCCATTGAGTATACTGTTAATTTCGATTTGCTTATACCGCCTTATGAGAATGTGAGCCTCATATCAGTATCCAATCTTCAGAGCGCTATTCAAGGAAGTCATCTGTCAACAGGTAAGCGCGTGGGCTTTAAATTTCAGGCTGATAAAAAGGAACTGAAGGCTTGGCATAAAAACTCTTAAAATCTAATTTTCACCTGTTATTCTTATCATTCTTTTTCGATATTTGCAGCAAATATAATCACATGAAATTTTTTAAAGAAAATAGATCTTTTTCCTTAAGTTTAATTATTACAATTATTGTTGGAACATTTTTATTCTTTCAGTTAAAGAATGATTTTTTCCCCGATATGGCTATTCAAAAAAGAGGAATTGAATATACTTCGGCATTTGTAAAAGCAGCTCAGGATGTTGAAAATGAACTGTTAGGACTGCAGTCAAGTATTGATTCAGTTGAAGTGTTTAATTTGCCTGTTGATAAAAAGATCCATTTTTTATTAGATAAATTGAACGAAGATATGAGCATCCATGGCTTTATGGTTCTGGATCATGATGGTAAGTTTACAACAATATTACGCGATCAAAAAACATTTCTTTTTGCATCGGATAGTGCATCAAAAATTGATAATGTTACTTGGTATAGAGTCAATCAGGATTATAAAATTCTTAATTCATGGACTATGGCTTTAGGCATGGAACTGAATATGCTGGTAAATGGAGCTGATGCTTTTGATATTTCCCTAAAGCTAAATGCTCCTCAGTGGTCCTCCTCAAAACAAATATTTAGTGCCACAAATACCAATATTGTAAATCACCTTACTTGGAGAAATAAGCATACCGGTAAATTAATCACATGTGTAGCTATAATTAGCGAAGAGAGCTTCTTGAGAGATAATGAATTATTGTATAAAGGAGCTTATCAAAGTTTTTTGGTAAACAAAGAGAATAGAATAATTGCTATTCATAGCTCTGCTAAACAAGATTCTTTACAAGGTGTTTCCGATGGTTTTGCTGCCGCAACTAAAAGTTGGGAAGTAGCAGGTAAGAAAATCCCGGGTACATATAGTTATACTTATCATGATGATTTTTGGTGGGGACAAGCCTTAAAAGTTCCTTTAAATGGTATTAATGGAGTAATACTAAATATGAGCGAAAAAGGATTATATTATTCCACCTTCTTAGAGCACATATTTGAGTTGCTTCTAATTTTAGGCCTTATTTTTATTACAAGCTTTTTATTATTCAAGTCTTTTAAAAGGAAGCATCAAAGTTTAGCTGATTTTACAAAAAACCAATCCAATGATCAACATGCATCTGAGTTGATAAAGCTTGGAGAAACTTCTCAATTAGAGTTTAAATCGTCATTTCGTTTTGATTATAAGTTGAAAATTGTAAACAAAGATTTGGAAAGCGTGATAGCAAAGAGCATTGCTGCATTTAGCAACGCAAGTGGAGGAACTTTGTTAATAGGAGTAAACGATGATGGTGAAGTACTGGGAATAGAGAAGGATATTAACACATTAAAACGAAAAGATCTTGATTTCTTTGAAAACACCTTGCGCTCGTTCTTAAACAAAACTTTTAGTGTTTCCTTTGTAACCCAAAACTTAACAGTAAAATTTCCCGTGGTTAATCAAAAAGTAATCTGCCGAATTGACGTGATTTCTGGTAACGATCCTGTTTTTGTAGAAATCAATAAAAAAGGAACAAAGTCAGAACGTTTTTATTTGCGCTCCGGAAATACTTCTCAAGAGATTGTTTCCTTGCGCGAGATTAATGATTATATAAAAGATAGATTTTCAGATTAAGTAAACCCCTTATTATTTACTGCACAATACCTTGTATTTCAAGTTCATTAATCAATTCGTTAATATCTTTTGGTTTGCTTAGTATCCTATAATCGTTTGAGATAACATAGAAACTTGGTGTTTTATGAACTAAAAATATTTGTGCTGATTTGGATTCCCAGCCCTTAAGCTCCGATAAAGAAATCCAAGACTTTGGAAGATTTTCTTGTCTCCAAGTTTCAAGGTCGGTATCCAAAGAAATATAGATAATTTGTAATTCTTTGGGGTCTATACTTTGGCTGAAGAATTCCAGTTGTGGTTTTGCCTCCTGACAAAAGTGACATTCGCTTGAACCAAAAAACACAACGTTGATTCTTGCCCCCTCATAAATGTCCTGTAAATGATGCATTATTCCATGGACATCAAACATACTCAGCGATGGAGACAAACTGCCTATTTGTAGCCTTTTATAAGCATCAAGCTTATTGGAAAGTACTTTGGAGACAGGCAAGTCAGTACAAGCATCAGAAATAACATATTCATCAAGCAGATAATCTAGAATAATATCAGGTCCAACTTGGTTAAAAAGTTCTAGCAAATAATGAAGAACAAAATCGTAAACTTCTTTATTTTGTGATGCTTCAGCAAGAATTAAATCTACTGAAGCAATGAACCCCGGCTCACTATACTCTGTATGTAATTGAAGAAATTCTGTTATTTTACGTGTAAAAACACCAGAGCGAATTAGGCTAGGATGATTGAACAAGGTATATTTAAAAAAGTCAGATTCCTCATCAGGAACTTTTATATCGCTGATAATAGTTTGGGCAAAAAACGATTCTTTATTTTGCTGATAGATGTTTAATAAGTGGAGATTATATTTTTGTTTTAAACTATCTTCTTTTTGTTGGAACGATTGATATTCAATAGAGTTTTTTGGAAAGTATGTTTTTGCAATATAGGTTTGAGAAATTTCAGTTTTTATTTTTCTTCTATACTTCATAAAATTCCAGAGCATAGTGTTTTCTTCTGAATGTAAAATTTGAATCCCATTTTTAAGATTTAATGTATTGAATTTAAGTTTGAGGAGAGTATCCTCAGGCTGAATGATAATTTGAACAAAATTGGTATCGGAAAAGCCTAAAGAATAATATCCTGTTTTTAAATTTAATTGAAAACTGAAAGAATGATCATCAATGGAACAAGAATCTATTAAGTGATACACTCCTCCAATATTCTCCTTTAGGAAAATAGGAGAGGAGTGCTCAAAATTTACTTCTCCAATAATTTCTGTCTGTCCAAATATATCCCAAGATGCTAAAAGTAAAAAGAGTATTATCGAGTTACGCATGAGTTCAGTTTTTTCAAATCTGCTTAGTTCTTATCTTGAAAAACAGCAACGGAATGATTTGGTATTTCCCATAGCCTCCGTTGAAGAGCTAGTACAACTGCCGTTTCCTACTACAGTGGCTGTTGGGCTCCCTCCTGCTTGTCCCTCACTAGTCCACTCCCAGTCGTTAGTCATGTTTATAGTCCCACTTCCCGATTTTTGGCATACATAATACCATTCGTTCCATGTACAAAGGTGAGCATTTTGATCGCCACAAAATTTAGCTGCATTCCACCAGTTATCGGCACCATTCTCATTTACTTCTACACAAAAAGCCTCGTTAATTGCCGACCAATCTCCTGCAGGGCAATCTTTTAAACTTGTTCCAGCAGGTCCTTGTGGTCCCGTAGGTCCTTGTGGACCAATTGCACCGTCCTCTGTAATGGTCATCCAAACGGACCCATCCCAGATATATGATTTTTTATCTACAGGATTTCTATAAGCATCGTTAGTATTAGGTGATGCAGGTGCCGGCCAAACTGTTCCTAACCAATTAATGCTTATTCCATCATTTCCTGTAAGCCCCTGTATTCCCTGAGCTCCTTGTGGACCGCCAGCTCCTTGAACACCTTGAATTCCTTGTGGACCGGCTATGCCCTGAGCTCCCTGTGGACCGGTTAAATCTACAGAAGTAAATACAGAGCCATCAGTATAATTGATAGTAAATGTTCCATCTCCATTATTAACACTTGATAAAATTCCTACACCGTTATTACCCTGAGGGCCAATAACCCCTTGAGGCCCTTGTGGACCGGTAGGGCCAGTAAAATCAGCAGTTGTAAATGTTGAACCATCCGTATAGACTATAGTAAAAGTACCATCACCATTATTTGTTGTGGATTGAACACCCACTCCATTTGCACCATTACTTCCTGTAGCACCTGTTGGGCCTTGGACACCTTGTATCCCTTGAATTCCTTGAACCCCTTGTGGGCCTGTTAAATCGGCTGAAGTGAAAGTAGAGCCATCAGTATAGCTTATAGTAAAACTTCCATCGCCATTATCAATGGTAGATTGTATACCAACACCATCTGCTCCATCTGCACCGGCTGAGCCTGTGGTGCCCTGTGGGCCTTGTATTCCTTGAGGGCCTTGTACTCCTTGTGGCCCTGTAAAATCAGTAGTTGTAAAAGTTGATCCATCAGTATAGTTAATGGTGAAAGTTCCATTGCCATTATTCACAGTAGATTGTACACCAACTCCATTCTCTCCTTGTAATCCGGTGGGACCCTGTGGACCAACTTGGCCTATAATTGCAGATAAGTCTACCGCATTCCCCGAAGTAATACTTAAAGTATTTCCGTTTACATTGAGTATTTGATTATCGCTCGAAGTAATGTCAATTTTATTATTTGCAGGGTCATAGTTTAAAATTGTGGCACCATTGCCATGAAACTCTATTCCTTCTCCTAAGGCTAACTGACCGCTATGACCTTGATCATCTGATATTACAAAAGATGAATGGGCTAATTTAGGGTTGGTAATATTTCCATCGGCCACTTTAACACTAGTAATAGCTGCTGGATTTATAAGCATATATCCGCTATTGCTAATAATAGCATCGCCACTTAAATTTACTCCTGTTGCTACATCTGAAGAGTTTCCAACAAAAATCTTCCCATTTTCCAAACTGGGGTCTAAGCCACCACCACCTGCCAAGCCATTTATCTGTGTTTGAAAATGGATACTGTCCGATACCATCTTTAAATATATTAGCTGAATACTATCACTATTTACGGCATCTCGGTAAATAGCCCTTGTAATTTCGTCAAGCAAATCAGTATCAATTTGTGTAATTTGTGTTTGAAAATTGCTGCTGTCGTTATAAATATCTTGATTATTCAGGTTAATGTTTTGTGTGTTGATATTGATATTATTGGAATTTTGGACCTCGGCTAAAATTGCCCGAGTTATTTCAGCATTTATTGCTGTTGTATTTTGGTTTATTAAACCCTGAAAATAGATAGAATCAGAAACCCAGCTTGCTTGTAGTGCGCTTATGAGTTGTGTATTGGAAAAAATATTTGCAGTATTAAGAGCTTCGGCAAGTATTGCTCTGGTCATTTCTTGTTGGATACTAATTGTATTTTGATCAATTAAGGACTTTAAAAAGGCGCTATCATTAATAATATTTAGGGTATTAGCATCAATTAAATTCTTAAAATACAAGCTATCTAATGTATTATTTGTATTAGATAAGCTATCAATGAGACTTTGAAAATGAAGGCTATCTGATAATATTTGAATTGTATTTTCACTTATTTGTTCTGCTAAGTCTCCTTCAGCTTGTAGTGCTCTATTTACTTCAGTATTAATTAAATAAAGTAAGTTATTTAGCTCATCTTCAAAGTAAAGACTATCGCTGCTCATTTTTTCTATGAGGAGTGCAATTTCTGCACTATTGTCGAAAGCTGCCAAATTAACTAGTCCTCCATTTTTGGATAAGGAAAGAACCCCATTATGATCTAAATCTATTCGTTGAATCTCGTTTGTAATGCTGGTATCTACAACATTGCCTGCAATTTTTGCATAGCTGGCCATGGGCACCGATAGGATTTGAGAACTTCCAAGAAAAGAAAAATTACTTCCCCCATTTTCATCAATACTTATACTAATATATTGATCACCAAGTCCCCAGCTTATATCATTAAAATTTCCTTGAATTACCTCTCCATTACCTATTTCTAAATGAACTAAACCAAAGCTATTAGTGCTTGTATAATGGTTTTCGATATAGCTAATTTGTGAGGGGCCATTTAATGTGTAAATCTCTATTTGAAGACTAATATTGGCATCAAGAATAGGAATACCGGTTGCATCTCTTACGATGGCTTGATATTTAAAGGCTTGAGGAGTTTGGCAGAGTGCGAGTCCATTCCATACAGTTAGCAGTACCGCCAGTAGCAGAGTTCTTGGTTTCATAATTGTTTGTTTTTAAATCGATTTGATATGGTTCTGAAGCTATTCCACTGAGGGTTGAGTTCTTAATTAGGAATAGACTAATATCTACATGCATCAGCTAAATCATTGGTAAGATTTATCCACTGCACAGTAGATTCATTTCATCAAGTTTTAATTATTTTATAAGTTTTAATTTGTTTCCCTTTAACTAATCGTAAGATGTAATGAGACCTTTCAAATGATTGTAAGTTTAATTTCATGATTTCCTGTGAGGAGTTGAAAGTTTTCTCAATAATTAACCTTCCATTAGCATCTAATAATTGAATGCTGATATTTTCAACTGTTTTGGAATCCGATCTCCATTCTATATTTATGTAATCTGGAGTGGGATTCGGAAAGATATTCACTGAAATATTCTCTAACTTTTGCTCGTCAACAGCAGTTATGATAAAAAAATCTTGATGGAATCCTTGAGTCAAAATGTAATCTGATTCTAATGTTGAGATAACAGTCTCGCCTATTGTCCAGCTTAATGATAAGTCTCCATTTTGAAAATGATCACCCCCAGATGATATAACTTCCGGGCTAAGTTGTTGACTAAAAGCTGAAAAGCTAAAAGAAAGCAGAATGATAGTAAATAATCTTTTCATGAGTAAATATTTTAATTTCATTAAACATACAAGCGACTTTGTTACTACGTTTTATAGTTGATAAGGTTACTCGTAAAAAGGAGAGACCATCTTGAGTTCTTCCATGTCCATCATCAACAAATATAATTATTATTAATATGGAATTCAATGCTTGTTTATAAAAAAAACCTCATCAAAATTAATTGATGAGGTTTATGAGTAAATAGCTAATATTTATCAGCTATTAATGTAAGTTTTATTGGATTGTTCCAGTGTTATCATCGAATGTTAATGTAACAACCTGACCAGCTGTAACAGCTACTGGATCTTGGTCACCACCATCATTACGATATTCAATAACACCATCGAACACATTAAATTCAGCATTCCACCATGCAGGAATCCAAGCATGGCTTACGTACATACGAGTGTTACCGTCAGCAACAGTAGCAGGAGAAGTAAGTGTTTTAGCAGTATTGTCTATAGTAAATAGATTAGCTGCAACATCTTCGTCCCAGCCACCAAAAGTGTCACCCATTCCGTATACAGAAGGAGCAATAACTGAAAGTTTTTTAGTATCATTACGAAGGTCTAAAACAACCATATACATACCGCTTTCAGCAATATCCATATTACCGCCATTATCAGTAACTTCTACACCATTAGCATCATATTCATCAACATCTCCTTGTCCTAGGTTTGGAGTTCCCCAATCAGCTGCAGAAACTTTGAAACCTTGTCCAGCTTCGATGTATAAAATTTTCCAGAAAAGGCCTTCTGACTCACCACCACCAGCACATTTGTGCATAACAGCAGCATCAACAGAACCTGGAGTATCCCAACCATAAGCTGTACCAGCACCTACTAAATACATGGCCTCTGGATATTGAGCTAGTGGGTCACCATCAGACTCATACTCAAAAGTTGCAGCAAATGGAGAACCTAATGTGTAAGTTATAGTTAGTTTGTAGTTGGCGTAAGTATCATTAGCAATATTATCACCACCTGGAACTAATGCATTAACAGCACCTCCAAAGTTAGTGTTTACTTTAATACCAGCATTTCCATCACCAAGATCAAAATCAGGATCTAAAATGATTTTCCAACCATTAGAATAACGGAATTTCCATGTGTCAACAGTAACAGCTACTGAAGGAATTTCGTAAGTCATAGTATTTAAGTCAAAAGCAGGAGCAGTGAAGGCGGTATTTTCACCCCATCCACCTGGAGTTGCTCCACCAATAATACCCCAATTAACTTTGGCAATGGCAGCTTTTTTTAATTCAGTATCAAAAACTACATGGTAAAGTCCGTCTTCAGCAACAGTAAATTTATTGTCAGTTACTTTTACAGAACCTCTCCATAAACCGTCTTTAGGTTCGTCAGCATCAAGGTCAGCTTCGGCTACAGCGGCAAAATCGTCACCAGGACCGTAAGTAGTTTTTGTTGCACCTTCAACAGTAACAATGTTGAAACCATCTGCACCGGCTTTAACAGCTACATATAACTCTAATAACTGAGCTCTGTCTGTTTGAGTTACTTCGTTACGTGTAATTTTCATTTGACCTTTAGTATCAAAATCAGTTAATGCAGTTCCCGCACCTTTAACATATACTCCGTCTAATACAATTACAGGGTCACCTCCTGGATCAACAGGGTCATCATCTTTTTTACAAGATGTAGTAATAAGAGCAAAGGCCATAATCATAAGCCAAGCTACTTTTGAAAATTTAATTAAATTCTTTTTCATAGTTTAAAAGTTTGATAATTATTAGTTGATTATTAATTGATTATTTAAATTTTTGCAAATTTACAAAAATGTAATTCATTGATTTATATTGTTTTCATAAAAAATATTAATTCCCTAAGTTAGGGTTTCCATCAATAGCCCACTGAGGTATTGGGAACACATTTTTATCGTTACCGTGAGCTGCTTTTTCCCACCAGGAGTCGTTCCATTTATTAAATCGAATCAAATCCTGACGTCTGTGACCTTCCACAAACATTTCTCTTCCTCTTTCGGCAAGTAATTGTTCTAGAGTACATTCATTATAGGGTTCTACTCCAGCTCGTGTACGAATTGGATTTACCCATTCGTCGCCATTTCTTCCTTGTCTAATTTCGCATTCTGCTTTCATTAAATAAAAGTCTGATAAGCGGAATAAGGGGAAGTCATTAGACAGGTTTTCTTTGGCACCCATTGCAATTTCATATTTCACAATTCTAGCTCCTGATGTTCTGATTTCAACAGGAGTAAACCCTTCTACCATGGTTAAGGCTGGTAAGTATGGATCAAAACTTAGTGGTATCCCTGTGACAGATTCAATAATAGGTTCGCCTGTACTAGTATATTGCGGCCCCCAAAGTAAGTTGGCTTCTTTTCTTAAATCATTATCTTCATAGGTGTCGAAGAAAGTTGGAACTACTGCAAATCCATTCCAAGGACCTACAGCCATGTTAAATGTAAGATTGCTTTGATAGTGTAAAGTTCTCATATGCAATCGGAATCCCTTGAAATTATCTTCATCGTAAGGAATAGAGAATATAATCTCTGAATTGTTTTCGTTATTAGTAGCAAATGGGGATTTTACATCATTAACTAATGAGTATGGGCCTGCTATAACACTATCACAATATTGTTCGGCTTTTGCCCATTGTGCAGTACCTGTATAAACTTCAGCATTTAAGTATAGTTTTGCCAATAAAGCATTAGCCATATTAGAAGTGGCCATATATTTAAGATTGGCAGTATTAAGAAAATGGCTATTTCTCTCAATTGTATTTACCAAACTGTCAAAAATAATCTCTCTATTTACTTTTTCAGGTAAAGCATTAGGGTCTAAAACTTCAGTGACATAGGGAACATTGCCATAATTGTCGATTAACAAGTAATAGAAAAATGAGCGTAACACTTCTAATTCGCCAATTTTTGCAGTAATTTGTTCACTAGGTTCAATCAATTTTAGCTGCCCAATAGTTTGGTTACAAACAGTTATTCCTTCCCAAAACAAACTCCACATTCTGTTTACTCCTTCAATATCATTGGTCCATCTATGTGTATGCATGTCTACCCATTTACCACCATCGAACCAGTCGGCACCACGTGTGGGGCCACATATTTCATCGGAGCTAATTTCTTGAGCTAAAAACCACCAGCCATTATCATCGGCCATATTCTGTAATTTTTTATAGGCATTCACACTTAGTGTTGCAATTTGATCTGCATTTTCAGGATACTCCTCAGTCGGTATTTGATCAAAATACTTTTCGTCTAGTTTTGTGCATCCTGATGAAATAATCAGTCCGGCTACAAAAAATATTGATATAATTATTTTATAATTTTTCATTTTTTAATCCTCCTTAAAATGTTGCGTTTAATCCAAATGTAATGGTTCTGGTATTAGGATATACATTATATTGATCCCAACCATAAGCTAAGTTAGCATAGTTAATTTCCGGATCTGCTCCACTATATTTTGTTAATGTGAAAACGTTATTAGCCACAACAAATACTTTTACTTTATGTAACCAAGAAATATTTTTAACATTAAAATTATAGCCTACAGAAACAAAATCTAATTTAACAAAAGAAGCGTCTTCTAAGTATTCGGTAGCTACAACTGCGGTAGTTTCTCTCCCTTGACCAGCCCAATCTAGAGCTTCTTGAACTCTGTTCAATTCAGGCAAATCAACATTTGCATCTAGGAACATTTGTGTTGCATTAAATTTTTGATGACCAATCATAGATCTTAAGGAAAAATCTAGAGTCCAATTTTTAAAGAAAGTCATATTGTTTGACCATCCTAATTCCACATCAGGATTAGGTGAACCTACAAAACTTCTTTGAGCATTTGCTAATTGATCAGTATATCCACCCTCTTTTGATCTGAAAATAAATTTCCCATTTTGAATAGTTACTATTTCAGGTAAATAAAATTCGCTCACTTCATGACCTTCTTGATTTCTAATGATATAAAAAGCATCGCCTATGGCTCCTCTACCTGATAGCCATCCATTATTTTCATAGCCTTCTCCATTATTAGATGCTAATTCAACCCATTCAGATTTATTATGCGCAACAGTAATAGATGTTTTATATGTAAAATTGCTATGATTAATTACATGAGCTTGCAGATAAAGTTCTATTCCATTATTCACAATATTACCTGCATTAGAAAAAGTTCTATTAGATAGATTTGCTTCGCCTGAGACCAATTTGGGATATAGTAAATCTGTTGTATTCTTGTGATATACTTCAATGCTACCACTAACTTTGCTACTAAAAAAGGCAAAATCAAGCCCTAAATTTGTTTCGGCTGTTTTTTCCCATTTTAAATCGGGGTTATTATTTCTAGCAGCCTGAAAAGTTATTACCTGTTCACCTGTTTCAGGGTTAGTAGCCAATCCATTTGGTATATATGATACTTGACTATATCCTGATCCAAATGCTTGATTTCCTGAGATACCATAACTAGCCCTTAGCTTTAATTGATCAATCCAAGAAACATTCTTTAAGAAGCTTTCGTCTTGCATATTCCAACTGGCAGATACAGTAGGAAACCAACCCCATTTATTGTTCTTCCCAAATTTAGAAGAACCATCACGACGAATACTAGCAGATAAATAATACTTACCATTATAATTATATTGTGCTCTTCCAAAGAATCCTATAAGTGTTTCATTATTTTTATAAGAACCTACATCACCATAAGCCACTTCTGCAAATGTTCTTAAATCATTAGCCCCAATATAAGGTGATTGTGGGTTTTGTGCTTGCGAATATAAACCATCATGTGTAGCTTCTCTCCAAGAATAACCACCCATTAAGTTTAAGTTATGTTTGTCGTTAAAGGTTTTAACATAATTAAGATACCCTTCATATTGTTTTTCTGCAGTATTATCATAGGATCTTCTACCAAAACCATTATCAGCAGATGCAAAAACACCCTTGGGTCTGAAATAAGTATATTCTTGATCATTTCGGATATAACTAATGATGCTTGTTCCTGTAAAACCTTCAAAGAATTTAAAATCAGCTTTTAAACTAGCCAAATATCTTTTTGCATCACGAATATTTGTTACTTGATCGATAACAGCCATAGGGTTTTCATAATTAAATACTCTCTGTGTTTGATCATAACCACCACTTGAATTATAAACAGGATCTGTAGGGTTTCGTGTTAATGCTTGATAAATAACATCATCCTTATCAAAACCATCAAAATTTTCATAATCATTATTTTCAAAAGATGTTGCAAGGTTTGCATTTAAAGTTAGCCTGTCATTAATTCCTTTATGAGTGATATTCATTTTGGCACTTGTTCTTTCTTTCTCTGTGCCTTTCATAATACCAGTCCAATTTGTATGTGTGATAGAGGCTCGATAAAAGCTTTGCTCGCTACCTCCGGAAAAACTCAAACTATTTTCTGCGGTACTACCTATTCTGTATAATTCATCTTGCCAATTTGTATTAGCTCCTCCATCAATAAACTCATCTTGTTTATCATAATCAATAACATATTGTCTGATTTGATCTGCATCTAATACATTTACAGTTTTTTCAATTTTACTCATTGAATATTTACTAGTAAAATTTACTTCAGAAACAGCTTCTCCATTTTTCTTACCACCTTTTTTTGTAGTGATAATGATAACGCCATTAGCACCTCTAGAACCATAAATAGCAGTTGAAGATGCATCTTTTAAAATGTTATAGCTTTCTATGTCTTCCGATGCAACACTAGTGGGATCACCACCAGGCACACCGTCAATCACATAAAGGGGGTCACTGGATGCAGTATAGCCAGAAGCACCACGAATTCTTACATTAAACCCGGCATTAGGGTCACCACCTTTTTTAGTAATAGAAACTCCTGCAGCTTTACCCTGCAATCCCTGAATTGGATCACTAAGAGCTCCTTGATTAAGCTCTTCAGCTGTAACATGCGAAACAGCACCCGTTTTATCAGTTTTTTTCTGAGTACCGTAACCAATCACAATTACTTCGTTTAATAATTCAGATTTTTCAGAAAGGATTACATCTATTACTGCTTTATTTGCAATAATTTCTTGCTCCTCATAACCAACATAAGAAAACACTAAAATGGATTCTTTTTGGACAGTAATACTGTATTTCCCATCTATATCAGTAGTTGTTCCAATACTCGATCCTTTTTGCATTACTGAAACACCTATTAAGGTGAGTCCATCATCGCTACCGGTAATTACACCACTAACGGTAATGTCTTGCGCTTGAGATAGCGTTGCACTTCCTAATAGAAAAAATAGGAGTAATAAATGCCATCTGCTAAATTTTTCACTCATTTTTATATAGTTTAAAGTTTGATTTTTTGTTGTTTCTATGCGCTAAATTACTAAAAATCTTAGGTTTAATTAGAATTGTCAAGGTATTAACAACTCTTTTATTATGCAATCGTTTGCGGAAACGTTTGTTGTTAGTAAAAAATAGTATATTTTTAGCCATTCAAAATAATATAATCTATATGAGCCGTCATCCTATAACCATTAAAGATATTGCAAAGATTTTAAATGTTTCTGTTTCAACAGTAAGTCGTGCTTTGAAGGATCATCCGGATATAAGTAAGAAGACTAAAAAGGCAGTACAAGATTTAGCAAGAGAGTTGAATTATCGGCCTAATGAAATTGCATTAAGCTTAAAAAATAGAAGGAGTAAAATTATAGGTATCATGGTGCCTAAACTGGTGCACCATTTTTTTTCTTCTGTTATCGAAGGTGTGGAAAATGTTTCATATGAGAATGGTTATCAGGTAATGATATATCACAGCGATGAATTACTTCAAAGGGAAATACAGTTAACAGAGTCGTTTATGTCGTACAGGTTAGATGGCTTGATAGTATCTATGAGTAAGGAGACAGAGGATGCTAGCCATTTTACTAAACTTGCTCAACTTGGTGTTCCTATTGTTTATGTTGACCGTGTTCCTGATGGTGATTTTAATAAAGTATTATTTGATGATTATCAAGGTGCCTATGATGCGGTGAAACATATGATTGATTGTGGCTGCAAAAAAGTTGTTCATTTTGGTGTATCTCCAACAATGGATATTGGTCGTAAGAGAAGTAAGGGATATTTGGATGCGCTCAAGGATGGCGGATTACCCACAAGAGATGATTATATTGTAAATTGTGACTCTTACGAAGGCGCTTTAAAGACAACTGAGGATATTATGTATTTATATCCGGATATTGACGGAGTATTTGCCGTGAATGATATGACAGCAATAGGAGCTATGAAACAATTACAAAAAATGGGAAAAAGAATTCCTGAGGATGTTAAAGTAATGGGATTTTCAAACGAAATAAGTTCATCCATTAGTTCTCCTACTTTAAGTACTGTTGATCAACAAGGAGTGCTCATGGGAGAGGAAGCTGCTAAGCTTCTTTTAGATAATATGGATGGTATAAAAAGAGCCCAAGTAAAAACGGTTGGGGCAAATTTGGTGGCAAGAGAATCTACTTGCGGCTTGTTAAAGGGATGAGTTGCAAAGTTAGAAAGTTAAAAGTTAGAAAGTTAAAAGTTAGAAAGTTAAAAGTTAGAAAGTTAAAGGTTAAAAGTTAGAAAGTTAAAAGTTTATTAAGTTATTTTGTGGTAGTTATCAAGTAATTTCGTAAATTTATTACTTTCCACTTTCCACTTTCCACTTTCCACTTTCCACTTTCCACTTTCCACTTTCCACTTTCCACTTTCATTAAATTTCTCGTACATGAAAAGTTTGGCCATCATTAACAAGTTCCGCGTTTGGGCATATATTTTGAAGTTCGTATTTTAACTCAGTAATATCCTTGTATCTAGCTGAGAAATGTCCTGCAATTAATCTTCCAACTTGAGCTTCTTTAGCAATATTTGCTGCATCTTCGGTAGTCATATGATATTTGTCTTCAGCAACTTGTTGAAAATCTTTCATGAAAGTGCATTCGGAATAGAGGAGTTCTACTTTAGGAAAGTTGTTTGCTAAACCTTCAAAATACTTGGTATCGGAACAATAAGCAAAAGAACGAGGTTCTGGGGACGGTTTTATAAGTTTAGAGTTGGAAATTCTAAATCCATCTTTACTTATAAAGTCAGCGCCATTTTTTATTTCTTGAATCTCCTCCAGGCTTGGGTTATATTCATTTATAAAACTTTTGATGATATTTGGTGGTGATTTTTTTTCTTGAAACAGAAATCCACAAGTAGGGACTCTATGATCTAAAGGGAAACTTGTAATTCTTAGCTTTTTATCTTCAAAAATAATTTCTTTGCTGTTAAAATTTAATGGGTGGTAAATTATTTTGAACTGAAGAGTGGTTTCTGATATTTCCAGCTGAAGGTTTATGATGTTTTTTATTCTTGCGTCAGAATAAATATGTAAGTCTTTCTTTCTCCCGAAAAGATTTAGACTGCTAATTAAACCAATGAGCCCAAAAAAATGATCGCCATGAAGGTGACTAATTAATATATGGTGGATTTTTGAGATTTTAAACTTATTCTTTCTCAGTTGCATTTGGGTTCCTTCACCACAATCAATTAAATAAAATCTATGATAAAAGTTGATAATTTGTGAGCTAGTATTTCTTTTACTCGTTGGAGCAGCAGAGCTACTGCCTAATATGGTTGTAGAGAAGTTTTCCATTTGTTTTGTTCGATTCTTTAGGACAAAGCTATTAATTATTTCTAGAAAAACTAAATATATGCTCCTCTATTTTACGGTGCATATTTATTAGTTCGTTAAAATACGTTGTATAAAAAACCGAAAGAAAGAATAGTTTTATTTGTGAGTAAAACTGTCGAATCCAATGAGCAGATTGAGAAACAAATACCGTTGTTAAAACAAAAAGACCAAGAAAGTAATACCAAGGATAGGAGGAGTAATTATTAAAAATAAGCTGTTCTATTAAATAGAATATAGGAAAAGACAATAAAGCGATAACAAATTTTATAGAACTTTGAAATTGAGTGTCTTTAATCTTACTTGTAACAAACAAACTAATACCTACAGGCAATAGAGTAACAGCATAACTTACTATAAAAGCAGGAGAGCAAAAAAGGAAAATAAATACATTCATTATAAACTTACTTAAGTTCCAATCAGTTATTTGTAGTTTTTGCAGGGAATTCAAGTTTTTACTTTTTCTAAGGAAATCATTGGTTTTTTCATGGAGCTTTTCGAAATCATTTTGCTGATTATTCTGATGCTTTTTTAATATAGAGATAGCTTTTTGGCTTGAAAGAATGCGATTACTAAACTCTTGATAGGAAGCGCCTATTAATTGCTTGGGATATGTTGTTTGTAGAAAATCAATAGTTTCATAATATTTATCGTCTTCAATATGCACCATGTATTTTTTCAACTCTTTACTCAAATCTTCTGATGCTTTGTTATAGGCAATAGCGGGATTGGTTTTATAATCTTCGTAATAGGGGGAAAGAGAGAACGGATGCCCAAAATTAATTGAAAGAACGCTTCTACAATTTTGGTAATTAGAATAAAGCATCCCCATGGGTATAATTTTAATATTTAAAGAATAATCATTGCCTTCCTCAGTTTGATAGGCTATGCGCGCAAATCCTTTTTTTAATAATCGCAAGCTATGCTTGTCGCCATGGTTCCCTTCAGGGAAAATAACAAGGCCTAAATTCTTTTGTAAAACCTCAGTAGTTTTATCAAAAGTATCTTGATTTCGTTTTACTTCGCTATGGCCATCTCTTGGTCTGAAAACAGGGAGAATACGAAGGAAATATAGAATTTCAGCAATAAAATTCTTTTTGAACATATCTGCTCTGGCTAAAAAAACCAAAGTTCTGTTTACTCCAAATAATAATGCCAAAGCATCCATTAGAGCATTTTGGTGGTTGGGTGTAAAAATAACGGCTCCTTTTTGTGGGACTCTGTCCTGATTGCTAATTTCTATTTTGCGATAGAAAAAGAAATCGTGCCATATTTTTACAAAAAAGTATAGAACTTGATAAGCAAAGGATTTTTGATCAACTTTATGAATACCCATAATTTATTTGTATTAGCTTGAGGCGGTTTTCTTCTTAAAAAATCTGAATGAACTACCCCAATAACTGGCAATTCCAAGCCCGGCAATCATATGCCATATCCCCCACCAAGCAGCAATTATAGCCATTCCACCTAGTTCCAATTCCGGCGGAAAAATTTTTGGATTAAAGATGAGTACCAAAGCTAAGCTCGAATTTTGAATACCTGTTTCTATGGTGATACTCCTCCTGTTGGGCTCAGATAGTTTGAAAATACTTGCCAAACTATATCCCGTTAATAAGGCTAAGGCATTGTGAACAAGTACAATTAAGAAAATATATTGGATGATATTTATAAAATGATCTATATTTTTAGCCAATGCAATAATGACAATTGCTGTAAAGATAATGACTGAAGCTTTTTTAATGGGCTTAACAACCTTTTTGGTGAAATTTGGAAATTTTGTGTTGACAATAATTCCGCTAATTAAAGGAAGCCCTAAAATAATAAAAATGGTTTGGAATACCTGGAAAATATCAATTTCTAAAGGAGGTACTAATTGGCTAGTAGTTCCGCTCTCGTACAAATTAATGACCTGTTTACCCCAAAAAGCAAAATTTAAAGGTGTGAGAATAACAGCCGATAGGGTAGCTATTGCAGTTAAACTAACAGATAATGCCACATTACCTTTAGCCAAAGAAGAAATAAAATTAGAAATATTCCCGCCGGGACAAGCCGCCACCAATACCATTCCTAAGGCCATTGTTGGTGTTAAAAAGTCTTTGAGAGCAACAATGAGAATAAAAGTTAGAAAAGGGAGTACTAAAAATTGAGATAAAAAGCCAATAATAACAGGTTTAGGAGAAAGGACGACATCTTTAAAACTCTGTATTTTTATTTCCAAAGCTACACCAAACATCACGATGCCAATAGCAAAGTTGAGAGCATGTAAGCTATTAGGAGTAAAATTTAATCTAATGTGGTCAAGTGCTTGTAGTGTATCCGACATTCTATTTCCATTTTTTTTCTGGAGGCAAGATAGTAAAAATCTTGAATCTACAATTTCTCCCAAAGTTTTAGGGCTAATTTGCGAGCTTCTTTTTTAATTATCTCTTCGTCTATATGTGGAATAACTCTGTCTTTTAGAATGAGTTGTCCATGGTTAATTAGATGGCGAACTTGGGAGTTTTCGAAGCCAAAAAAGAAGTGTCCCAAAAAGTTACCTTGATGAATAGGGGTGGGGCTATCATGATCTAATACCACTAAAGCATTACCTGAAATTTGAAAATGAGTCTCCAAATAATTGTCAGTATTCCTGAACCTTTGATAGGCATTTGCCATATCAATGTTTTCATAGTTTTTTCCAGTAAAGAAAGCTGTTTGAGCGGAGCGTATCATATTACTGTGCATACCATCTGTGCCCAACATAATATTATTTCCCAAACTATCACCATTAAAATACCCAACTTGATTATTTAAGTTGCTTTCTGGATTTTGGACAAGCCAAGCCGGACTTTTAGATAGGATTTCCTTCTCTCTTTTGGAAAGGTGTATCCCATGCGCAAAAATACTCTTAGGCATTTCAAAGAAACCGAAGTTATTAAGCCTTTCAACTACTCTAATCCCATGTTTTTGTATACTGTAATCTTGGTCTGATTTAGCTTCTGCCAAATGAATATGTATTCCGGTATTATACTTATTGGCTAAGGTAGCTGCTTTCTTAAGGCTATCGTTGGAGAGAGTAAATGCTGCATGGAGCCCAACCAAACCATCATGGTTTTTCAGATAATCAGCTGTTTCTTCAAGACCTTGATTTCGTATGTTTAATCCATCTCTGTCACTTATTTCATAGCAAAGGACAGAGTCTATTCCACATTTATTAAAAGCTTGGTTCATATTATTTAAAGAACCTTGAATGGCAAATGGTGAAGCATGATGGTCAATGACAGCAGCTACTCCGTTTTTGGCTGAGGATATAGCTGTGATCAGAGCAGAGATTTCATTCATTTCTGAGTTGAGATTCTTGTCAAGTTTCCACCAAACTTTCTCCAGTATTTCAACAAAGTTTTTTGGAGGGGTGGAGTTAAATGGCATTCCTCTAGCCAAAGTGGAATAAGCATGATGATGGCCGTTGGCGAATGCTTTCATGGCTAATTGCCCTTTACATTCAATAATTTCGGCATTTTTTGGGATTTCTTTATCTTCAATAAAATGATAGGCTCCATCTTTTGAGGAGTCTATGAAAAGGTGACCTTTTTCCAATTGGAAGTTTGAGGAGTCTATTAGAGTTATGTTTTTTAAAACGATCATGTATGTTATTTTAATAAAAATGTGTTTTAACTTGTGGTTGCCAGTATTTTCGGTAATCATTGTTTGTGGTTCCTTTGCAAATATCCTGAAAAATACATTGCTCATGTTTGCCTAATTCTACAGCTAAGCTTAGGGTACAAGGTGTTTTTTCGCATGTTTTTGTTTGGCATAGCATTTTCTCATTGCAACAGCTGCGGCCTAAAGTGTAAAATACATCATTCATTTTAAAGATAGAAAGTCCGGCAGTTTGTGCAATAATTTTCATTGAAGCAATACAAGCTTCTCGTACTTCAAAATCGGATTTCAAAGCTTCTCTATTTTGTAATTTATATTTTAGTTTTTCATCCAGCACTTCAACTCCTCCTGTTCGTAATAGAACTCTTTGCATATGATAATCCATTATAGGTATCATTTTCTGCTTTTTATCAAATTTTATTAATTTGGAGTCTTCCAAAAGTTTCATGAAAAAACTGGTCTTTTTTTGGAGTGGGTCAGAGTAAGCAGTAGTTTGTAGCAGTTTGGTATAGAAATATTCTGTGCTTTGTTTAGAATTATGAATAAACTCTAAATGGCTGACATATTGACTATGGATAAGTTGAGCCATTTCCAGCCATAATTCGGCTCTTTCATTCAGGGTGTCCAATGTGCATTTCTTGGGATTATGGTCTTCGGCAAAAAATGGTTGAATGTATTGGATGAGTTCTTCAGAGCTAAGCTTGACAAGAAAACTTGACTTAAGCAACTCTGGTTTTTGTTGAGCTATTTCCATGAATCCATACTCTAGAAAATCCCATCCATATAATTTGAGTTTAGGGTTTGCAAGCTTATAGGTTTGGTGACAAATACCCACCGAGTAATAATACATGGCAGTTTTTATTTCGTCAGAAATATTAATACTTAAAAATTTTCTATTTAGGAAATCATCTTTAAATTGAAGTTGTCCAACAATTTTACCAATTTTTAAACTTTGCTCTGTATTTACAATGACTGGCTTCATACTAGTAAACTTCAGTTTTTATGCCTAATGCTTCTATCCGATTAGCTATTTTGTGGAGTGTTTTTGTATCCACTTTGCTTAATCCTTGTGTTGGGGTGTCTCTTTCTATTGGGTAAAGCATGACAGATTTGGGTTGAATTTCTTTAATAATTTGTAGCCACGCGTTCACTTCTTCATCGCTAGTATTGTCAAATTTTTCATTATTATTTTCACCTTTAATAAAGAGAGTTTGAATAATTAGATTGCCGTTAAAACTTTTTAAATAATCCACTATTTTATCAAAAGTAAGATGCGCTTGGGCTTGGTTGATTTGTAAATAGGTTTTTTCTGTACCGGCATCTAATTTCAAAATATTTTGATCAATTTTTTTTAACGCTTCAGTAACGCTAGTTTTATTAAGCTGTGATGCATTGGATAATACAGAGATATCAGCATTTGGCATCCACTTATTTCGAAGCTCAATAGTGTCATCAATGATACTTGAAAAGGAAGGATGAATAGTTGGTTCCCCATTTCCTGCAAAGGTAATCGAATTGATTTCTTTTGCCTGTTCGCTATATTGTTTGAGAACTTTTTCTAACTCGGTTTTTACTTCTTTTCGGCTAGGTAATTCTATTTTTTTTTTGGCTTTTAATGTCCAACCACATTCGCAATAAACACAATTGAAAGTGCAGAATTTATAATCAGTTGGTAATAAATTGACTCCTAAAGAAATCCCCAAACGTCGACTGCTTACAGGACCAAATATAATCTCATTAAAAAGAAATGTACTCATGAATTATTTTTTTGCAAAGTAAAGAAATTATAGAATAAACTATTAATAGGTTTTAATACAAAAAAACACAGCACCAAAATAAATTGATAATGTGTTTTCTA
>Ga0256826_1000098_pt1 | contig 43883 bp, 27 predicted proteins | sample CV79metaG_FD_185975 | JGI IMG/M metagenome (GOLD analysis project Ga0256826, IMG submission 185975) | Hydrothermal vent microbial communities from East Pacific Rise, Pacific Ocean - CV79 | ecosystem: Environmental > Aquatic > Marine > Hydrothermal vents | place: Pacific Ocean: East Pacific Rise...
TCTTGATTATATATTGTGACTCCTCGCCCCCAGCTACCAATGGCATATTGGTTAGTATTTAGAGGATTCACACTGACACAAACCATATCAAAAACAGTATCAAGTCCTTCTGTATTTAAATAATTAATATTTGTCCATTCATTATTGGCTTTAGTAAAAACACCATCGCGTTTGTATAAGTTTCCATAGGAATCGTTCCTACCACCGGAGGCTACAACTATTCTTTCGCCAAAAGCACTCAAATCGAAAACACTTGCTGTTCGAGGCCCATTTAAAATATTATTGGAGAAAACCCAAAGATCTGTAGAATGTAATAATCCAATATTTTTATCTGCAATCCAAAATGAATCACCGTCTTCAATTATTTGTGATGGGAAAGGGCCTGCAGATAATTCGTAGGAGTATAGCTTTCTATCATATTCCAAACTTGATTTATAAAGTCCTATTGAATAAGAATAAACCACATAAAAACCTTTTTTACCGGAGCATAAATTAAGTACTCTACCAGCTTGGCCAAGGGTTAATGGACTCCATACATTATTTTGTAATACGTATATACTGTCCTTATTATCTGAAGGGTTATAGTTGGCAATTACCTTCCCTTCTTGGTTTTCGATATGAGTAAAGGCTCCTTGAGGATGAGGTATATCATCAACAAGAGTCCAACTTTGGAAGTCTGCCAAATTAGATGAGGTTAAATCTGCTTTTCTTATTCCCTCTTCTGTTGCTGCATAAATTGTGTTTCCATTGGATGTAATATCAAAAACTTCTAAAGAATTACCATCGTTTCCAATATACCAAGTGTCTTTTATTTCTTCTCTATCGATATCAACCAGTACAATTCCGAAACCACAGCTTAAGTAGGCTATATTGTCAATAAAATAGATATCATTAATAGTTTTCTTTCCCAATATTTGCTTTCTTTTAATATCGGATATATTAACTATTTCTCCATTTTTTAATAAATCGATATTGGTGTTGGTATATGCTATAAAAAGAACATCTTTTTCTTTACTGTATTCTATATCGCTTACTCCAATATCCGAAAGACCATTAATCTTACTATACCTATTCATAGTGTTATCACTTTTTCGTAGGGTAAACATGCTATAGGGTGTTGCTCCATATACTATGTCTGGTGAAACTGCAACGGCAATATTCTCCCTATAAGGAAGCTCATCACGCCATTCGCCAATACCAATACTTTGAGTAAAAACACTTGATGAGAGGATGATAAAAAATAGTGTAATTGTTTTATTCATTTTTTTGCTTTTCTTATGTTTAAGAGCTTGAAATAAGCGCTAAATAATCTAGATATATCAGACTACAATATTAAAAAGATTTTGTGAGCCACGATATGATTAATTATTAACTCTGTTTTTTGTGTTTTATTATGTAGGTTTTACTGAAAAAGTCTTTGCTCTATCAGATATGAAGCCTTTGAGATGAAATAATATATAACAACCATGAAGCCAGAATAATGAAATAGATAATAGCGGAAGACAAATAAAAATGCATAATTATTTTTTTACTATTGGATTTAAAAAACTTGCATTAAGCTACTGATATTGAATTAAGATATAGCAATTATAGGACATTTTGGCAAATCTAGTTATCTTACCCAGCCCTAAAGGATAGTATAATTATAGGCTGAATTACTAAAAAAACCGTAATTAGGAAAAGCGTTTAACTAAAACCTGAATTGCTACTTTTACTTTTTCTTCGATAAAAGAATATTCCGGGTTTTTCTCAGCCACATAAATAAATCCTAAAGCAATATGGATGTTTGTTTTTTGTAAGAGCTCTGTTAATGGATGTTTGTTTTGCCGGTACACCTCTCGAAAAAGCCTTTTAATATGGTTTCTATCAACAGCATTTTTTATCTTTCTTTTACCTACACTAATTAGTATAAGAGCTGGGTGTTCTTCTTTTTTATCGAGAATTTGATAAACTATTTTGAAAGGGTAAATAAACTCCTGCGAACCCGATGAAAACAAAAGCCTGATAAGCTTTTTACTTTTCAGGCTTTCCGTTTTAGGCAAGGTATTCATAAAAAATAAGAAGGAGCTAAACCCCCTACTTAGAATTTTTTTGAAAAAACTCCTCAATGGCCATAGTCATGGAAGGAGCAGTTTTGGTTGGTGCTTTAATGTCTAATCGTAAACCAGCATCTACAACGGCTTGGGCAGTAGTAGGGCCAAAACAAGCTATAACAGTATCGTTTTGTTTATAATTAGGGAAGTTTTTAAACAATGAGGTAATACCTGTAGGGCTAAAGAAAATAAGCATATCGTAACTTTCCATATCCAGCTTAGATAAGTCGCTAGCCAATGTTTTATAAATAACGGCTTTGCTAAATTTAATCTTATTCTCTTCTAATAAATTAGGTAAATCTTGCTTATAAATATCGGAGCAAGGCATTAAATAATTATCAGATTTATGCTTTAGGATAATATCCATAAGTCCGGAGAAATTACCCCTTCCATAAAAGATTTTTCTTTTACGGTAGGTAACATATTTTTGAAGGTAGTAAGCAATAGCCTCTGATGCACAGAAATATTTCATGGCATCCGGTACTTCCAGTCTCATATCCTTTGCCATTCTAAAATAGTGGTCAATGGCATTACGGCTAGTAAAAATAACCGCAGTATGCTCTAGGATATTTACTCTATCTTTTCTAAAATCTACTGCACTAACACCAGCAATAGTAATGAATTTATGAAAATCAATATTTACTTTGTGCTTTTTAGCTAGTAGAAAGTAAGGAGACTTTTCTACATCGGCAGGCTTGGGCTGAGAGATTAAAACATTTTTTACTTTCAAGACGCTCAATTTTTGTGTTAAAATCGTTAATAAAACCATTTTACCTATTATCCAATAATTAACTTTAGAGCTATTATAATGGGTAAAATTTCGAGGCTGCAAAGGTATAAAATAATAAACGATTTAGAAAACGATGTTTGGTTAATTCCTATAATTAAGCCCCTAAGCAAACGAAAAATCCAAAATAAGAGCAAAATACCTAGTGATATCCAAAGAAACGAATGAATTCCACTGTATATATAAATAATGAGTATAGGAACTTGTATTAAACTCGAAACACCCAATATAAACAAATGGTCGGAGAAGTATTGATAAAAGACTCTAGGTGTATTAAAAACAAGAGAAATGCCTTTTTCTATAGCTATGCGTACTAAAAACAGCAGTATTATCACCAATGCAAAAACAGCAAAAAGAAAATCCAATTTAAAATGCAAATACAAGGGATTAATGAAAAAATACAGATAAAAAGAATAAACAAAAACAGCTAAAGGAGTAAGAATATATCCTGTGAACCTTGTTTCTTTCTCAAAACTCACCATATCTAAACTTTGTATTTTACCTATTCCTTTGATGCTTTCTTGTAGGTTAAAAGAAAATAAAAACCTGGAAAGAATTAGATAAACGACTATTCCTAAAACGACAATTGCCAACCAATCCTCGGCAATGGGAAACTCGTGTGTGATTTCTGATATCTTTTGAACAGAAAATCCCGAAGGGATTAATACCATAGTATCCTCCTTAAAAAAGCTCTGCTGTGTTTGTACAAAGTTAATAGTATCTTTCAACAAGCTGTCTTGATGAAGGTATATGTCATGATTTATATTTGCTAAGCTATCCTGCAAAAGTTTCATTTTAATGCGTAGTAATTATTGAGTCTTTATCAACTTTTTATAATACTGCGATTTCTTTTTATCGTTAAAGCGTGCGTATATGTTAGCAAAGTATTTTGCATACTTTTTCCCATCTTCCATTTGCCATAAAACTTCAAAATATTTTAGTGACTTTTTAAATTCATTAGTAACTTGATCAAGTTCTTTTAATAAGATTTTATAATTCTTATTGGTTTTCTTTTTATTATATTTAGCCATAGCATCTTGATAATGGTTTTCTGCAAGGTAATAGTATTTCTTAGCCATCCACTCTAAGGCTTCATGGTTTTTACTATTCACGTTTAGCAGTTGTTTAGCAACGATATCACATTTTTTTTTATTCTCCAGTTGCTTGTTCATTTCAAAATAAACCGACAAGTACTTCTCCTCATTTTTTGAAGAATCATCCATTTGCGCCCAAATACTCTCTGCTTGTTCCCAGTTTTCACTTTCTAAAGATGTTTCAAAAAGTCTGTTTCCTACCATTATACTATCCTTAGCCAAGGGATAATGATCTCTATAGTATTCTAGAGCTGTTATTTCTTTGCTCAAATTATCTTTCTTTTTATACAACTTACTCAACATAATATACATGTCAGGGTCTCCATATTCCTCATTACGGGCTATGGTAAAATTGTTTTCAGCTTCGGCATATTTCTTTAGCATAAAATAGTTTTTCCCAAGCTCAGCATAAGCTTTAGGGTCAACAACTTGCTTGCTTTCCAATTGACTTGTAATATAGCTATTCCACTCTATTACTGCCTGTGAGTAATCTTGGTTATTGTATGAGTTTAAAGCCAACTGATTGTATTGAATACTGTGTTTTGGAGCAGCACAAGAGACCACAAGTAGAGCTATAATAGCAATAAAAAAATTGATTTGTTTGTTCATTATTCTAATATTTGGATGGCAAAAATACAAATGATTTACGAATACTTTCCCTTTGAATTGCTATCAACAAAAAATAGTTAAATTCAATAGTATTAAAGAAGTAATCACAGGGTTTTAATAACTATTTTTGTACCCAATTAGCTTCTAAATGAAAAACAACTATTCCGAAAGAAAATATGTTATCATAGGGATTATCCTCATGATTGGCTTTATTTTTTTAGCCAGACTGTATTATGTCCAAATGGTTTTGGACGAATATCGCCTTTCGGCTGATAATAATTCCAGACGGAAAAATACAATTTATCCATCGCGAGGAATATTATACGATAGAAATGGCCATATATTAGTCGCCAACGATGCTGCTTATGATTTAATGATTATTCCTAACCAAATTAAAAATTTAGATACAAATAGGTTATGTACTCTTTTAGGAATTAATAAGGACCAATTGATTAGCAGAATAAATAAATCGAAAAAGTACAGTAGATATAAAGCCTCCTTATTTATGGGGCAAATTCCCAAACAAGAATTTGCCTATATGCAAGAAACCTTATATGAATTCAGTGGGTTTTATGTGCAAGAAAGAACTCTTCGCCGTTATCCTTACCACTCTGCTGCACTAAACTTAGGAGATATTGGTGAAGTAAACAGGCGTAATTTGGAGAAAGATTCTTTTTATAAATCAGGAGATTATATTGGAAAAAGTGGCATAGAGAAGTTTTACGAGAAAGAGTTGAGAGGAAAAAAAGGTGTTGAATATATCATGGTGGATGTACTAAACAGAACCAAAGGAAGATATAAAAATGGCCTTTTTGACACTTTGGCCATCAATGGTAAAAACCTATATACCTGCATTGATGCGGAGCTACAGCAATACGGCGAAAAACTTATGAATAACAAAATAGGTAGTATTGTTGCTATTGAACCCAGCACAGGTGAAATATTAAGCTTGGTTTCCAGTCCTTCATATGATCCTGCTATTTTAGTAGGACGTAATAGAGGGAAAAATTTTAACAAATTGGTTAAAGACAGTTTGAAACCATTGTATAATAGAGCTATCATGGCTGCCTATCCTCCCGGCTCCACCTTTAAAATGTTAAACGCATTAATTGCCCTTGATGAAGGAGCTGTAAATACTCATACAGAATTTAGTTGTTCCGGACCTATTTCTAAACCCATAAAATGTTCTCATAACCATATCACTCCTTTGGCTATGGTTTATGGTATTCAACAAAGCTGTAACCCCTACTTTTGGAATGTTTTTAAAGCAACACTTAATAACCCTAAGTTGGGAGGCGTAAAAAAAGGTTTCGCTAAATGGTCGGAGAAAGTGCAGAGCTTTGGTTTAGGTAAAAAATTTAATACCGACTTGATGTATGAGAGGTCGGGAAAAGTTCCTACAACAGAATACTATAATAAAGTTTATCGCGGTTCATGGAATGCATTAACAGTTAGGTCACTCGCAATTGGGCAAGGAGAATTATTAATCACTCCTCTACAATTAGCTAATCTAACAGCAGCCATTGCCAACAGAGGATTTTACTATCCTCCTCATTTAGTTAAAGCCATTGGGCACCCAGATAGCTTGATAAGTAAATATACCGAAAAACAAATGGTTGACATTAAGGCAAAATATTTTGACCCGGTGGTTGAAGGTATGATGAAAGTGGTACAGGTAGGAGGAACTGCAAGAAGAGGGGCTATGGACAGCACCATAGTTTGTGGAAAAACCGGAACAGTGCAAAACCCTCATGGTAAAGATCATAGTATATTTATTGCTTTTGCGCCTATGGATAATCCTAAAATTGCAATTGCTGTTGTTGTAGAAAACTCGGGCGATTATGGTGGTACTTGGGCTGCTCCTATTGCCAGTTTAATGATGGAAAAATACCTTAAGAGAACAGTTAAAAGGAAAGCAAAAGAAAAAAGAATTTTAGAAGCTGATTTAATAAGCCACTAAAATAAAACGTCAGGAGGATTAAAAACATGAAGATAGAACATGAGAGAAAGAAATAATTTTGTGAAAAATATGGATTGGTGGCTTATAGGCATTTATGCAATACTTGTCAATATGGGATTACTGAGCATTTATGCTGCTGTATACTCCTCCGACCATCCCAGTATTTTTGATTTCTCTCAGAGATATGGTAAACAAACCTTATGGATTGCAACATCCGTAATTCTCATTTTGGCTATCCTAATTATCGATATCAAATTTTTTACAAGTTTTGCTTATGTGGTTTATGGCGCCATGCTGGGTTTATTGATTGTAGTATTAATTTTTGGTACCGAAGTAGCTGGCTCTAAATCATGGATTAAATTTGGAAATTTTGCATTGCAACCTGCAGAATTTGCCAAGTTTGCCGCCAATTTAGCTTTAGCCAAATACCTTAGCAATATACAATTGAATTTAAAATCCCCTAAGCAAATAGCCAGAGCTGCCTTAATCATTATGGCTCCTGCTGGACTCATCTTTCTTCAGAATGATACAGGTAGTGCTTTGGTATATTCTGCTTTTATTTTGGTGCTTTATCGTGAGGGTTTTTCAGGAAATTTTTTAGTCTTTGGCCTTTTACTTGTTATACTATTTGTACTAACTCTATTGGTGGGCAAATGGGCCATGCTTGCTGTAATAGCTTTAATAGCTCTCTCGCTGTTTCTCCTAATGAAAAAGGTTAGAAAAAACATCTTAGTGTTATTGGGAATTCTGTTTTTATTAGGAGGATTTATCTTTTCTATTGATTATACTTTTGAAAACGTATTACAACCTCATCAAAAAACACGTATTGAAGTTTTATTAGGGAAAAAAACCGATTACCATGGAGCCGGCTATAATGTACATCAATCATTAATAGCCATTGGGTCTGGTGGCCCTACAGGAAAAGGGTTTCTTCAAGGAACTCAAACTAAATATAATTTTGTTCCGGAACAAAGTACCGATTTTATCTTTTGTACCGTTGGCGAGGAGTGGGGGTTTTTAGGAACATCAACAGTAATTTTATTATTCCTGTTACTACTAGTTCGTATTATTATTGTATCGGAGCGACAAAGGAGTACCTTTAGTAGAATCTATGGTTACGGTGTAGCATCCATCCTATTTTTTCATGTAACCATAAATATAGCTATGACTATAGGTTTGGCACCGGTTATTGGTATCCCACTACCTTTTTTTAGTTACGGAGGATCCTCATTATGGGCATTTACTATATTGTTATTTATATTTATTAAAATGGATTCTCACCGAATGGAGTTATTATAAAATGATACAACTTTGGGGGATTGCATTAGGGAGTAACAGCTATTAAAACTATATAACATTACTCAGGTTTATGCAAATACATATCTAAATACAAATACATTTTCTCCAAAAGATGTGCTCTGTCAATTCCTCTTACATTATGTTGTGCTCTCGGATATATAAAATAATCAATTTGTTTTTTCTCCTCTATTGCTTTTTGAATAAAAGACAAACTATTTTGCCAAACTACAGTAGGGTCAATTGCGCCTTGAATAATTAATAAATGGTCTTCTAGATTTTTAGCTTTAAGTAACAAACTAGCGTTTTTATAGCCTTTGGGGTTTTGTTCTGGTGTATCCATATATCGCTCACCATACATAATCTCATAATATTTCCAATCAATAACCGGTCCTCCAGCTACACCTGCTTTAAACAAACCCGGTTCTTCAAGCATTAAGCTAATAGTCATAAAACCACCATAACTCCATCCTTGAATTCCAAGTCTGGAAGCATCAACATAAGTCTGTTCCAGAAGAAAATCTACTCCTATAAACTGATCTGCCATTTCGTTTTCCCCTAGCTTACGATGTATGGAGTTTTCAAAAGCAAAGCCTCTATTAGGGGTTCCTCTATTGTCCAAAGTAAAAACTACGTATCCTTTTTGGGCCATCAATTGCATAAACAAATTAGCTCCTCCCATCCAACTATCAGTAACAAGCTGAGCGTGTGGGCCACCGTAAACATAATAAAAAACAGGGTATTTTTGAGCGGTATCAAAGTTGGCAGGTTTTATCAATCTATAATATAATTCTATTCCGTCCTCATTCTCTAAAGTTCCCAATGTTAACTCTCCAAGAGCATAATCTTTTAAGGGGTTTTCGTCTCTTAATAACTCTTTTATTTTTTTCCCTTTGCTGTTTCTCAGTTCGTAAACCTTTGCTACATCTGTGGAGGAGTATGCATCAACAAAATAAGACATATCCGAATTAAATATTGCTTTATGAGTTCCATGTGCGTTGCTCAATTTTTTAACTTTTCCACCTTTAATAGAAACACTATAAATATGCTTTTGTATGGGGCTTTCTTTGGTAGCAGTAAAAAAGACAGTTTCTCCAGATTTATCAAATCCTAAAAAATCATTTACTTCCCATTCGCCCTGAGTTAATTGCCTAACAAATTGACCATTTGTATTATAGATATACATATGCATCCATCCGTCTCTTTCAGAAAACCAAATGAATTGATCCTTTCTTTTCTTTAAAAAATGTAAAGAATATTCCGGCTCCACCCAAGTAGTAGATTGCTCTTCAAAAAGGGTTTTTACAAAACTACCATCCTCTACTTTATATTGATTTAACCACAAATGATTTTGATCCCTATTGAGGATTGCAATATAGATATATTCTTCTTCAGGTCCCCAGCTAACACTAGTTAAATATTGATCTATAGAATCACCAGTTTGTACAAAAGTTGTTTGCTGATTATGCAAATTATAAATGCCTAAAGTAACTACCTCGTTAGTCATTCCGGCCATAGGATATTTAATGTTATTAACTTCAGCTTCTCTACTTGTAATATCAACTAAGGGAAAATCTTTAACCATACTTTGATCTTTTCGATAAAAGGCTAAATAATTTCCTTTTGGCGACCAAAACGTTCCTTTTGTGATTCCAAACTCGCTCCTGTGCACAGTTTGCCCATTCACAATTCCTGCTAAACTGTCCTCACTTACAACCTGTACTGTGTCGCTAGCGATATATAGGTTATTATCAATTGTATATGCCAAATCATTATTAATAGAAAAATCATTATTCACTGCTTGAGGATTCCAAGAAACAAGTATATCTACTTTTTTCTTTTTTAAATCTATTTGTAATAATCTATGCTCGTTTATAAAAGTGAATGTCTTAGTATCAGTCCAGGTAATTGAAGGTAGTTTAGCTAACGATAAAGAATCTAATGATACCAAAATTGAGTTTAAATCCTGAAGTTTGAACAAAGTATCTACTTGATTAATCTTTGTATTACTAACACTTAAAACAGCCTCATTCTTTATATAAGTAAAAGATTGATTATCCACCATCCAGCTTATATTAAACATACGAGCAGGAAGAATATCTTTGTTATAATAAACAGCATCTTCAAATGTAAGTTGCTGTTCTTGAGCAAGTGTATATGTGTTCAATAATAGAACAAAAGAAATTAGAAAGAAAAATGCAGATTTCATCTCATGTGTTTTTTATTTTTTTGCAATGTTACAAAACCTTTTGATAAATTATGGACCTTGAATATTATTATTAGCAATATATGATTTTAGAAACATTTTTCAGTTAAAGAAACTTAATTCCACAATATTTTATTCTTTGTTTCTCGGAAATATAAATAATTATAATAAATTTGCGCCTCGCAATTACAAGGTTGTAATTGTGCAAAATTTTGAAAACTAATTAATTTCAAACGATGAAAAATATAATAAAATTATTTGTAGTAGTATTAGTAGCTGGGTTCTCAATGAGCATTCAAGCTCAAACCCAAAAAATTGGTCACATAAATTTCCAAGAATTAATGAGTGTGATGCCTGGTCAGGAGGAGATAAACAAAGCTTTAGAAGCTCATGTTTCCGGTTTAGAAGCTCAATTACAAACTATGCAGAGCGAGTACGAAACAAAAATTACAGATTATCAAGCTGCTCAAGCTACTATGTCAGAAATCATTAGACAAACAAAAGAGAAAGAAATAATGGATTTGCAACAAAGAATTGAAGCTTTTAATCAACAAGCTCAACAGGAAATCCAAAATAAGCAAGTTGAATTAACCAATCCTTTGATTAAAAAAGCACAAGAGGCTATTAGTGAGGTTGCTAAAGAAAACGGATTTACTTATATCATTAATGGCAATGAACAAATTATTTTATATGCTGGCGGAACAGATATTCTTCCTCTAGTAAAGAAAAAACTTGGCCTGCAATAATTAGGCTTCAAAACTTTTATTTAAAACCACTCAAAATATTGAGTGGTTTTTTTTTGCTTTGGTAATAAACTGTCTTTGGCCAAAATTGTTTTATTATCTTTGACACTTTAAAAACACATAACTATGGATGCTTTTAATGGCTCAATTAATTCGAAACTCCCTGGAGTAAAAACTTCAATTTTTGCAGTAATGTCCAAATTGGCAATCGATAATAAAGCGATAAACCTATCCCAAGGATTCCCCGATTTTGATGTCTCCCCCGAGCTAATTAACCTAATAGCTAAAAACATGCGCAAAGGGCTTAATCAATATGCCCCAATGCCAGGTCTTCCGATTTTAAGAGAAAGAATAGCTGAGAAAATATACAAGTTATATGGGGCAAAATATAATCCTGATACAGAGATTACTGTAACAGCAGGGGCCACACAGGCATTATATACTGCTATTTCTGCTTTTGTTAGAGACGAAGACGAAGTGATTATTTTTGAGCCAGCTTATGATAGTTATTCACCTGCCATAAAGCTAAATAGAGGAATAGTGAAATACGCTAAACTCAGACTTCCCGATTATCATATCGACTGGCAAGAAGTATCACGAATGATCTCTCATAGAACCCGGATGATTATATTGAACACTCCTCATAATCCTACCGGTGCTGTGCTTTCCAAAAAAGATTTAGACAAATTATATAACCTCACCAAAAACACTGATATCATTATTTTAAGCGATGAGGTATATGAGCATTTGATATTCGACAATAAAAAACACTACAGTTTATCTGCTTATTCCGGACTTGCTGAAAGAAGTATCATTATTGCAAGTTTTGGTAAAACTTTTCATGCTACCGGTTGGAAAATGGGATATGCTGCTGCCCCAGAACGATTAATGAACGAGTTTAGAAAAACACATCAATTTATTGTATTTGCAGTAAACACACCCATTCAATACGCCTTAGCAGACTTTTTAAAAAACGAGGATCACTACCAAGGATTGGGAGTTTTTTATCAAAAAAAGAGAGATTATTTTTTAAATCTTTTGAAAAATTCAAAATTTAAGCCTATCCCTACATTTGGAACGTATTTTCAAGTTCTTGATTATTCAAATATTAGCGATAAAAAAGAAATGGAATTTGCCGAATGGCTAATTAAAGAACATCATGTTGCTTCGGTGCCTGTTTCTGCATTCTATCATAAAAACGACGATCATAAAATGCTACGTTTTTGTTTTGCGAAAAAAGAAGAAACTTTAGAACAAGCAGCAGAATTATTATGCAAGATTTAAATATTACTTTTATCCAAAGTGATTTAGTTTGGAAAAATCATGAGGCTAATTTGAGAACTTTTGAGAAAAAAATCTCCCATATTAAAGGCCTCTCCGATCTTATTATTCTTCCAGAAATGTTCAATACTGGTTTTGTTGTGGAACCTCAAGAGATTGAAACTAACGCCGCAAATGAATCATTATTATGGATGCAAAAAATGGCTCATAGTAAAGATACTGTTATTGCAGGAAGCATGATTGTAAATGATAATGGTAGTTTTTATAACAGGTTTTACTGGGTACTCCCAAATGGGAATTATCAAACTTATAACAAAAGACATCTCTTTAGCCTAGGTAATGAACACTTACGTTTTAAAGCAGGAGCTGAATCAGTAATTATTGACTTTAAAGGTTGGAAAATTAAACCCTTAATATGCTATGATTTACGTTTCCCCGTTTGGGGGAAAAATAATTATCATTCAGGAATTTACGACTTTGACATTCTGATTTATGTAGCTAACTGGCCTGCGGCGAGGAGTCATGCGTGGAAATCATTACTGATTGCAAGAGCTATAGAAAACCAATCCTATACCATTGGAGTTAACAGAATAGGTAAAGATGGACATGGAACTCCCCATTCAGGATTTTCGGGTATCATAGAGCCCAAAGGCGAGTGGATTTCTAAAGAAATAAAAGATATTGAATCGGTTCAAACCATCAAGCTTTCTGCAAACAATTTATTGTCTTATCGTAATAAGTTTACGGTGGGTTTAGATTGGGACAAATTTGATATCAAGCTTAAATAAATCTCATCTATTAAATCCTATTCCTTCAATTATTTAATTAATCAAAAAAAAACGGTAAAGTTTTTAGGGTATTGTGTTCTATAAAACTTCATTCATTCGTTTTACCAAGGTCAGCTGATTAGATGCACGATGCAGGTTATGCTCGGGGTATTTGATACGATAATATACATCGCCATTTAAATAATCAGTGAGGATACGCAAGCCCATGATAAATGTAATGGTTTTGGCTGCTAAAGGCAGTAGTTCTATTTCTTTAGCAGATAATTTGTCTTCCAATTTACTAAGAAATCCCTTGCGGTAAGCTTTATAATAATCCATATTAAAACCCACTAAATCTAAATTTGGTTCATCTTCGGAAACAGCACTACATATAGTGCGAATACTATCGCCAAAATCATAATGAACTATGCCGGGCATTAATGTATCAAGATCAATAATACAGAGTGCTTTGTCGTTTTTGTCGAAAAGTATATTGGAGAGTTTGGTATCGTTATGCGTTACTCGCATGGGTATTTCTCCATTCTCATACAGCTTTTCTAACTGTTGCATTTCTTCTCTACTTGCCAAAACTTGTTCTATCCAAATATTGGCTTTTTGCTTTCGCTCCTCTCCTGCTTTTTTTAATGCTTCATCAAACTGTTGATAACGAGATGACATTTTATGAAAATTAGGAATGATTTCGTAAATTTCCTGAGCAGGGAAATCATCTAATAAACGAATAAAATTTCCAAATGCCTTACCGCCCTCTTCAGCTTGCTGTACATTTTCTGTTTTTTCCAATACTTTGGAATTAGGGATATACTCCATTAGGTTCCAATAATTTCCGCTATCATCATGATAATAATACAAGCCTTCATTTGTTTTAAAAAAACGAAGATTAACCTGATTTGATGATTTTTTTTTCTTCAAGTGCTCAGTTACTTTCACTTTATTATTCATCAATTCCGGAATATTTGGAAAAACATGATGATTGAGTTTTTGGAGCACATAATCAGGAGTATTTTCTTCCTCTGTTTCTATTAAATGGGTTTCGTTAATATAGCCGGAAACAAGTGTTTTGGCATTTTTAAACTTGCCTGAACATAGAAACTTGTTAAATGTTTTTTTTAATATTTGCATTATTATACTATTAACTACCTATTCAAAATGGTTTAAAATCAAATAGCATTCATGATATATTATTTTGAACAAGAAATAATGACACATTAATTACCATAGGTTCTCAGGATATTTCCCTTCACGAATAAGCTCACGAATACTTTCCACCACAACAGGTCTGTCCTCTTGGTAGGTAACACCAAACCATGAAGCATCAGATTCTAAAACCTTAGTTTTACCAATTCCTTCCTCTATCATTTCGTTTACTACAGTTGGAATAAAAAACTCGGCTTTCAATTCAGTTTTATGAGCTTCCATAAAACGAACAAAACGTTTTTCAAGCTGAACAAAATACTGGGGAGTAAAACCCCAGAAATTCATGGAAACCAATGTGTTTTCGTCAAGCTTTACTAGATTTTTATTTTCGTCTTCAAAAAGAATACCCCTATCTGTCTTCTCAATATGTGTACGTTCTACAACGTCCTTTAAATAATTGTTTTCATCGGAAGTACATTGTCCACGAGAAACATAACCATGATCGGAAAGAGTGTTTTTTAGTTGATAACCCACCATGCAATTATCATTTGATGAAAAATCCAATTCATTAAAATATTTAGCAATTGTAGTATAAGCATCTCTACCATAAAAATCGTCAGCATTAATTACAGCAAAGTTTTCTTTTATCATATCGGCAGCCATCAACACAGCATGCCCTGTGCCCCAGGGTTTTTGTCTTTCCGGGTTAATTGTTATTCCTTCGGGTAATTTATCTAATTCCTGAAAAGCGTATTCCACATCTATTTTGCCATCGAGCTTATTTCCAATAAACTCTTTAAAATCAGCTTCAATGCTTTTTCTTATAACAAAAACTACTTTGCCAAAACCGGCTTGTATGGCATCGTATATACTGTAATCGATAATTGCTTCGCCACCAGGGCCTACTTTATCTAGTTGTTTCAGGCCTCCGTAACGGCTTCCTATTCCTGCAGCAAGGATTAATAGTGTGGGTTTGTTCATTTCGTAAGTTTTTATGTTTCAATGGGGCTAATTTAGGGAAATTTATTGTTTAGGAAGATTGGTTTTTGACTATTTTCTAACAAAGAGTTGATTATAAATTAGGTGAATAAATAGAGAATTTATTTACCAATATACAGCCTGTTCTTTCAATTATTGATATAAATCAATATAAAGCTCAACGTAAAAAAACATCAATCAATCATCACGCTTTATTAATTAGCGTATTTTTGCAAAACAAAAAACCAATAATACATACAACATGGATAATCTATTTAAAAGAGATGCCTTACGCTACCACTCGCAAGGGAAAGCCGGTAAAATTGAAGTAAAACCCACCAAACCACATGCTACACAAAGAGATTTGTCTTTAGCCTATTCGCCAGGAGTAGCTGAGCCTTGCCTTGAGATTGAAAGGAAACCCGAAACAGCTTATAACTACACAGCTAAAGGAAATCTGGTTGCGGTAATTTCAAATGGAACAGCAGTTCTTGGTTTAGGAGATATAGGCCCATTGGCAGGGAAACCTGTTATGGAAGGAAAAGGACTTCTCTTTAAAATATATGCAGATTTAGATGTTTTCGATATAGAAGTAGATACCAAAGATGTAGACAAGTTTATTGAAACTGTAAAAATGATTTCTCCAACTTTTGGAGGAATTAATTTGGAAGATATTAAAGCTCCGGAATGCTTTGAAATAGAAAGACGGTTAAAAGAAGAACTCAATATTCCGGTCATGCACGATGACCAGCATGGTACTGCTATGATCTCTTCTGCAGGTTTGCTTAATGCTTTAGAAGTAATTGGCAAAAAAATAGAAGAAATTAAAATTGTAATTAATGGAGCCGGTGCAGCAGCAGTAAGTTGTGGCCGATTATACAAGCGTTTGGGTGTATTACCCGAGAATGTAGTAATGGTTGATAGCCGAGGGGTAATTCGTGCCGATCGTAGCAATCTCACAGCCGAAAAGCAAGAATATGCCACTACTTTGGATTTGCATACATTAGCCGATGCGGTGGTAGATGCCGACATGTTTCTGGGCCTTTCTGTAGGAAATGTTTTTACACCCGATATGCTTTTAAGCATGAATAAAAACCCAATTGTTTTTGCTTTAGCCAATCCTACTCCCGAAATAGAATACGAATTAGCTATGGCAACTCGTTCCGATGTAATTATGGCTACCGGCAGAAGCGATTATCCTAATCAGATTAATAATGTATTGGGATTTCCATACATTTTTAGAGGAGCTTTAGATGTACAAGCTACCGACATAAACGAAGAAATGAAAGTAGCTGCAGTAAGGGCAATAGCTGCGCTAGCAAAAGAACCAGTCCCTGAGGAAGTAAATGTGATTTTTGCCTCAGGTAACCTAACTTTTGGCACTGAGTATTTAGTTCCTAAACCCAGTGACCCCAGGCTATTAGAAACTATAGCACCTGCTGTAGCTAAGGCCGCTATTGAGAGTGGTGTTGCACGAAGAATTATTAGAAATTGGAAAACATATTTAGAAGGCTTACGGAAAAGAATGGGATTGGGCGATCCTTTATTACGAAAGTTAAAAGCAATAAGCAAACAAAGTAAAAAGAAGATTATTTTAGCCGAATCAAATAATTACAAAACTTTAAAAGCGGCTGAAATTGTTATCAACGAAAATATTGCAGAGCCAATATTACTAGGTGATGAGGAGAAGATAAAACATATTATTGCAGAAAATAATTTAGAGCTTGATGGTGTAGAAATAATTAATCCTAAAGATCCTAAATTTGCTTCTTTGGTAAATACTTTTGCCGAAGACTATTACCTCCACCGCCAAAGAAAAGGAGCTACACTTCAAAAAGCTAAACAATTGATGGAGCACAGATCATATTTTGCCCCATCCATGGTGAGAGCAGGTATGGCAGATACTATGTTGGCAGGTATGGATAGAAGTTATCCTGACACTATCAAGCCGGCATTAAAAATTATTGGCAAAGAGGATGATGAGTCTATAGTAACAGGAATGTATATCATGCTTACAAAGAACGGACCTCTGTTTTTAGCCGACACAACTGTAAATAAAAACCCTTCAACTGAGCAACTCATTGAAATAACTTTGCAAACGGCTAAAGCTGTACGAAATTTTAATATTGAACCTCATATCGCTCTTCTTTCCTATTCCAATTATGGATCAAGCGATGGGTTTTCACCTAGTAAAATGAAGGACGTTGCAGATTTTCTACATAAAAACCACAAAGACTTAATTGTAGATGGGGAATTACAAGCCAATTTTGCACTTAATCAGGAATTATTAACAGAACGTTTCCCTTTTAGCGAATTAGCCGGCAGAAAAGTAAATACTCTTATTTTCCCAAATCTGAGCTCAGGTAATATTGCTTATAAATTGCTTCAATCTCTTGGTGAGTGCAGAACAATAGGCCCTGTATTAAGTGGTTTAAAGAAACCTGTTCATATTCTTCAATTAGGGAGTTCTGTGGAAGAAATAGTTGATATGATAATAGTAGCTGTAAATGATACTATAGAAAAAGAAAACTAAACCTTAAGACTTTAAAAACTCCAAAATTAGAGTAAGCACCTCATTGCGTTGTTGAAAATGTGGATGATGACCACAGTTTGTTATCAAGCTTGTTTGTCCACCACACAGCTTTGCAATGAGGTGTAATTGTTCCTCACTCCCATACTCATCCTTATCACCTTGAATGGCTAAAACAGGGCTTGTTATTTGTTGTAATTCCTCCAACATATTCCAGTCGAAAAAATCTGGATTCAACCAAGTATCTGCCCAGTGATAAAACACCCAATCGGTATTTTCACCATGGTATCTTTTCAAGGGTTTTTGAAGTTTTTCGGTATAAATATCTCTTATATTACTAATCCCCTTTCTGCTTATATCTTCAATAATAACATGAGCAGCTTCGGTAATTACTTTATCTACTATTTGAGGATAATAGGCTGCAAACAATAAAGCTAAAGTGCCACCATCGCTGTGGCCAAATAAAGAACAGGTAGTAATATTTAAAGAAAGAAGTAATTGATAGAGTATTTGTTTTGCCTCGTATCTCCCATATTCAGCCGGATAGTCAGAAGAAACCATAGATGAGCGACCATATCCGCTTCTGTCATAAACCAAAATATTATAAACAGTGTTTTCAAATAACCATTGAGGAATATCTTTCCATTGAGCAACTGAACCTAAGCCTTCATGCAAAAGAACCAGTGTTTTATCTTTAGAAACATCGCAATAAAATTCATAATATATTTGTGTTTCCCCTATTGTTTTATATCCTTCTGTTTTCATTTAATGTTTAATAAGTCGCGAATAACAACACTTGCAATAAAGTTTCCAAATATTGCTGGCATATAACTAATGGTTCCTACGGTTGTCTTTTTGTTCAGCTCATTATCAGTTAGAATAATGGCCGAAGGATCAATTTTTTCGGGAGAAAAAACCACTTTTATTCCAGAGTATATGCCTTTTCTATGTAGGCGTTTTCTAATCATTCTGGCTAAATTATCATTATAAGTTTTTGAAATATCTGCTATTTGAACCAAAGAAGCATCCGTTTTTCCACCGGCACCCATTGAACTAATTACCTGTAGGCCTTTCTGTAAACTTAAAGATATTAAATCTACCTTGGGACTCAAAGTATCAATGGCATCCACAATATAATTATAATTATAATCTAGTATTTCTTTAATACGCTCCTCTGTAATATATTCGTTTATTACTGTGAGTTTCAATAGAGGATTGATATCTAATAATCGATCACGCATCAATAAAGCTTTATCATGATTCTGGGTGCTTTTAAGTGCTAATAATTGTCTGTTCAAATTACTTAAATGAATGCGATCCCCATCTACAATTGTCATTGCTCCAATACCGGCTCTAACTAATTGCTCGGCAGCATGGGCTCCTACTCCTCCAAGACCTACAATTAAAACATGGCTATTTTCGAGTTTTTTTATTTTTTCCTTACCAAATAGCAATACTGTTCTTTCTTTCCAATTACTCATTTAACAGAAATTTTATTTATTAACTTTATACTTATTGAAAGACCAAATCATCAATAAAATAGCCAAAAATAAACTAATAATAGCAATGACAAAAGTTATTGAGAAACCAAAGCGCTTATAAAAGAGAATGCCAATAATAGGGGCAAAAGCAGCCCTTAATCCAGTAAGAGAAAGGTGAACTGATTGTAGATCTCCTGCATCTTCATTCTTACCAAAATAAGCGGAGCCAATAAACCATAATAATGACATAGTTGCTGCAAAAACACCATGAAAGAAAATATATACCAACATCCAATAGTAGATTCGTAAATTCAAAAATTCAGAGTATGAAGGATAATACTGCGTAATTGCAAGAGCCGAAATATACAACAACATGCTGGAAAAGGTAATAATGGCAAATTTTCTAGGATCTATTTTACCTAATAATTTCCCAAAGAAAGGAAGTAAGATAATTGCTAAAACATTATAGCCGTTTTTATAAAAAGCCACGCTACTATAATTCAAATGTAAAACCTCATCATAATAAATTGTAATAACAGCTATTGTTGACATAAAAGCAAAACCATAAAGCATAAAACCAAATTCAAAATGTAAATAGGGTTTATTAGTAAACACCATTTTTTTCATGCCTTTCATGCTTTCTTTAACGGATTCAATAAATGGTTTTTTAATAATGACATGCTTTGTTTGATAAGGGATTTTTGAAAGCATAAAAACAGAAATAATCCCAATAATGGCGATAAAAGGATACACCCATGTAAACGCAAATGGGTTAATATCTAAATAATATCCATAAGCAAAAGTAGTAATGAGCATTACAACTTTGTTAATAGATGTAGCATGAGAGTATAGTTTTCCAAAATTCTCGTGTCTGTAAGTATTCTTTAAAAACTGATTAATGGTAGGATAAATTACAGGAGATGCCAAATAGTAAATTAAAAATATGAGGAGGAAAATTAAATGGAAATAGGAATGCCCTATTACAGCCTGTTCAGTTTTAGGGAAGAAAATAAGTAGGACAAGTGGTAACCGAGTAAAAATAGCTGTTTTACGGAGCATTTTTGCTTTGTTTTTACTCCTACGTATCAACTCATTAATAAAAATAAGCCCAACAAAAACCAGCATACTAAACTGAAACAGGATGCCTAATTGCATGCTACTCCCCTTTAAACTCTTCAGAAATACAAATTCATTAAGAGCCAGCACACCTAACACCACACCTTCCATGATAGAATATGATAAGTGCAATTTATACGTTTTTTTCTCTAAGTCATTGAGACCTTTTATGCTAAATATTGCCATTTTCGGGGGCAAATGTAGTTTTTATTTTACATATTTATTTTTGTGCTAATTCCTTATTAAATATGCTTCAACACTGCACAATTCTATTTAGCACAAAAGACGTGGCCCCAAGCAAAACAACAATAATGCTACCTATGTATTAATATTTTTTTTGTGAAAATTTTATTTAAAGATTGAACCTTTACTAAATAAACTCCTGTGGAAATATTTAAATCAATAGTTTTTAATTCTTCCCCTCTCATTTGATCTTCAAATATTAATTGTCCGTTTGAATTATAAATAAATACCGAGGCATTCAGTTTTTCAAAAACACGAATATATATGTCATTATTTATAGAATAAATTGTAGGTTCTTGAGTTTTATTAATATCTTCAGCAGCTGTTATCCCATTAAAATGCAAAAGAAAACGATTGTTTATATCTGAAGTATTTGCGAAAAAACTATAGACAGGATGCTCGCGGATATTTATAATTTCTTCTGTTTTGGTATCCTCCAAATCTATTCTAATACTACTATAAAACGATTGCAAACCAGAAAAAACCAAACTCATATTTTCGTTTTTGTTCATACTTATTCCCAAAGGAACTGTTACCATTTTGTTTGAATGATTCAAGCAATTAATAGAGTATTTTATTCCATCTAATTCAGTATAAACTTGTGCAATGCTGGCCCAACCAAAAAGTTTATAGGAATCAGCATGATGATCAAAACCATTAGTAGCATCATCTCGAAACTGAATATAGGTGTTATTTTCTGAGCTTTCTCCTCTCAAACTTACTTTAAGGGTTTCTAAAAAACCATTATCAGATTTATAAAATGCATGATTGGGATGAACCTGATCGGTAGGATTAATATCAATACTTGTTGCTGCGTTCACTTCTACAAAAAACCCTTGGTGTGGAGGAATAATTCCATTTGTTAAATCTCCAGTTGTTCCATTCCAAGTAATATAAGTTCCATCAGAAGCTTTTTCAATATAAACTGTAGCGCTAACTGCGGCTGGTTTTGTGAGCAAGTCCCAATCTATACCAGAACAATAGGGATTCCCCAATAAGTTCCAGCCATCGCCTTTACCCGGGGTATAGCTGCAAGATTTACTTATTGAGCTATAATTTAAACTTCCTCCGGTAAAAGATCTTATTCCGGCACTTTCATAGGCAACCAAATAACCCAGACCATTTTCAAAATGAGTATGTCCAAAGCTTCCTCCTTCATAGTTCAACCATCTTTCTTCTGCCGAAGTAGTCTCTCCCCAGCGGTATAAATCAAAAGTTCCACTAACAAAATCAGATCCACTAATGCTATAATTATTCATGGGGGATGAAAGGAAATGCCATCCTGTTGAGGCCGAAGAATAAGAAGTAAAATAAGACTCTACTTCCGCTGTACCACTAATAGTAAGATAATGAGCATTTATTAAAGAAGCAGTTCCGGTAGCATTGGATTTCAATAAAAAGTTTTTACAATCAGCAGACTGACTAATAGTAGGATAATGAGCAGTTCCAACGGGGATGGTAACATTTGTATTAGCTCCAGGGATTGCATTCACATCCCAATTCCCTGCATTATGCCAATTTTCGTCTGTATTTCCTGTCCATATTGCATCAGTTGGATTTGTATAAGCCGTTATTTCAAAAGGGCCTGTTTCATCATCGCTATAATGCCAAAACCTAATATAGATTGTATTCCCGGCTAATGAAATATCATCAATAATAATTTCTGACATAAAATCATTAGGGCCATCATCATTACAATCTGCTAAAACTAGGGAATTACAAGAACCTGTGTAAATGGCCATTCCACTATCTTCAAAATCACTATGCTCTACTTCCTGACTTGTGATAACTAAATATCCGGTTGCCGGAACTACAGCTGAATACCAAATATCACGGTCAATATAATGTCCACAAACAGGGTCAGGAATAGGATCAGGGTTATTATTGGAATCTGTAGCTCCTTTGTTGGTTCCTTGAATCCAATCTTCGGAATATCCTACTGGCAGAGAAACTGCTCCTGAGCAATCATCATTTGTTATTGGCGTATTAAAAGTATGATATCCTTTCCAAGTGCTTACGTCCATATTATCACCTCCACAATCGCTTCGTACCCACCATTCATATGTTGTTCCTGCTGTTCCTCCTGTCCAATTATATGGATTACCAGTAATATCGTTTATTGTAGGGCTAGTTTCTGTTTCAGGAGCATCTCCTCCGGATTGAATTATATAAAGATCCCAATTTGCTGAAGAACCCACTTCTGTCCAGCTTAATTGTGCACCATTTATGTTTTCATTAGATACCGATTGGGTAATTGGAGTTTTACAAGAAGGAATGCTTTCATAAACATAATCATCAATATATATAGCTGTATTTGGAGTGCCTTGCCCATGTTTAAAGGCAATATATTCATCAGTCTCTGTATAGGAAGCATCAAACTCTACAGCATATTCAATATAGGCTGTCGTTAAACTTATTGTTTTGAAAGCAGTAAAGGTATTTTCATCTGTAGGATCACTTATACTACCTATTAGTAAATCTTGAGTATCATTCGCCTTGGCATAAAAACGAATTTGATTTCCTTGTCCGGGGAGATCACTATATTGTTGACTTATCAATAACAGTTCAGCTGAGGCATCGTTTCCATTGGTTAAGCGGAGATGATAAGGTGTGGAATGAGGGTTGGCATAACTATAAGTTTCCACAGAAGCATTATCGGAAGTTGAGCTAACAATATCCGACCAACAATCTGGAATCGCGTTTTCACCTACAGCATCAAAATCTTCCGAAACATCAGCTGTAGTAGCATTACAGTTGGTTTGAAATTCGCTGGGGCCTATCCACTCGCTAAAATCGCCCCCTCCACAAGAAGAACGCACATACCAATCGTAACTGGTGTTTTCATCCAGAGTATCAACTGTAATGGGGTTTGAATTTACTGTATAGTAGGAAGTTCCGGTAGTATCGTAATCATGCTCACCAATTCTAATATTCCATTCAGTGGCAGCATCAGTTTCTGTCCATATAAGCTCAGCTCCATCGCTTGCTAAATTATCTTCGTCTTGATCTGTGGGTCTGGGACAGCTGGGGGCTACTTCATAAACAAAATCATCTATTAAAATGGTCCTATATGTTTGGCCAATATCAATTTTAAAAGCTATATACTCATCGGTTTCGGTATATGAAGATTTAAACATGATAATGTATTCCTCATAAGTATCACTTAAATCGATAGTTTTATATGCCGTGAAAGTTGATGCATCTGTAGGATCGGACATGGTCCCAATAATTAAGTCAACATCTCCTTGGTCTTCTCTGGCATAAAAACGAATTTGATTTTGTTGATTTGTTAGATTTGTTAGGTGGGGTGTAATGAGCAATAATTCTGCTGCAGCATCATAGGAATTATATAAGCGAATTTGATTAGGATAGGATTGAGCGGTAAACATATGAGTAGTTTCCACTCTAACCTGTGGGGAGCTGGAGTTAATAATTTTTTGCCAACAATCTGCAATATCAGGTGCATATACATTATCAAAGTTTTCGGTAAAAGGACGGTCGATATCGCCACAATCTGTAGTAAAAGTATTTGGTCCCACCCATTCACTAAAATCACCTCCGCCACAACTTGCTCGTATATACCAGTCATAGCTTTCCATAGGGTCCAAACTACCTAGTACATAAGGTTTGGTACTTGTCCCGCTTATCATGGTTCCATCACCTTGTGTAAATCCTTCTAATCCCCATTCAATATCCCAACTTGTTGCAGCTCCATTTTCTGTCCAGTTTAAAGTGGCAGAATTAGCTGTGGGTGTTTCTTGCAAATCGGTGGGTTTGGGACAGCTCAAATCTGTAATAGTAATATCATCGATGTATAAATAATTTTCGCTATAGGTTCCATTATGGAAAAAACGAATATATAATCTGGATATTCCATTATAGGCCCTGATATCTATTTCTTTTTTCATAAATATTGAGGCCCCTGTTGTTTGAGTTGCAAATAAATCGGTCCAAACCACTTGGTCTGTACTTGCCTGAACCCAAAAATTATTATAATCTCCACCCATACGCCATCCCATTTTATACCAAAAAACTAAATATGGATAGGTAGTAGCAGATAAGTCTATACTCATTTCTACCCAAGATGTAAATTCTTCGTTTAATCCACCGGGTTGTGCATAGATATAGGCATCTGTCAAATTTATAGGTACCGAATAGGAAGTGTAGTGAGTAGCATATTGCCTAAGACCATAAGTTCCATTATTGGCAGATTGGGCATCATTATAAATATGAGCATAATCGCCTTCGTAGGCTTCCCAAACTGTGTTGATGCTGTTGACTTCCCAGTCTTCGGAAAAGGGTATACTTTGAACCGGAACCGGAGTGTGAGGAGTTGTAAAATACTTGGGTCCTTGCCAAGTACTGACACTTAAATTGTCTTGACCACAATCGCCACGAACAAACCATTTATACTCTGTTTCAGGGTTGGCATTTGTCCATATATAAGATAGAGATGAATGATCATTGATAGTTGGAACTGCTGTAACTAAAGGGTCTGGATCGTTTTTAGGGCAAATATATATATCCCAGTGAGAACCACTTGCATCTTCCCAACTAAGTGTGGCACCTGTATAATTGACATTGCTATGAGCTAGGTTTTGGGGTGAAGAGCACGTAGTATCAGTAATAAAACCCCATAAGTCACCAATAATTTCAGAGCCTCCATTATAAACTGTATTAATCTGCCATAATATGAATGATTCTGATGGCCAATTGCTAGCGTATGTAAAACTATTTGATGCGCATGATACATCGTCAGCAATATTTGTTGCTCCCCAACCTGTTCCTGCCGTTATCTTATAACCATCAGCTCCTGCCACAGCATCCCAACTAATAGTTGTTGATGTTACATTTACATTAATCGTTCCAGTTGCCGGATTTGGGTTTTGTGCTTTACCATCAGAAGTAGTAAAGCTATGTGGGCCTACCCAAGTGCTCGTTTCTCCACCACAATTCGATCGTAAATACCAATCGTATGTTGTGCTTAAAATAAGCCCTGTCAATTCAAACGGTTTGCTTGATATTCCGGTAATTACTGTTCCTGTCCCTTGACTAAAACCGCTAATACCCCATTCTATTTCCCAAACGGTTGCGCTTCCATTTTCTTGCCAATTAAGTGTAGCTGCGATAATTTTTGGAGCAGCAGATTGTGCTGAAGGGTTTGGGCAGGATTCTGTTTCATAAAGATGAACAGGATTAAAAGTATTTGCTGTAAGAATAAATGGGATTATTGTGCTAAATAATAAAGCAAAGAGAGATTTGTTTTTCATAAGGATTCCGTTTTTTTTAGAGATGAGCATTTACCTTACAAATATGGATAATGGCTGTGGAAATAAGAAGCAAAGGCTATTAAGAATCGAGAAATCGTATTAAGAATATGGGAAAATACAGAGAAATGTTTTTTTGTGCATTAAAAATCCAAGAACTTACTTAGGATTAATATTTCTATAATTAGCAGGAGTTAAACCGGTATATTTTTTAAAACTAGAATAAAAAGTGGTAGGATTATTAAATCCACAATGTTCGGCAACAGCGTCCAAAGACCAAGTGCTTTGAATTGAATCAAGAAGAATTTTTTTGGCTTCCTCAATACGATGGGTATTTACAAAGGTGTTAAAATTCATACCTGTACTTTCTTTAATAGCTCGTGAGACATACTTAGTATTTGAACCAATTTTTTTTGAGATATAGTCAACAGAAAGATCAGGATTTTTAAATAACTCCTCTTGATTCATCAGTTCTGCAATTCTTTGGTAAATCATATTATCACTACTGTTTTCAGAACTAAAAGCTTTACATACTTTTAACTTCTCCCATCGGCTGGTCAACTCTTTATTTCTCTCAAAAAGATTTTTATTATAGGTTTTAATTTTCCAGACGAGGAATAATACAAAAATGAGACTAATGGCAAAAATCAATGCAATAATTCCTACATAAAATATCTTTTTGTTTTGTGTTTCTATTTCTAATTTTTGAATAGCCAGTTCTTGCTCTTTTTTTGCTGTTTCGTATTTTATTTCTATTTCACTGATGCTCTTTATTTTCTCTATTTTAAATAAGTCTTGCTCATGTTTTAGAGCATCTGCTATATATTTATCAGAAAGAGTAAAATTACCCAATCTGGCATAAAGGCGGGCTAAATTAATTTGAATATCGGTTACCCAAGTACTTGTTTCCTTTTCTTTGAGCTTCTCATATGATACAAGCATGAGATGCTTTGCCTCCTTTAAATTACCCATTAACATTTCATTTTTTCCTAGAGAATACTTTAAATGATAATATCGACTAGCGTCATAAGTTGTATCTGTATATTTTAAAGCTTCATAAAAATGTATTTCTGATTTTTCAAAATCATCAAAAAAGTACATCAGATTTCCATAATCCATTTGAATATCGGCAATTTTAACTGAATCGCTGTTTGTTTTTGCCAGATTTAATGCTTTTAAAAAATATTTTTTTGATTTTGAAAAATGCTCCATTTCGCCTTCGGCAATAAAAAGATTTTGATAAGCATTGATGATGTTTTGTTCATCGTTTTGTTTTACCAATTCAGTTAATGAAGTTTCCAGAATTTTAATGGCTTTTTCGTATTCTAACATACGAATATACAACATCCCAATATTTAACTGAGCTTTAGCTGCCAGTAATTTATCTCCTAATTCTTCGCTAATTTCTAATGATTTAAAATAAAATTGAGCAGAGGATTCATAATCTCCAAGGTATTCATAACAAATCCCGGCATTATTTGAGCAGCGTGCACTAAAGAGTTTATCTGCTTTCGCCCAATTTGTGTTCATAGCATCTAAAAAATTCTCGGTAGCCAAAGTCCAATACTCAGCATATAAATAGGCTAATCCTAATCTGTAATAGGAGTGGCTAAGCAAGGAGTCATTGTTTTCTTCATTTGCTAAATATAGTGACTCCAAAGCATAGTCCTTTGCCTTCATGGGGTCAGTAAATAAATTCTCAACAACTAATTGATGAAGAATTCCTATCCTTTCAACATGGCTGGCGTCATCCAGCTTTTGCATCAAAGAATCTGAATTATTTGCCGATACAGGTTTAGGCGAAATACAAAAAAACACTAATAAAGAAAAAAGAAATATGGATGTAATATTATTCATATACTTAATTGATTCAAAAAAAATACACTCCCCCAAAGATAGCTATTTTAGAGTAGGGTCTTTTGTTGGTATTACAGCCACTTTATTGACTAATCATCATAACTATTTGATATAACGACGAATCATTATATAAAAAACAATAATAAGTATAAACGGTTATATTTACTATAAAATTTTGTTGTTTTTAATAATTTTACAAGTTTTCCTTTAGTTTTTCCAAACTCAAAACAACGGCTTCATGTGTGGCAGGAATGGACAATTCCGGCTCTACTTGGTGGTTAGCAAGCGCAGAAATAGCATTTTTAATGGCCAGCCAAACAGATATTCCATGGATAAAAGGAGGTTCGCCAACGGCTTTACTCTTTTTTATATTATTGTCCTGAGCAGTATTATTTGTTAGTTGTACCCTAAAATCTTTAGGGATATCATCGATAGTAGGGATTTTATAAGTATCAGGTGAATGGGTGAGTAGATTGCCATTATTGTCATATTTTAATTCCTCAGAAGTTACCCAACCAAGCCCTTGAACAAAAGCTCCTTCTACCTGCCCTCTATCCAGCATTGGGTTGATAGATTGCCCCACATCATGTAAAATATCTGTTCGTAAAAGCTCATGCTTCCCGGTAAAAACATCTATTTCTACTTCCGATACGGACATACCATAGGCATAATAATGAAAAGGTTTCCCTTTGCCTTTTTCTCTATCAAAATGAATATCGGGTGTGCGATAAAAACCGGTTGTACCCAAGCTAATTTGGTTCAAGTATGCAAAGCTGCATAATTCGTTAAAGGGGATCTCATCGGTATTGCTCTTCGCCCAATCATCGTTAAAAACGATTTCTCCTTTAGAATTTGGGAACTTTAATTCAAAAGCAAGCTTTAGTCGAGATAATAATATCTGACAAGCATTTTCTACTGCCATTCCATTTAAATCTGTCCCCGATGAGGCAGCAGTAGCAGAAGTATTAGGAACTTTAGATGTATTGGTGGCAGTAATGAGCACTTTGTCATCTGATATGCCTAAAGTGATGGCGGCAATTTGTTTTATCTTAGTATGCAATCCTTGCCCCATCTCAGTTCCACCATGATTTACATTAACCGATCCATCTTGATAAATATTCACTAAGGCCCCTGCCTGATTTAGAAAGGATGTGGTGAATGAAATTCCAAATTTTACAGGAATTAAACTCATGCCTCGCTTTTTCCATCTGTTTTCTTTATTAAACTCTTCAACAGCTTTTTTTCGGGTATTATAATCGGAAGAAACCATCATTTCGTTAAACATACTTTCTAAAGGATTGTTAATTAGCTTTTGCCCATAGTGTGTGATGTTGCGATCTGTTAGTCCATAAAAATTAATTTTACGAATATCATTTGCATCTTTCTTTAAATAGCGTGCAATTCTATTGATTATATTTTCGATAAGTGCTATTGATTGAGGAGCCCCAAAACCACGAAATGCTGTATTGGGCACTTGGTTGGTTTTCCAAGCCTTTCCAAGTACTTTTAAATTAGGAATATAATAGGCATTATCTATATGAAACAAAGCTCTTTCCATTATTGCCATGCTTAAATCCAAAGCTGCTCCACCATTAGCATGATGCTGAACATCCAATGCCAATAATTTACCTTCGTTATTAAACCCTACTTCATACTTGGAATAAAAAGCATGTCTTTTCCCGGTAATAATTTGATCAGTATCCCTTGTTAAATGCATCTTTACAGCTTTTCCTGTAGATTGAGCCAATAGAGCTGTCCAGGCAGCAATATGATTAGCTTGGGTTTCCTTACCTCCAAATGCTCCACCCATTCTTTTAACTTCTACTTCCACAGCATGGCGTGGTAAACCTAAAACTTCTGCCACAATAGCTTGGGTTTCGGAAGGGTGCTGTGTACTGCTATACACTTTTAACTCTTTACCTTCTTGCGGAATACACAATGCTGTTTGAGTTTCTAAATACCAATGCTCCTGCCCTTTGCTGTAAAAACTACCCTTAAGGTGATGCGCTGCACCTTTCATGCCCTCTTTTATGTTTCCGGTTTCTATTTTACGCGGCGACTCTAGTAATTCACCATGATCCATTGCATCCTTAATCTTTGTGATAGCGGGAAGTTCTTCATATTCTATTTCAATTAAGGCAGCAGCTTTAAGGGCAATCTCTCTGGTATCAGCTGCAATTATAGCAATAGTTTGACCAATAAATTCCACAATATTTTCAGCTAAACATGGTTCATCATGCTTAATTGGTCCCATTTGATTGCTTCCTGAAATTGATTGGTAATTTAGTATTGCTTTTACTCCTCTCAGCTTTCTTGCTTGATGACAATTTATACTTAATATTTTTGCATGTGCCTTGGATGAATAAAAAGGAACTGCATGTAAACTACCTTCAGGTAAAGAAATATCATTAATATATATTGATTTACCAGCAATGTGATGCAGTATGCTATTATGTGCCAAATTGAGATTTCTCATTATAAAAAATTTGCGTAAAGGTAGGGAGATTTACCGAGATTAAGCCTTACTTGGTTTCTATTTCTATTGATTCCAAGAATGCAATACTCTTTTTTATTTCCTCATGCATTAAGGTGTCATTTTCTATAAAGGCTACCTTTTGTCGAAATATCTGTATAAAATCCTCAATTGCTTTACTAGATTTTGCCGGACGACGAAACTCCAATGCTTGAGCTGCATTAAATAATTCTATCGCTAGAACAGACATTGTATTCTCCACTATTTTAAAAGCTTTTGTGGCAGCGTTTGCTCCCATACTCACATGATCTTCTTGCCCTTGAGAAGAAGAAATAGAATCTGATGAGGAGGGCATAGTATACTGCTTACTTTGACTAACAATGGAGGCTGCTGTATACTGAGGAATCATAAACCCGGAGTTTAAACCCGGCTTGGCCACTAAAAACGAAGGCAACTCCCTTTGTCCTGCAATAAGTTTATAAGTTCTTCTTTCCGATATGTTTCCCAACTCAGCAACAGCCAACCCTAATGTATCTAAAGCTAAAGCTAAAGGTTGACCGTGAAAATTTCCAGCTGAAATGATTAAATCATCTTCAGGAAAAATATTAGGATTATCGGTAGCGCTGTTGATTTCTGTTTCTACAACCTTACTTACATATGCAATTGCATCTTTACTTGCTCCGTGCACTTGTGGCATGCAGCGAAAACTATAGGGGTCCTGTACATGTACTTTCGATCTGCTTATCAGCTCACTACCTTCCAATATTTCTCTAATATTCTTAGCCGTTTCTATTTGTCCATCATGAGGGCGAATTTCATGAACTTTTGGATGAAAAGGCTCAATACGGCCATCATATGCATCCAATGAAATGGCACCAATGAAATCGGCTAAGAAACTAATTTTTTGAGTTTGAATTAGCTCATAAACCGCATAAGCACTCATAAACTGAGTTCCGTTTAATAAAGCCAAGCCTTCTTTAGATTGCAAGTCAATAGGGTTCCAATTGAATTTTTTATTGATTTCTGCAGCTGTTACTTCTTCGTCTTCAAAATACACTTTACCTAAGCCAATAAGTGGCAAGGCCAAATGTGCCAGAGGAGATAAATCGCCAGAAGCACCCAAAGAACCTTGCTGGTAAACTATAGGATAAATATCTTCATTATAAAAATCTACTAAACGTTGAACTGTAATCAGCTGCACACCTGAGTTACCATAAGATAGAGATTGAATTTTTAAAAAAATCATCAATTTAACAATGTCCAAAGGTACTTCTTCCCCAGTGCCACATGCATGCGACATCACTAAATTTTTCTGTAAAGTTCCCAAATCCTCTTTGGAGATAGAGTGCTTGTATAATGAACCAAAACCCGTATTGATACCATAAATAGGGCCTTCATGGGTTTTCATTTTCTCGTCTAAATAATTGCGACAAGATTCAATATTTTTTATGGACTCCTCTGAGAGAGCGATTTTATAATCACCATAAACAATGTTTTTTATGGAATCTATGTTTAATTGCTTGCTTGAAATATAATGTGTATTCATGGTTTCATTTTTTAATTATTAAAATTGTTATTAAAAGCACTAAATGCTAATGTAAGCTGCAAAGGAACGGAGATTCTCGCATGATGAGAATCTCTTAATTAGCAGAGTGCCTTCCTGTTTACACAAATTTTAAATTTCAATTGCCAATTCATCTTCTCAAGTATCTAATTTTGAAAAAGGGCTATTAAATTTTCCATATTCATATCTTGCTGCTCTCCAGTATCCATATTTTTTACGGATAAGCTACCTTTGTCCATTTCGTTTTGTCCAACCATAATTACAAAAGGGATCTGCTTTTCGTTAGCGTATTTCATCTGTTTTTTCATTTTTGCTGCTTCAGGATAAATTTCGGAGTTAATTCCTTTCTTCCTTAATTGTGCTATTAAAGGCAGGCAATACCTTTCCTCTATTTCACCAAAATTAACAAAGAAAACCTGTACGGCATCCATTTGCTGCGAAGGAAACAAATCTAAATCCAATAATACATCGTAAATTCTATCGGCACCAAAAGAAATTCCTACTCCACTAACATCCGGCATTCCAAATATTCCTGTAAGATCATCGTAACGACCCCCTCCCGTAATGCTCCCCATTTTTGCATCCAAAGCCTTAACTTCAAAAATAGCTCCGGTATAGTAGTTAAGTCCGCGAGCTAAAGTCAGGTCAAGCTCCACTTCATTCTTTATTGAAAGACTATCCAGATAAGAAAAAATGGTGCTCATTTCCTCCACTCCTTTTAGTCCAATCTCACTCGTACGCAATACATCTTTAAGGGTAGTAAGTTTTTCATCGTTGCTTCCACTAAGCAGAATAATTGGCTGCAATTGGCTGATGGCTTCCGGAGCAACTCCTTTGGCTTCCATTTCTTTATTAACTCCTTCTAAACCAATTTTATCCAGCTTATCGATAGCCACAGTGATATCAATAATTTTATCGGCTTCGCCAACTAATTCGGCTATTCCACTTAATATCTTACGGTTATTTATTTTTATGGATACTCTGATTTTTAAATCGGTAAATATATCATCAGTAAGTTGAACTAGGTCTACTTCGTTCAATAATGATTTACTGCCAATCATATCTGCATCACACTGATAAAACTCACGATACCTGCCTTTTTGGGGTCTGTCGGCTCGCCAAACAGGTTGTATTTGGTAACGCTTAAAAGGAAAAACCAGCTCGTTTCTATGCTGTACAACAAAGCGAGCAAATGGCACTGTTAAATCATAACGTAATCCTTTTTCACTAATCTTTGTAGTAAATTTTACGCTGTTTTTTTCATGGAACTGCTCATCATGAACCTTGGAAAGGTAGTCGCCAGAGTTGAGTATTTTGAATAATAATTTATCACCTTCTTCTCCATACTTCCCCATTAAAGTAGACAAGTTTTCCATAGCTGGTGTTTCAATGGGACTGAAACCATAGCGTTTAAAGTATTTTCTTATGGTATCGAAGATAAAGTTTCTACGAGCCATTTCGTTAGGATTAAAATCCCGAGTTCCCTTAGGAATAGATGGTTTTTGCTTTGCCATATGTGGTTTTTTTTACACTGGCAAAATTACAAAGAAATTAGGAAACAGAAAGTTTTATTAATGGGATGCTAATTGTATTAATTCATCGAATTCTTGATCGCTAAAGTCACGATATAGATAAGGAGCTGGATCAACAGGATGATCGTCTTTCCTTACTTCATAATGGAGGTGAGGAGCAATACTTCGGCCCGTACTTCCAACTTCACCAATTTTACTAGCTAGATTGACCATATTTCCACGCTTCACATTGATTTTACTCAAGTGAGCGTATACGGTTTTATATCCATTCCCATGATCGATAACAATTTTATTTCCATAACCATCATTCAAATTACCTGCAATAGCGACTTTTCCGGGAGCCGTAGCATACACAGGAGTTCCTCTGTGTGCTGTTAAGTCAATTCCTTTATGGAATTTGCGGATTTTAAAAATGGGGTGATTTCTATACCCAAAAGGTGATGCAAACCTAATCAACTGACTTTCACGAATAGGAGAAATTCTGGGTTCGCTGTTTAGCTCATCTGCCAGCTCTAAAGCTTTTTGGGTTAATTCATCAAAAGATGAGTTTTGAACTACAAGCCTAGCCTTTGCTTTTTCTATATCTATTTGCGATAATTGAAAATCATCAGTAACTTTCGATATTTTCTCTGAGCCTCCAATTCCAGCCAACCGAATTTCTTGTGCCAAAGGTGGCATTCCAAGAAGTACTCGATATAAATCATCATCTTTTTGTTGAACTTCATTCAAGCAAATATTTATGCTATCCACTTCGTTGATGATGCTTGAAAGTTCTTTATGTAATAATATGTTCTGTTGTTTTAATTGCGCTTCTTCTACTGTATCGAAAAAATAAGAATAGGATACTGATAAGAGAACAGCTAAAGAAAGGCTGATACCTAAAACCAAAGCAATCTGCTTAAAATAATCTTTGAAACTAGGTTTCAAAAGCTCATAAGAAAGAGTTTTTGGATTATATATATATTTCCTTTTTATCATAAATTCCGTTTTTAAAATCGGGCTGCAAAAGTAATATAATTTTTCAAACCACAAAATTATTGAATTTCAAGCTCTTATGCTATTTCTGATAAGGCCTGAAAATCTATTATCGCAAATAAACTTAAATAATAATTCTGTTTCTACCATCCAAGTGTATACTTATCAATGACGAAATGTTAATAAACCTCAATTTTTTAATTTCCATTAGATTATCATAATACTATCTTTGAAAACCATGTAATAACTCTTAAAAACGTTTAAAACAGACTCATATATTCACAGATGAAACTTAATTTTTTACTCTTTATTATATCACTTTCATTGATAAGTAGAATTCACGCTCAAAGCGAGAGTATCATTAAAGCATTATATATTGATCATTTTTTTGAGGCTGACAGCTCGCATATAATATTGGGAAACCCTGTAGAAGAAGAACTACTATTTAACTATGCTCAGAACTGTGGGTATAATTATTTAATCCTTTATGGCCTTTCTGCTGTTCCTTTAGGAAGTGATCCAGAATCGGTGAATGCATTAAGAAGTTTTGTAAGAAGAGCGCATGAACGCTATAATATTAAGTTGGGTTGTGTAGGACAGTCGTCAAAATTCTTCGCACGTATTCATAATAAATATCAAAGCTTAGATATTGTAGATTCTATTGAGCGCTTGGACTCTTATAATCTAGAATTTGAATTTTGGAAATCTTACCATTCAGGTATTTACCAAGGATATTATTGCGAGAATTATTTGGAACCAAATGGTTATTCCTGTGATAGCATAGGTGCATTTGAGTTTGCTATGAACGAGCTCGACAAGATAGATTCTATTGCCGGTATATTATCCAATCCAAAAGCACTTAGGTATACAAGCGATGTTACTACGGAAATATATGTGGGGTGGATTAACCAGTATCAAGCCCAAGTATTGGCTACAAAATCAGAACAAGGTATATTGGACAGAATTTTAGGTGCTGTTTACAAATCTGCTTCACCAGCTGGAAACTTAAATTTATATCATTTTTTTCACCAAACAGAAAGGCTTGCATTTTTAGGAGCTCCTCAAAAAAAAGTCAACTTCCTTCCCATTTTTGCAGTAAAAGAAAGTCAAGGGAATCATTTACATGATTGGTTGGATACAATAGGGAGTATTCCTTTGGTATGGGAACATTATAGTAGGGAGTTTTATCAGGATACTTCTTCATATACTGATTCTATTCATTTACAAGGCTATGCATGGTATAATTACTCTAATATGCCCATATGTTTGGACAGCCTTAATGGTACTGCATGGCTAACTGGTCCAGAAGGACAATTGGTAAAAGACTCTATTTACTCCTTTCACTTTACTGGTATTGAAAATGCTGATCGTTATTACTGGGAACTTCCAAACCATGTTGTATTTGCAGATTCATTAAAATGGAATTCCGATGTATTATTGAAATTCTCATCCTCTTTTCTGCAAGGCGATAGCATTATTGTACGAGCGGCCAACCGATGTCATTTAGGCAAAAAACAGTATTTTTCTGTAAAGGAATTTGATAATATATTAGAATATCATCAATTATTTAATCATATGCTTTATCAAGATGGAAAAATCTACTTTTCATTAATTGAAGATCATCATCAGGTAGTAAATTATCAAATATTCAATTTACAGGGTCAATTATTAAAGAGTGGTGTATCAAACTCCAGAGTCATTACTTATACCAAAACGCAAGGTTTAAGCATAATGAGACTGGAGTTTGATGGTAATTATAAGTCTTTTATTTTTTGAATTAAATATCCTGTTTTATGCAAAAAAACGGGAAAATAATATCCTAATCCAATTCTGTAATACTTTCCATAGCATCTTCTACATCACCCGGGGTACTCATGATTTTCATAAATTCTCCCATAGTGAGCTCAGGCCAGTATAAAGCAAAACGATATTTACCGTGTAACATAGTTACCTCTTTACCTTGAAGAATAATTTCGTAAGGCATAGCAGCAATGTGTCTTTCGCCAATAATGGGTAAAAAACTTCCTTCCCCTGTTTCAGGATTTAATAAACCTATGCCAAAAACAGCAGTCTTTGTGTTTTTATTCACCACTTCGTAGATCAACTGAATTTCTTTACCGGTGGCTGCAATTTTCTTACGAATATAGCTCAAGCCTTCGTCAAAACTATCATATTCTTCTAAGTCTTCAGGGTCAGTAAAATAAGGCATCATTATTTTATAATGATACTTCATTAAATCCTCTAACTCTAGTTTTCCACCAAAATCTTCCATAGTACCAAATGAAGTAGTAATAACGTTTTTGGCATCTTGATCGATTGTTTGTAAAACGGCAGCTTGTTTTTGATAATCTTCTCCAAAATATGCATAGAACATATACTCAGGATTTGCAATACTCACTTCTACTTTATCCGCATCTTTTCTAATACCAATTTTTAATACTGATGCCAAGGCTCCACGATCGACATAAGTAGCACAAGCATCTTTTAAATCTGCTCTATTAAAACAGATTACATGCAAATCCTGATGCCCTGCGATATCGTATTGCCCTACAATTTCGAAATTAGCTTCTTTTAAAGCGGTTTCAACTTTAGTACTCACCTCTCTAACGTTGCCATTGGTCATTACTCCCATAAACGGCGAAAGCTCCTTTTGAGCACTAACACTAATTGCTAAGCCCAAAAAAACACTTAGCCAAATCATCCATTTTTTCATATTTTTTATTTTTTATAACACATTCATCTAGATGTCAAAAGTATTGATAATTTATTAACAATAAAAATTTTTCATAAAAAAAGAGCAGTCAAAAAATTGACTGCTCCAAAATATAATGAATTGTTTTTGATCTATTTTACAATTGTAAGTTCATCGATAATGTTTTGTGCACCACCTAATTTATCAATAATAAAGAGTACATAACGAATATCTACATTAATGGTTCTTTGCAATTTAGGGTCAAAAGCAATATCGCCACTCATAGCTTCCCAATTACCATCAAATGCCAAACCAATTAAATTTCCTCTGGCGTCCATGATTGGGCTACCTGAATTACCACCTGTAATATCGTTATTACTTAAAAATCCAACAGGCATTTCGCCTTTTTTATTGGTATATGGACCAAAATCTTTAGCTAAGATTAATTCTTTCAACTTAGCAGGTACCACAAACTCAGGATTGTTGGCATCTTCTTTTTGAAGTATACCATCCGTAGTTGTGTAATATTTAAACTCCTCAGCATCAGCAGGACTATATCCACCAATGCTACCATAGGTTAAACGCATAGTGAAATTAGCATCAGGGTAGTATTTAGTATTTGGGTTTTGTTCTCTTAAACCAGCTACAAATAGTCTGTTTGCTTTAGCTAATTTATCATGGATAGGCATTGCTAAAGGTTTAATTTCCATATATTTATCAAAAAAACTATTCCATATTCTTATTGCAGGATCATTATTAATAGCTTCAGCACTAGGGTTATCTAATAATGCCTCAACACTTGCTTCGTCAGCAAAATTTGTTTTGCTAAACAATTTGGCTGCCCAAATATCAAAATTACCATGAAACTCTTTGGCATGTTTTACCAAAATTTCTGGTTGTTGTGAAGGTTTTATATCCCAAAAATAGAGACTCATAGTTTCGGCAAACATTTTTTCATCTAAAGGTTTATAATAATCTTTAAAATGACCGCTCATTCTATTACGAAGCTTAGCTATTGTAGCATCTACTTTTTCCTGATCTATAGTGTCAGCTTCTAGAAGGCCACCTAGTTTTTTGAAAGAAGCAGCATAAGATAATAATTCTGTTCCTCTATAAAAAGCCTCTCTGAAATACCAATTTGCTAAGTTGAATTCTTTTTGAGCTTCGTATGCTTCTTGATACATTTCAATCACGTCACCATATTTAGCTTTGCGATTAGCATCGGCATCAGCCCAAGCCTGAAAACTGTCTTCAATAGCTCTTTTCTCGTCGGCAACATTGAGTTGCTTTAAAGCTTTGGTTTGACCTTGGAAATATTTCCAATAGTTTGCAATACGTGCAAATTTTGAAGAATACTGTAATCTAACTTTAGGATCAGCACTCATGAATTCTCTCATAATATCTAATTTAGCAGTTCTAATTTTAACAATAGCAGGGTTGCTTTCATTAATTGCTAAATCAATTCCGTAAGATGTTAAGTATCTCTGTGTACTTCCTGGATTTCCCATAATAAAAGCAAAATCACCAGGCTTTTTATCTTTTATAGATACAGGGAGAAAATGCTTACTTTTATAAGGGACATTACCTTTAGCATATTTTGCAGGGCTTCCGTCAGGTGCCATATAAACTCTAAATATAGAGAAATCACCAGTATGGCGAGGCCACATCCAATTGTCAGTATCAGCGCCAAATTTACCAACAGCTTCGGGAGGAGTAGCAACCAAACGAATATCGGTAAACACCTCATAAATAACTAAATAATACTCATTGCCGGCAAAATAATTCTCTACAATTGCTTTATAATGATTGTCTTTAGTGGCTGCTTCTACTATAGCCTCTTCATTTTCAGCTAAAACACTATTCCTCTGTGATTCAGTCATTGTATCGGAAACACCTTCAAACATTTTAGATGTTACATCGTCCATACGGACTAAAAATTTTACAGTAAGACCTTCTATTGGAATCTCTTCTGATTTATTTTTAGACCAAAAACCATCGGTTAAATAATCATGCTCGATAGTACTCACTTTTTGAATAGAACCGTATCCGCAATGATGATTAGTGAAAATTAAACCTTCTGGAGAAACTATTTCTCCGGTACAACCTCCTCCAAAAATGATGATGGCATCTTTTAAACTTGATTTGTTTACACTATAAACATCTTCAGCAGAAAGTTTAAATCCCGCCTTTTTCATATCCTTGATGTTCAATTGCTTTAAGAACATAGGAACCCACATTCCTTCATCTGCTCTAAGTGCTGGTTGCAAACCAAGAAGCAGTACAAAGGTTAAAATGATCAGTTTTCTCATTATTGTTTGTTTTAAATTTTCAGTACGCAAAGAAACAAAAAATAATGATAAAATACACCTTCTTACTCCACTAAATGAGACAATTAGGTGATTCTAACAAAGCTAAAAATGTACGTATTCGGGCACTTTTTTATAATCATCTCATTTATTGACAGCTAGGAAAGGGTTTTATTGGGAATTTAAAATAATTTTGCCGCATAAAACATGGCAGGAATTTACATACATATCCCATTTTGCAAAAGAAAATGTCACTATTGCAATTTTTTTTCTTTGGCAAGCAGTAAGAATCGTCCGGAGTTTCTTGAGGCTTTGCTCAAGGAAATAGCTCTTAGAAAACAATACTTAAAAGAGGAAGATATTGATACTATCTATTTTGGAGGAGGAACACCATCTCTGTTAAGTACTGATGAATTACAAAGAATATTAGATTCTCTAGGCTCACTTTTCTCGATAAAACATGATGCCGAAATTACTTTGGAAGCCAACCCCGATGATTTGAGTAAAAGATACTTAGAACAGTTAAATTCAACGGCTATAAACAGGCTGAGTATTGGAATACAAAGTTTTAACGATAAAGAGCTTCAATATGTAAATAGGGTACATACAGCTGCCGAAGCTATATCCTGTGTAAAGGCTGCACAAGATGCAGGTTTTCATCATTTGAGTTTGGATTTAATATATGGTATTCCAAATTCATCATTAATAACATGGGAAAACAATTTAAAGATTATTGAAAGCCTAAAGCCGTCGCATTTATCGGCATATAGCTTAACCCAGGAACCAAATACAGCTTACGATGTTCTTGTGAAAAAAGGGAAATTGGAAGCACCTTTAGACACAAAAGCTATTACTCAATACAATATTCTCCAACAGATGTTGCCCCAACTTCATATGGAACAATATGAAATATCAAACTATGCTATTCCCCATAAATATGCAGTCCATAATACCAACTATTGGAGAGGAGTTTCCTATTTAGGCCTAGGGCCGTCGGCACATAGTTATAATGGAATAAGCAGGCAATGGAATATTTCTAATATTACTAAATACATAGCTTCTATAGATAAAAGAGAAATACCAGCAGAGCAGGAAAGTTTAAGTAAACAAGACCAATGGAACGAGTTTGTTATGACCGGAATAAGAACCAAATGGGGAATAAATACTCAGGAACTTGAAAACCGTTTTCCGAAAGAATGGATAGAAAACTTTATTGAAACTGCCGATCAATGGATTCTTAAAAAGCAAATAGACAAGATGGAGAACACCTATACACTCAGTAATACAGGGAAACTTTTTGCTGATGGAATAGCATCTTCATTTTTTGTTTAATACACAATACGTTTCCAAAGAAGAAATTATTAATAAACAGACCACTCCTCAATTCTATTATTAATTGGCATCAATTTTGTAATTTCACATGGAAATTAAAACTATCCCCTTATGAAATTCTTAAAAGTAAGCTTGATTTTTATCACCTTTATTTTAACTCTATCAGCACAATCACAAGATTTTAATTATGAGAAAGCTTGGAATCATGTAGAAAAACTAATTGCAAAAGGACTTCCTCATCAAGCCTTGTATTTAGTAGATTCCATCTATCAGCAAGCAAAAGAAGACCAAGAACCTGTGCAAAAGGTGAAAAGCCTTATATACAAGAGTAACTATAGAGGAAACTATCAAGAATCAGCAACACTTGCCACCCTAGAGGAAATTAAAAAAGAAATTACTAAGTCAGAGGGAGTAGAAAAAGCAATGCTCTTGGTTGCATTAAGCGACACTTACTTTAGATATTACCATAACAACCAATGGACTATTCGAGAAAGAAAAAATGTTTCAGGACCAGCTTCAGAAAGAATTACCGAATGGAGTCAAGAAAACTTTTACGAGGAAATAGCTTCTCTTTTATTAGAAGCTTTATCTTTTGAAAAAGAACTAAAACAAGCTGGTGCAGAAAACTGGAAAGAAGTTTTTAATGCAAAAGAAAACAGTTTTAATTACCAGCCTTTTCTTTTTGATTTTGTAGCTTGGAAAGCTATTGATTTTTATCAGTCACGTGAATTCTACAGTCAGGCTAATGATGATTTGGTTCTTCTTAATGATCCACTTTTTTTTCAAGACTATTCTGGTTTTATAAAAGCGAAAATAGGTTCCTTAATGGATGTGTCTGACAAAGAAAAATCTATACTGCTTTATCAAAAACTTGCTAATTTTCATCTAGGCAGAAAAAATGCTACACCACTTTTGTATGAAGAAAGTAAACGTTTATATTTTTTGAGTACTAATGGGATCATTGACAATAAAAAAGAGTTGATTTTAAACACTCTAAACTTATTATTCAATAATTATCAAGGCCAAGCTGGCAGTGAAATTATTGCTAAAAAACTGATAAAAACTCATCTTTCAAATTATTTCAGGAATGAATCTAGTATTAAAAAAGCAGATGATATTTGTAAAATTATGATTAATGCAGGGATTGAAAAAGATTATTTTACAGGAATTAGTAAAGGCATACATCAGCAAGAATTGTCTATTTCGTTAGAAGGTATTATTCTGCCCCATCAATTATCTTTAGCAAAAATTACATTTAAAAACTTAGATCATGCTTGGTATAAAATTGTGAAAGTTGACAAAGAAGAGAAAATCAGCAGAAATAGAAATGAGAAAATTGATTTTAAGAAATTCATCCTATTGCCTTTAGCGGCAGATTTTAATATCGCCCTTGCCAATCACAAATATTTATCTGAAAAAACTGCCCTCTTTCAAGTTCCAGAACTTGATTTTGGTCGCTATGCCATTATTGCCAGTAGTAGTCCGGAGTTTAATGCAGAAACAGATCAAATGACTATTGGTTTTTTCTGGGTAAGCAAATTACAATTAATTGCAAAAGATTATGATAATGCGTTTTTATTAATAGATAGGGAAACAGGAAAACCTATTGAAGGTGCAGAAATAAAAGTATATTCAACAAGGTGGGAATATAGCACTCGAAAAAAGATTAAAACGCTATTTAAAACTCTCAAATCCAATAAAGATGGTAGCTTCAGCGTAGAAACTGAAAAAACAAGCGGCAGAAGAAGAAGGGGTAGCACCTATTTTGAAATTAGTAAAGGGATTGATGAATGGACCACAGAAGTTAATATCTATGATAGCCCTATAACCACAAAAACCAATGAGAAGCATTATTTCTTTACTGATCGTGCTATATATCGTCCCGGACAAACCGTTTATTTTAAAGGAATTATAACCGAACAGACAGGAAATGATATAAAGCCCATTCCTAAGAAAATGACAGAAGTAAAGTTTTATTCCACCCAAGGTAAAGTGATACAAACACTTGAGCTTATATCTAATGAGTTTGGTTCGATTTCAGGTAGTTTTGTTTGCCCGCTTTCCGGTTTAAATGGATCTATGCGAATCTCGGATGATAAAGGAAGTACAAGCTTTAAAATGGAAGAATATAAACGTCCCAAATTTGAAGTTTTAATAGACATGCCCAAAGAGGAGTTTAACTTAAATGAAGACATTACTATTAATGGATCTGCCTCCTATTATGCTGGTATTAGCTTACAAAATGCTCATATTAAATATAGAGTCGTTCGTTCGGCATATTGGTCGTTCCGATGGACTCACTGGCCAATTCAATCAAAAACTCCTATTGCAGCAGGAGAAACAAAAACTAATGAAAAAGGTGAGTTTACTATTGTCTTTAATGCTATAGCTCCTCAAAAGCCAGAAGAAATATATTGGTATAATTACTCAATAATAGCTGAAGTAACAGATCAAACCGGCGAAACACACACTCAAAATCTCGATATAAAGTTAGGGAGCCACTCCTTATTTATTGAAGCAAATTTGCCTGAAATATTAGATCGTACAAAAGCAACAGATGTTTTAGTAAAAGCCAAAACTCCCAATGGAAAAAAGGTAGAAAGCATTCTTAATTTTAAACTCGAAAAACTAAAAAGTCCAGAGCATATTGTTTTAAAAAGAAAGTGGAAATCGGATACTATTTTATTGAGTAAAGAAGATTTGAAACAAAATTTTAAAACATATAGTACTATCGATAAAATAAGTGAATTTAAGGTAGAGGCTATAGTATTGGAAAAAACTTTAGATACTAAAGTAGATAGTATTATTCCTAAAAGTATATTTCAATCTCTATCACCAGGGGCTTATAAAATGACCCTAACAACCAAGGATAAAAATGATAAAGAAGTAAAGAAAACAGCTTTTGTAAGCATTCTATCCTCAAAAAATAATAAGCTGCCTTATGCAAAAGATGAGTTGTTATTGGTGGAAAAAACTAAAGTATTGGTAGGAGATAGTATTCGATTTAATTTTGGTACTTCTTATAAAAAACAGATTTATTATTATCAGTTATGTTACGGAACAGAAATAATAGAATCAGGATGGCGAAAGCTACGCAAAGAATTAGAGCAAACTATTATTCCTGTGAAAGAAAAATACAGAGGAGGAGTAAGCGCACAAATATTTTTCATGAATAATAATAGATTCCATTCTTTTACTGTGCATATAAATGTTCCTTATGACAATAAGAAACTGGATGTAAAGCTAATTAGTATGCGTAATCCTATGCAGCCAGGACAAAAAGAAAAATGGGCTTTACAAATAAAGAATAATAAAGGAGATGCTTTGGCAGCTGAAATTTTAGCTGGAATGTATGACGCATCTTTAGATGTTTTTGCCAATAATAATTGGACTCTTGATTTATATAAATACTCCCCCACGTATTATCATTGGAATAATTTAACAAGTAATTTTTCGTCTTATAAAAACAATATTGAACAATTGAGCTATCATAACTATAGTCAGGAGTTTTCTCCTTTAGAGTTTATTTGGGAGAGTAGACATATG